>Ga0182030_10011848_pt1 | contig 17553 bp, 14 predicted proteins | sample 812S3MmetaG_FD_121299 | JGI IMG/M metagenome (GOLD analysis project Ga0182030, IMG submission 121299) | Permafrost microbial communities from Stordalen Mire, Sweden - 812S3M metaG (Illumina Assembly) | ecosystem: Environmental > Terrestrial > Soil > Wetlands > Permafrost | place: Sweden...
AGCGTGGCCGTCTGCACTCCATCGACACCTGCCGAAACGTATTCGAGCAATTTTTTGCGGGCATTTTGTGGCACGTCTTCGTCGACCAGCCGTCCCAGGAAATAATCGACCATCGTCTTAGCGTTTTTAGCGTCGAATTGAGTTGCCAGCACAGAGGGATTGATGTAGCCCTCTTTGGCATCGAACTTAGTCGTGCTGATGCGGTTGGCAAAATTGAAGCGCTCCATGAGTGTATCTGTCGCAATCCAGGCCATGCCACCATCCCAGCCTTTGACGTTTGGTGGCTCGAATAAATTCTGCCCCATGCGTGCCATTACTGATGGCAAGTCGCCATCGAGTTTATCGACATGCAATAATTTCATCGTACCGATGACATATTCGGCTGGGCTCTTTATTTTGGAGTGATATGATTTCTCTGAGCTGAATTCTTCCGACATAAAAATGTCTTGCAATACTGCTTTGATGTTTTGTTTGTTGCGCGAATAGCTGTCAGAGATACGCTGAACAAAGGCGTCATCAGGATTATCCATACAGAAAAAACTAATCAGTTTCTTGCTCAAATAATGCGCAGTCTCGGGGCGATCTGCCAGAATGCGCGCAATGTCTTCGCCGCCGAAATTGCCTGTTTGTCCAAGAAATGTTTTTGGCCCGGCATCATGTTGTTTGCGATTGAAATAGAAGTCGCTCGGGGCTGACCAGCCGGTAAAGGCGCGAGCAGCTTCTTTCACGTCTTGCTCGCTGTAGTTGCCGATGCCCATGGTAAAAAGTTCCATGACTTCGCGGGCGTAATTTTCGTTGGGCTTGCCCTTGCGATTGTCGCGGTTGTCGAGCCAGATGATCATGGCCGGGTCTTTGGAAACTGCCAATAAAAGGTCTTCGAATTTGCCGAGTCCATATTTGCGAAAGGTCATGTTTTGCTGGTACATGAGAAACGAATTGTTGATCTTCCCGCTGTTTGATGTAGCAAAATGCCCATGCCAGAAAAGCGCCAGCTTTTCCACCAGCGGTCGTTTGGTAAACATCATGCGGTAAATCCACCAGCGCCTGAGATCGCCGAGGTCGGTAAAATCGAAATTCTGATCGTCGACCAGTTTTTCCATAGCGTCGTCTTTGACTGATTCCGGGCTCAAAATTTCTTTGAGCGTGGCGTCGAAGCCCAGCTGTTTATAGCGCTGCTGTTCTTCAATAGTCGTGCCGAATCCAGCCCGGCGCAATAAGTGGTCGACCAGGAATGAATCTGACTTGGTATGAGACATTTTCGTGGTCCTTGCTGGCAGAAGCTCAGTGATCTTATTCCCTGCAAGACGACCTGCCGCACGGTATGTGCCGTGCGGTTGCATAAAAAAGGAATATATTTAGACTAAAGTGGCGGCGCGACCTGTGAACTCAACCAATTGTAGTAAGTGAAGAAACCAAATGCGATGTTCATTGTATAGAATGCGAAAAGTGCCCCTGCGCCAATCATCAGCTGCCAGGTGAGTAATGTCTGCCGCGGTTCAAATGAGCGTAAGACACCAAAACGTAACAACACATACCAGAGTATGGCGAGTCCGAATAGAAAGTCTGCCAGCACAGCCAGCGCGATATAAATCGGGCGTGATGCTGAATTGGCCACGAACAGCAACATTAAGATTACTTCGACTAAGAAAGCCGCCAGCATAAACATCACCGACTTTCTGTCGTTGTGTCTAAAAACAATTTTTTTGTCTTTCTCGCATTGGTCGATATGTTTCATCGTATCGCCAAAGACGGAGAGCAAGTGCCTTTCTTCGCCTTTGCGCGGCGGAGAGTTTGCATTAGCGGCCGGCGAAGCTCCGCTTGAAGCTTTGGCTTCTTCTGCTGGCTCTTTCGTTTCCAGACCAGGTGATGTCGTTTCTGTCACCGCGTCAGCGGTTTTTTCAGTTTCGTCCGCCAAAGTGAACTCCCCTTTTTATCAGATACTGTCGCCACAAGAGCTTCCTGTGTAGTTCCTACCACATATGGCATTTGCGCTAACCGTCTATGCCGGCCTTTCCTTTTGAGGGTGCTAAACACGCAGCAGTTTTCGAGTTTTGAGCTCTCGCCCGGCAGCTCAGAGAGCGGAAAACGCCATGCTGAGGCCTTTATTTTCCAAATCAATTTGACGAGAATTTTCTTAGCCTTTTATCCGACGCTGACTCCGGTATTCCCGCAGGGGCTGTAAATCAGCCCCCTTCTTGCGCTTTCTCTGCGCTTCTCGCCCTGAGAGCCAGCTTCGAGCTGGCAGTGAACGCGATCTTCGACTTATGCCGCTGTGATTAAAGCCGCCTGGAATGCGGCGCTCCCGGGCAGCCACCTTGTTGAACGCTTAAGTGCTACTCACTTTTCAATTGTTGTAAGCGTTATCTAGTTATTAACTTTGCTCTTCTAGCTAGCGCGATGTCCCGAAACGCTTTTGATTTCTAGATCGGTTCGTCGAATTTAGAAACGCGATAGGATCTGTTCAAGCCGGCGGAGCTAGAATGGTGTTTACCACATTTGCGGGCAAATCACCTCATGATAAGCTTTCAGGGCAAAAACTAGCGAGATAGTGCATGAGCGAAGTGGCGGACGGCGATCATCTAAACGGAGCAGTACCCCTGTCCCAACGTCGGGGCAGCCTGACTATGGGTTTGCTCTGGTTGACCATGGTAACGTGCTTTCCCAATGTTCTAGCCGGCTTTCAATGGTTTAAAGAAGGCATGAACATCCAGCAGGTGATCTGGGGTGTTATCGCCAGCTGTGGCATTATCATGCTTTATTCGATTCCAGCGTGTTATCTCGGCGCTAAATGCGGTTTGACATACACAATGTTGAGTCGTTCAGTTTTCGGCAGCCTCGGCGCCCGGCTCATGTCCATCAATGTGATCTGGATTTCCATAGGCTGGTATGCGCTGAATGCCATATTCCTGGCAGACGGTATACGCGGCTTGTTCAACCTCAATGTGCCGCAAGTCTGGTTTGCAGCTGTCATGGCTATACTCATGGCCTTTAACAACTTTTTCGGCTTCAGCGGCGTGGCCAATTTCGCGCGCTTTCTTGCGGCTCCGGTGCTCTTGCTCTGGGTTGGTTTCGCATTTTTCAAATCGTGTGGCGCCTGTCCTGTTTCTGTCTGGCATGAGGCCTCTACCGTTACCAATTCGCATGCACTCACCACGGTCTCAGCTTTTGTAATAGGCATAGCCTGCTGGGGCAACGAGCCCGATTACTGGCGTTTTGGCAAAGTTAAATGGATGTTTTCAGTGATACCGCTTCTGGTGTCACTGTTTGTCGGGCAGATCATTTTCCCGATTACTGGTTGGATGATGGCACGCATTAGCGGAGTTACCGATTTCGCTTCAGCAACAAGGCTGATGAACGATTATGTTTTTGGTGGCATGGCTCTGGTCTCGGCTGCAGCGCTCATTATCAATTATGTGGCTGTTAATGACTCAGGTCTTTACGCATCTATTAATGCAGTCGAGAACCTCAAAGAGATTCCGCGCAAATTTTGTGTAGGGCTGCTTGCTGTGCTTGCTGCTGCAGCAACTGTAATGTTATTTGGCTATAAACAGAATTTCGAAGCGGTTGCGGCTCTATCTTCTATTGTTTTGCCCTGCGCTACCGTAATTATGGTGGCAGAAGGCTTTATCATTAAAGCTCTCTGGGGTAAAGCCGAAGACCTTTCAGTTGTTGTTGAATATAAAGAATTGCCTGCAATCAGATGGGCAGCGGTTGCGGCTCTTACGATTGGCACAGTGGTTGCCACTATAAATTCAGGCTTCTTGCCTGGTACGGAAAGCCTGGCTTGGGGCGTACCTTCGCTGCATGGTTGGCTAATCAGCCTCGTTTTATATGTTCTTTTCCGCCCGCTTGAACTGAAGTATTCAGCCAAAGCGCTGGTTACGGAAAGTTCGCCGGAAAAGTCTAATGAGCGTGAATTGGCTTGTAAGCATTAGTGCTTCTTGACACCTCAAACGCTAAAGAATGTTTTGTTACGGCGCTTTTGCCGATCTCAAGCATCTCTGAAGCGATATAATTTGTCCCCATTGTGTTTGCTGAAGGGGATGAGCTATGAATTTCGCTCTTTATTGGTCGCTGATTTTTGCGTTGTTGAGCGCGCAATCCGGATTCTCATTCAAATATCCCGACGCAAAAAACGACTCTGTCGTTGACGACTATCATGGCGTGAAAGTCAAAGAGCCTTACAGGTGGTTGGAAGACAATGATTCGGCTGAAACCAAGAATTGGATTGAATCAGAAAACAAGCTGACATTTGCTTATCTTGAAAGTCTGCCGTCGCGACCGGAGTTCAAGAAAAACCTGACTGAACTTTGGGATTACGACAAGTACAATGCGCCTATCAAGCGGGGCAAGAAATATTTTTATACCAAGTTGAGTGGTTTGCAAAATCAGGCAGTTCTCTATGCCGCTGATAAGCCGTATAGCCAAGACGCCCATGTTCTGCTCGATCCAAACCGTTTGTCGGTTGATGGCACAGTTGCATTGTCTGGCTATTCGGTGAGCGATGATGGCAAATTGCTATGCTATGGCGTTGCTGCTGCCGGTTCTGACTGGAATGAATGGAAGCTGCGTGATGTCGAAAGTGGAAAAGATTTGAGCGACGTACTCAAATGGATCAAATTCACCAGCTGCGAATTCGGTAAAGATGGCAAAGGGCTCTTTTACAGTCGCTACCCCGAGCCTGAGCATAATTTGAAAGACCAGAATTATTTCAACAAGCTTTATTTTCACAAAATTGGCACAGCGCAAAGCGCCGACCAACTCATTCTAGAAAATCCCAACGAAAAAGAGTGGGAGTTTTCGCCACAGGTAAGCGATGACGGTCGCTATTTGATCGTGAGCATTTCGCATAACACCAATCCGGAAAATCTGGTTTATTACAAAGATCTCTCAAAGCCTGATAGCCCCTTCGTTCATCTCATTGATAGCTGGGGCGCTGAGTACAGTTTTATCGACAACGAAGGATCGATGTTTTTCTTCCAGACCAATCAAAACGCGCCACGAGGACGTGTAATTGCGATCGATACAAACAAGCCGGACACTGCTGATTGGAAAGAGCTTATTGCTCAGAAGGATGAAATTTTGCATTCCAGCAACGCTGTAGACGGCGCTATTGTTTGTTCTTATCTTAAAGATGCGCATTCTGAGCTGGCTCTGTATTCGCGCGACGGTAAGACTCAGGGGCAAGTTAAGCTGCCCGGCATCGGCAACGTCTCTGCTCTGACCGGTCGCCATGCCGACAAAGAAGCTTTCTATTCTTTCGTGAGCTTTACTGAACCCACCGCTATTTACAAGTTCGATTTTTCCACTAAAGAATCGTCCTTACTTGCCCGTCCCCAGGTCGCTTTCAACCCCGATGATTTCGTGACAAAGCAAGAATTTTATCAAAGCAAAGACGGCACAAAAATACCAATGTTTATTGTCGCCAAAAAAGGCATCGAACTAAAATCCAAGCCCCTGCCTACCTTGCTTTATGCCTACGGCGGGTTCAATATTCCGCTTCTGCCCACTTTCAATCCGGCCATTGTGGCGTGGTTGGAAAAGGGCGGCGTTTATGCTCAACCAAGTCTTCGTGGCGGCGGCGAATATGGCGAAGATTGGCACAAAGCAGGCATGAAGGAGAAGAAACAGAATGTTTTTGATGATTTCATTTCTGCTGCCGAATACCTTATTGATAATCACTATACTTCCAAGTCTAAACTGGCTATCGATGGGCGCAGCAATGGCGGCTTGTTAATCGGTGCGGTGATGACTCAGCGCCCCGACTTGTTTGCTGTCGCCATGCCTGAAGTTGGTGTGCTCGACATGCTGCGCTATCACAAATTTACGATCGGGCACGCCTGGATGGGTGAGTACGGCTCATCTGACGACCCGGCTGAGCTCAAATATTTGCTCGCCTATTCGCCTCTGCATAACATCCACAGTGGTACGAAGTATCCGGCTACTTTAGTGATTACGGGCGACCACGATGATCGTGTCTTTCCAGCTCATAGCTTTAAGTTTGCCAGTACACTGCAAGCTGCGCAGCCTGCCTCTGCTCCACCTGTTTTGATTAGAATCGAAACACGGGCAGGGCATGGCGCCGGCAAGCCAACCTCAAAGCAAATTGACGAGGCCGCAGATAAATACGCCTTTGCCTGGGATGGCATTCAGCAATAATGCCGGTGAATGCTGGAAGTAATGTTGCGATCTTCTAGGAGCAAGAACAAGGGCTGCTCTTACAAACCACCGGCAATAGCACCGAAAGTGAAAGCGGACGGTTTAAGTGCCGTGCGCGTCTGCCTGAGTGCAGACCTGGTTAATTTGGTTGGATAGATTGGAGAAGGTTTGTGAAAGCGAGGCTTCAAGCTGGCCGTTGCTAAAGCCAAAGACCGCAACAATGAGCATGGAAACAAAAGCCAAAATGCAGGCGTATTCAGTAATACCCTGACCGGACTCATCTTGGAGGAATCGTCTTAATGCGAGCAACATAACTGCTAATCTCCGAAGACGCGTTCTACCATTCTACATGATGCTTGTCTAATGTGGGGAGATCAATTGCTTTTTTTGACCTTAGGTTTTTTCGTAGTCGAACTCTTCGGCAATCCATTCGTCCAGCTCTTGCTCCATGTGCGGAATCTGGTCGATGTCGATTAATCCGCGTTTTAAGCCTTCGAGAACCAGGCGTGTACGAGGATTATAGACTTCCATGCCGGCGCTTTCTTTGAGAAAAACATCTTCGCCTTTAAACAATTTGGCTGATAGCATTGCCAGTCGATTTTGCACACCACGAACGCTAATATGGCGTCTGTAAGCGATAGCTTTATCGGTGAGTCCGAGGGCAATGTCGAGCAGCGTTTCGTATTCAACATCGGAAAGTGAGCCGTCTTTGCTCTGTAAGCGCGTTTGCACGCCACGCACAATCGGGTCTATATAAGGATTATCGTGAACCATAATCGACGTTAGCGCATAAAGCAGCTTTTCGTCAGGTTCGCTTTTTAGAGCGTATCCATGAATGGCTTCATCGGGCACGATTTTGCCCAGCTCACGAATATAAGCTTCTTTGTGAAACTGTGACCAGAACAAAATTTTGGTGCGCGGGTTTTCGCTCCAGATCTGTTGCGCAGCTTTTATGCCTGTCATTTCAGGCATAACAATATCCATCACCACCATGTCCGGCTTAAACGTGCGAAATTGCTTCAAGCCTTCCGCTCCATTGGGCGCCTCGACCACATCAAGATCGGTTGTGATTTTTTCTTTCACAAGCCGAATTATGTGTTGTCGCAATGCTGATAAGTCGTCAACTACCAGTAATTTAGTCGTCATTTGCTACCGCCTGCCTGCCTGTTAGGTCTAAACGAACCTCAACCTTTGTGCCCTTGTCATTGTCACCTTGTTTCCACGTTATTGTTGCACCGATGAGGTCAGCTCTCAAGCGCATGTATTTCAAACCGCGTGAATCTTGTCTGGCTTTAGCGGGGTCGAGCCCCTTCCCGTCATCGTTTATACTGATTAGCAAACATCCGTCTGCCTTGTCAATTGTTACGCGCACCGTGTTGGCATTAGCGTGTTTGCATATATTTGTTATCGATTCCTGGACGAGCCGGTAGACGAGAGATTGTTCGACAATTGACAAGCCCTTCAAGTCGTCCGAATCAATTTTGCTTCTAATGCGCACTTTGAATCCCGAGCGCTCGCCGCCCTTTCGTAAGCAATCTTCAATCGCGGCAACCAATCCCAGGTGTTCCAATACCGACGGACAGAGGCTTTCCATTACTTCACGTATTTCATGCATTACTTTTGTGGATAACTCTCGAACTTTCGCCAGTGAGTCTTTGTCTTGGGCATCCTGCACGTAGTTTTCGAAACGCCCGACCATCTGTTTCATGTCGTTGAGAACCTGGTCGTGCAGGTCGGCGGCGAGCATGCGGCGCTCGACCTCATCTTGTTTAACCAGGCTCAGTCTCGTTTCTTGCAGCTCTTTATTGCGGATGCGCAGCTCATAATAGCGCGACTCGCTTTCACGCCTGGCAAGTTCGAGCTGCCGCAGGAAGGAGCCGCAAATGCAGCCAAATATAATCAGCAGCAAATATCCCAATGGATGGCCAACTATTGCCATGGTTTGCCAGAGCGCCCACTGATAAAAAAGGCTCAGTACGAAAAGCTGCACGCCGACAATTATGCGGGCAAAAGGTGCCAGTTTGAAACCAGCCCAGGTTGCGCCGCTGGCTAAAAGCAAAAAGCCGGCTGCTGTGCCAATTTTGGCGTTTAAGCTCAGATTGGCTGTAGAAAGCGCGTCGATTTTGGCGTCTGGGTTGCCGAAGGCGTGAATGAAGCGCTGGAAAATTTCTGTTTCAAACGGCTCCATCTGTTTGGTTGCCGACCAGACGACCAAAGCAATGAAAAAGGATGCGATTAACGCCGCCAGAGCGGGTTTTTTCATCAAAGAGTCGCCTGAGCTCATTTGCTCTCGAACTTTCCCTTACCGAGCGGCTTAGCTAACTGCTTAATTCTAGGACGTTTCTCGCCACAAGCAAACCATAAAAGGCAAGAACTGCACAATTACACAGCTAGTAGCCGTTCAATTGTCTATGTAGCAGTTTAGATTAAAGTTTTATTCTTTTAGGCATCTGGGGAAAAGGTGTGGAAAACAATCAGGGCGTCTTAATGACCCAGGATGGAATTTACTATGTGGGAAAATGCAGGCTCGTGTATCGCAGTTTTAGTTGACCGACGGACAGGCGATGAATTCAATATTCGCCGTTACTCCACTTCGATTGGTCGCGAAATAGGTTGCGATGTTGTTCTGAATGTTGATAAGACAATTTCCAGACAGCATGCCCTTGTTCAATTTAGAGACGGTAAGTTTTTTCTGCAAGATCTCGTCAGCAAAAATGGCACCAGATTGAATGGGAAGAGGGTTGAGCAATTAACTGAGCTAAGAAATGGTGATGAAGTCACAATCGGCCTTACACAGCTGATTTTTGTCTTGATTCCTCAGTCGTTGACCACGGTGCCCGCTGCGTCTTCAAGCAGCGAAATAACGGCAGAGACTGTGAGGAATGTCAGTTCGTTTGCTTCGAAATAAGGCATAGAAAACCCTGGAAATACACGTGGTCCTGCGAGTGCACGCGGTTCCGGGAATGTCCTCATTTTTTTGAGAAAAAAATGTCGCCTATATGGGTGATGAAATGCTGACTGACTGCCGCATCTTCTTTGGCTGCTTTGGCGTAATCTTTTTTGTCTAGCAAAACTTTGAGCAGGCTCGAGTGGTAATCCATATTGTCGGGGTCGTCTTTTAGCGCTGCGCTGTACTCTTCGTCTGCTTTGCGTAAATTGCCGCATTCATAAAATATGTCGGCCATCAGCGCATGCACAGCTGCATCATGAGCTTTGCCAATCGTTTTGCTAAGGTTGATCTTTCCGGGTCTGATTGCAATTCCCCCGGCGGCAAAGGCGGCAGGACGGTCGCTGTTAAACACTTCGGCTTCTTTCAGCGCCGCACCCAGGTCTTTTTTAGCGTAAAAAATATCTGCTATATTGGCATGCATGATGCAGAGCCGCTGCAGCAGAATCTTGTCGCTGGGCAAATTGCGATCGCGCATGATTTCTTCACCCCGCAAATAGACTTTTAGAGCTTCATCATCTCGTTTGCATCTGCGCAGAGTATTGCCCAGTTCAATGCAGGCGCTGATCGAATTGGGGATGTTTTCATGCCAGCTGCGACAGAGTTGTTCACGCTCTTTCCCTGAAATTTTCCGGGCATCGCCGAGCTGGATCAAATGTATATAAGCACTGTGATTGCGAGGATTAAGCTCGATCGCGCGCGCGAAGCTTTCTTCTGCCGACTTCGATTCGCCGGCTTTCTCTTGAATTACACCTTTAGCGAAATACATATCACCATTGCGCGGATGTAGCTTCAGCGCGTAATCAATGCCGCTTTTTGCGTTAGTGACGCTGCCAAGGAAAGCTTCGGTGACTGCCCAGGTGCTATAAGCTTTACCGAGCATGCGGCGCGAAGCCAGGCATTGGCGAAATTCTTTTGTGGCTTCTGTTTCTTTGTGTTGGAGCATATTGAGCTGAGCGCGCCTGTAGTGCCAGAGCGGATCGGCGGGCATAAGCTCTCCCGCAGCTACATAGCATTTGTCGGCGTCTGTATAGTTTTTCTCGATCTCATGTTTTTGACCCTCAATCAGCTTCTTTAGATATTCGGTTGGTGCCAGCTTTAACAGCTTTGCTTCGAGATCGAGTAATTCTTCAGTTTTGCCATCGTTGCGATAAAATCCTGCCAGGGCTCTTATTACCGTTTCATTCTCCGGATTTTCTTTATAGCAAACTTCCATTAGCTGAGAGTCGTGATTGTTATGCGCGCTAAGGACGTTGATAAAAGCGCTGGCGCGGTTTGCAGTTTTTCTGTCTGGGTTTTTGCAGAGCTCTTTGTAAATTGCTGCGCCGGCTGCCGGATAGCCATCTTTGATTTCATAATCAGCTAGCTGAAAGCGGCAGTCGATGTTGGCAGGGTCGAGTCTGCTGGCTAGTCTTACTGCTTGCTCAGCCGCTTCGTCATTCTCGTCGAGATGGAAGGCGATGGCAATCATGCGCATAATTCTAGCGGCGAGCTGATAATTGTGCTGGCAAAGTGCCTTGTTTAGCGGCGTGCAAAGCAGTCTTATGCTTTTGTCAGGCTCGAGGCTGACTAATGACTTGTCATAAACGCTTAGAGCGTCTGCGCCGGGGCTTTCGCCGTTGCTCTTGCTCTTTGCTCCGCCTTTGCTATCAACAGATGCGCTTTTGCTAGCGTTTTCTTTCTTTGCCTGGCTCTCTGTGTCTGCAAATTTAACAGACTGGGCGTTGGCGGGAGCCATAATTGAAGCAGCCATAAGCAAGCCGAGCAAAAATCTACGTTTAACCGTCGTCATTGCTTGTTTGCTCTTTGCCTTTGCTCTTTAAAGAACTGTTTTAATGGCTCGACACATTCTTCTTCCATTATGCCCGCAAGAATATCAGGAGCCGGTAAGGCTTTTCGTTTGGCAAATAAATTGAAAACGGACCCCGCTGCACCCGCAACTGGATCATAGGCACCAAAAACCAGCAGTTGCAGACGAGATTGGATAATGGCTTCTGCGCACATTGGGCACGGTTCGAGCGTGCAAAAAATGGCACAGCCGCCAAGGCGCCAGCTGCCAAGTTTAATCGACGCAGCACGGATCGCCCCTAGTTCAGCATGACCCAGGGGGTCATTAAGCGCTTCGCGCTGATTGTAGCCGGTTGCTATTATGGTGTCATCGTGGACAATAATCGCTCCCACCGGCACATCACCCTGACAGAGCTGAGTCTGTTCGAGGGCGGCTTTCATATAAGCCTCTATTTTTGAGAATTCCATGTTTAGCCGGAGACTGTGTTGTTGAGTATACAGAGATCATAGAGCAAGTTGGGTCTGCGCCAGTCCATAAAAGGCGGAAAAACATATTCTTGCTTTTTATTCAGCTGCGAAGAAGAATTTTGGGAGCGCTGAATTTCATTGTCTAATAAAGAGCAGTCGATGCCACCACATCTGGCGGCAATGCGCGATTTTACAAGATCCTGACGGTTGTGCTTCTGTTGGGCTTTATCTACCAATGCGGGTTTAGTAAATTTGCTGGGGCTGGTAATTTTATCGGTATTTGAGTAAAAGCGGCTTTGAAAGCTAGTTATCATGTTAGGCAATGTGGGACAGCTGGGTATAATAAGTTGGGCTCTTACATTTTCTAATGTAGGCTACGATGTCTTATTCCGGGGCAGATGAGGCGCAATCATGAAGGGGCGAACAGTCAGGTGTCGTAAGACTGGCAGTGCTATTGCTGAGTTTGGTCCAGCGATGTTCGTGCTGGTTATTATTGTTTTCTTTCCGCTTTTAGATTTTTTGGGAATGGCAGCGCAATATGGCATGGCTGCTTATGTCAATTACGCCATGTCGCGCGAGTTGGCATGTCGTTCGGTTGCCGATGGCACAGGTGGAAGTCCGCCTGCCGTAGGTACGACTACACCTGTGATGGCTGCTGTTAATGGCAATCAGGTCTATACAGATATCGTCACCAACGGCATTGCTGCAACCGGATTCGGTAGTTTTCTCGGTATTAATAACGGCACGTTGACTTGTCAGGCAGGCTACACCAATCCATCGGACGGTACGCAGCCTACCGTTACCTGCTCCACGGTAATTGCGGCGGCACCTTTTGTTAGCGTGCCCTGGTTTTCGGCAACACCTGGGTTAAATGCACCATTCAATATTCAGATTCAGAGCGTGAGGCCGCGTGAAGTTCTCCAATAACAGTTGATCGATTTTCGCAGGGGGATGGGGAAGATGAACGCATGGTCTGGTCGTAGGAAGCGGGGACAGAGCATAGTTGAATTGGCTGCGGGATTGATTTTTCTCGTGCCCATTGTTTTGTTCTTGCTAGATGTGGCTGTGGTTGTTTGTGCAAACATGGCTAACGACAATCTGGCGAAAAGTTGTTGCAGGGCTGCTGCCAGCGCGGTAGATCCTGCGTCTGCGATTGGCACTGCTACTATCGCCAACCAGGCTGCCTTTAACGTGGCCAGCAATTTTGCAGCTTCTGCGATAATAAATCCGGCAACAGGCGGGTCGTTTTTGACAGGTTTCGGCTATTTGCCACCAGTGCCGGGCGGAGCATTGCCGGCCCCTACTACGCAGACAGGCACCAACACAGCCCTTTATCCCGGGACATTGCCATCGGGCGTGGCCGCGCCAGCCGCGCTTACAAATGCGGCAGTAAACGGAGTATCGACAGGACAGGTTGGATGCGTTACCACAATGGTAGTAAGTTTGCCCGTGCCATTTCCATTTTTGCCAAGCACTTTTTCTTTCGCAAGTGTGGACGTTGAGCCAATCGTCTCGCCACAACCAGGAATGTAGACCGCGACTTTTAGAGATATTTTTTAGTCACGCCCAAATCTAAGGCAAATCTGTAGCCAATGATTTTGTAGAGCAATTTGGCTACCAGAAATGATGGTGCATGCATGTTGGGAATAGGGGCAAACTCAACTATATCAGCGCCAACAACGTTTTTGCGAATGCACAGATGTTTGATCAGGTCCATGAGCTGATACCAGGTCATGCCGCCCGGTTCGGGGTTGCCGGTTGCCGGCATGATTGATCCATCAAGCCCGTCTACATCGATGGTCAAATAGACGTTATTGGAAAGAGTAGAAATAATTTCGGAGAAATTCCATTTTTCTTGATGGCGTGCCCAGAAAATGTGGATGTTAGGCTGTACTTCCTCCATCCACTCCGCTTCGTCTTTGCTGATATTGCGAACGCCCACCTGGGTAATATTCGGTTGAGGCAGCGCTTTGTAGAGGTGGTAGCTGACGCAGGCATGGCTAAATTTGTTATCTTCATAACTCTTGCGCAGGTCGGCGTGAGCACCTACTTGCAGAATTGATAAATCAGGATAGCGACTTACACAGGCGTTAACCGCGCCCAGTGTAAGCGAGTGCTCGCCTCCCAGAATGATCGGAAATTTGTTGAATTCTACCATTGGTGCGACGGCGTCTTGAAGTGCCTTAAAGGGCTGCTCCATTTCAGCGGTTTGTGGTGGCATGATTACTGCCCCCGCCGTTTGGATGCCGACTACATGCGGCTCAAGCCAGAGTTCGTCGTCAAAGAGTTCAACTTGTTGGCTTGCTTCTAAGATAGCTGCTGGACCTTCAGCTGTGCCTTTGCCATAGCTGGTTGAAGCTTCGTATGGACAAGGGACTATTGTGACTTTAGAATTTTCAGGGCTTGAAAATTCGGGTGGCAAACCAAAATAGGTTGAGGATGATTCGCTCATGGCAACTCCGACCGTGCTATAGAGTGGCATTTATACCACTTGCAGCAGCGCATTCCAACGGCTTGACAGTTCTTATTTGAAGTTGATGATGAAGGTGAAGTCTGGCGGATCGCCTACTGATTCAGGCTCATCGTACCAGAGCTTGAAATAAGCCTGTGCCGGCAAGCGCAAAAGCTCGTTGGCATCCATTTCTTGAATATAAGGGCTCATGTTGTTGCAACCGCCAGGATAGCCGCAACTGCCACCGCAATGCAAAAATTGATTGAGATAAACAGCTTTGGCTTGAGGCCAGGGTTTTATACCGCTTGTTTTATGCGGGTCCATGTAGATATAACGAAGACCAAAATCCCTGGCATTGTAACCAATCAGAGAAAAACTACTGATGGTTCGATTTGTGCTTAGTTTGTTGTTGTAATAGCTGTGCAAATTTTTGTTGTATGCAGTCACATTGTAAGTAACTTCAGCAGTGGCTTTGCTCGGCTCAAAGCTGACCGGACCACTTTCCCAAATCCAGGGGAAATGTGGGTTTTTAGCATCTGTTTCGGTTAAAGCGTTGGGATTCCAGAATGTCATCAGTTCAACGCGTCCATTGTTTTTGGACGTCTGGTAACTCATTTCAGCCGAAACAAGACGAAAAGGATTGAGAATATAGTTAGATTCTTTGGAAAAGCCATCTATGGCATGCTGTCCTGGTCCGTAAGCTTCCATACCGATTACACCCCACCAGGGTTTATTCGATTCGCAATTTCCAAAAATCATGTCGTCTGGTTCGTAGGTGTCTCGCAGCAGCCGTGGATAATGCAAAACGGCCTCGGTTCGCATTTGATAAAGTTGCTTTTGCGTAATTCGATTCAATGAAACCAGTTCATGCGTGGGAATGTTGACTGCGCTACTTTTTGCATCAGAGCGCAGTGCAAGTTGATTCGCGTAAGCACTGGTTTGGACGAACAGCCAATAAATTAGAACAAGGGATAGAAATGGAAATCTTTTTGCATTGAAAAGGCTCATGCTACCTTCTGAAGAGATGACAGGGGATTCTTTGTCGAGCTATGATGGGGTCGTTTGGTTGAATCTGACATTTACAAAGCTCTTAAATCCCTTTGCTATTTCCTCTCTTGATGCTTTAGTCACCATCACCTGTACGAGGCAACCCTCTTTCATTTTTCTTCCGAAGATCTGTGTTCCTGTTCGATTGCCAGGCGCCACTTTCCAGCCATAGGACGTAAGAGTGGAGTTATACCAGCTCAGGATTTCGGCTTGACCATCTTTAACTAAAAAACCCTGCACCAGGCAAGTTGTCCCTTTTCCAGCGTTGGGATAATTCAACGCCCTGAGTAATTTTATATTTTTGCCTGTCGCTGGATAATTCGGAACGTAAGGTATCGTAAGAAGCTTTTTTTCTAAATTCGTTTTATATAGTACTTTGTTTTTCTTTTCGTCAACAGTTCTTTTCTGTGGCGTTGCTCCTCCGAATTGGGCGAGCACTTGGGGCGCACAGATTGCTGAGACTATCGCCAATATGAGAATCAGCGCTGGAAACTTAGTCAGTATGTGTTTCATTTCAGCCATTTCCCTCCAGATCGAATCATAGCTAATTGTCCTAAGGCTGTCCATGGGTTAAAAAGTAAAGTGGGGGGCTGCCGCCTCCCACTCTCTAAGCTTGTCGAAATCAGTCTCTGTTGTTGAAGGTCGGGGGCGTCGTTGGCGGGGTTGGAGTTGGTGGTCCACCAATATAGCCGGCTTGGTAGCCGCCTGGCGCAATATATTCTGTGAATGAAATAGTGCCCAAGTTGCCGTACGCTCCAGAACCAGGTCGGAAGGTTGCTGCCTGGAAGGCGGTTATTTCAGCGAGATTATCTTCGCCTGCAGCATCGGTGCCGGAGGTTTCAAACAACCGGTCGTGAATACCGTAACAGAAAAATGGATCAGTTACTCCGTTCAGGCATGCATATTGTCCAGTTAGGACATGATGATTGCCATCTGATTTTTGATTGGCTGTAACGCCAGTGGCAGTTGCTCCGGAGTAGTTTAACCAAAAGGTTGGTGGCGTAGTGGAAATCGTTAAACCTGATCCACCTGCCGGGCTTGTGTACGGACTGCCTCCAGCACTCTGATCTTTATAATAGATGAAATATTTACCTGTATCGATTTGAAGGCCGGTTGAGGAAGGACCAGTTTGATTGGCAGGTGGGATAGTTCCCGTGATGTTATCCAAATTCGCTTGAGTCGCACCCGGATAAATTTCCAACATTCTTTGGTCGAGGAACGCTTTGGCGGCTGCGATGCCTGTAGCGGCTGAACTAGCGGAGCCGCCCTCGATAGCTGCGTTTACCTTTTGCATTTGCAATATCTGATTGTACAAATCGAGAATTGTACCCTTAATAGTGACCTGACAAGAACCGCTGCCATCGCCACTGGTGGTTCCATTGTTAAAGTAGTTTGATACGCCAACGCTACTTGTGGACTGTCCAGTGCCTACTGGAGATAGGGTGTTGGTTCCTGATGTGTAAACCGATACACCCGTACCGCCACCATCTCCTGAGTTGCTAGGAGCCATGTTAAAGCCGCCACCAGCTGGTCCCTGCCAAGCATACTGATTTGTATCGGTCGGAACCCCATAGGGATAGAGGCGAACTCCCGTTGGTCCAAACGTCGACGTGCTCATCAGCGCGGGCGAACCTCCGCCATGTGGAAAGGAGCCATACAGCGAAATGGTTTCGCACTGTGAAAGTTCAGCAGCGGTGGCACCGGTGGTTGTCACATTGGATGTTTGTCCTGCATTTGGATGAAACGCAAGGTCGAAGGCGTCGAGGGTAGCGGGAGCTTGAGGATTCGCCAATGTTGTGCAAGGGGCATTTCCGCCTGGCAAACTGGAGTTGGTGTCATTGCAAGGCACAGGGCTAGGTCCGATTTGTGAAACAGCCTGTATTTCGGGTGTTGTCGGAGTACTGCCAGCTTGGGCTGGAACTCCAGCGCTTGTGTAAATTCCTGAGTAATTTGAGCCACTCCAATTGCCAATATTAGGCTGAGGATTTGAGCTGCTTGAACCAGAACCAGAACCAGAGCCAGAACTAGAGCCAGAGCCAGAGCCAGAGCCAGAACCAGAACCAGAACCAGAGCCAGAACCAGAGCCAGAACTAGAAGCCGCCGCCGCCTGTACGTTATAGGTCGACCAGGCTTGTAATGGATTTCCTTGAACGCCGGCAGGTTGTGGTATCGAGCCGTGTGCGAACATTTGGGTCTTAGGATCAGCCTCCATGCCATTATCACCTAGCTCATCTGCATAAGCGTTATTCGAGCTTGGAATTTGGAATGGTGGAGCACTTGGATTTACCGTTTCACCATTGGAATTACCAGTATTGTCGATGACCATGTAGCCACCAGGAAACGACAAAGGGAACGCTTGCATTGGTGTGCCGATCATCGCCGCCGAAGCAAAGGTCATAGGTGCCTGCGAGGTGTTGGCCATTTGCCCAGCAGTGCTTGTCTGAATCTCAAAAGCGTTGGGAGGAAGAACTATACCTGCGGGAAGGGCAAATGGTGTAGCGTTTTCTGTATTGAATTGCGTAGTTGATACCAAGTGTGGTTGCTGACCCGGTAAATTCGGCAATCCTACAAGAGTGTTAGAGCCGAAGGTAAGGGGCGTATAACCTGCCAAATACTGTTTGCTATCGCCTGGATTCGGACCGCTGGTGAAAGCAGCTGACGGGAAATTCTGTACCTTATTAACTGGATCGGA
>Ga0182030_10011849_pt1 | contig 17553 bp, 20 predicted proteins | sample 812S3MmetaG_FD_121299 | JGI IMG/M metagenome (GOLD analysis project Ga0182030, IMG submission 121299) | Permafrost microbial communities from Stordalen Mire, Sweden - 812S3M metaG (Illumina Assembly) | ecosystem: Environmental > Terrestrial > Soil > Wetlands > Permafrost | place: Sweden...
AAAGGGCGTTCGATGTTAATGGCCAAACCAGAGAAGACGTCGGCGAGTGTATTTTGCAAGGCAAGACCCAAAACGATGGCAAGTACGCCGGACGTCGCTAGAAAGGCCGAGATGGGCTGCTTCAGCACGGTGTCCATGATTCCGATAAAGGCGATGATATACACCATGCCGGAGGCAAGGTCCGCAAAAAGGCGGCGCGAATGCGGCAGATAGTCGTTTGGAAAAATTGTTCTTCTTAGGAAAATGGTCAGCAGGCTGCGAATAAGCCAGGCGCCCAAGAACCACCATGCGATTCCTAGCAATTCAGATGGTAGGTGCATAGAGTTTGAAGTGCCCGCGAATAAAAAATTGCCAAGCCGGTTCCCGGATCGCGGCACGATCATCGTCATTGCCATAAGCACACCGCCACCCAACAGCAACGAGCGGTAGTAAGCAGTTTCGGCACGAAAGCGCAGATGAGAAGGGTCGTTGTCGCGAGTCCGAGAGAAATCTCAATCAACTCGGGCATTCGTCCCCTCCGAAATTAACCTAAGCTAAAATAGAAAGGCGCGCGGCACAGTGGTTGCCTAATAAACCGCGTCGGCCGCGATCCTACAAAGCATTTCGTTTCGCAATTTGTTCTTCTTCGGCGACTGTTCGGATTGCTTCAGGAAATGCTTCTAGTCTGCTCATCGGTATCGTGTCCCCGCTTAAGTCCGACAGTCCATATGTGCCGTCGTCTATCTTTGCGAGGGCACGGGAAATCGCCTCCCGCTGTTGCCGCCATTTATCCTCAAGAGTCTGATTGTTTTCTTTGAGGGATGAATCCTGCGCCCGGTCTTCGCATTCAGCTGCTTGGTCTTGCGCCGCCTGCTCAATCGATCGCTTCTCCTTCTCACGAAGATCCAAAGAGTCGCTCAGCGAGTTGCGGTTATTGATCAACCGCTGCCGTTGGATCGCGACGAAGGTTGGAGCGAGTGGCTTTCGCGAATTGATCAAGAAATCACCCCTTGTTGACGTATCCAGGTTATCGGCACCGCTCGCCTTTTAAGAGCTTCAGAACAACCGTCCCCATGGTGGCTACCTATTGGAGAAGAGCGTTCCCACAATATGACGGTGATATCAGCGCCGATTCGACGTGGGCCGCGATTAACAGACTACAAAAAATCATAGCTCGAAAGCACCGAGGCGCTCTGTTCGCCACGCCACAAACGACTGATGATCTCGCGTCGCAACATTTGAAACGTATACGCTACCAAGATACGCTCAGGAGGCGATTGCAAAACAAACTCTATGTGCCGGCTATTGAAGCGCAGCTGGACGGAGCCGAACGCCGATGGCCGCCCATGACTGTGGCCACCAATCCGATAACCGCTGCGTCGAAGGCGCAAAGTCTGACGGTGAAGGTGCACGTCTGCGCCGGGGATCCGTTTTACGAGCTCAAGACGAATGCTATATGCGGGCTAGCGTACAGAGAGGCGCTGCGACGAGGGCTATGTTTATTGTCACCGGTAAATAGGGACGCGATGATGGATGACGCGATGTGGACACAAGATCTTATCTCGGCGCTGCACTCGGAGAATCTTTTTATCTCCCAGCAGGTAGGCTCCGCCGAAACTTCTGTCGAAATTGACTTGAAACCTACGTGCGCTGAGACCGAGCGGGCGGTCGCCAACATCCGCAGTTGGCGAACCTATCTCCCGGCAGCGTGCGTGGTGAAGATGATCGACGAAGGCTGGCAGTGGTCGACTTAGCTCGCCCGCGATGGCCCCCACCCCTGAAAGAATGTTCCGCAGCGCCTGCTAAATCGACCTTGGCAGGAATTTTGAGCGCGGCTACTGCCTAAACACCTTGGCGCCCCCGGAGTCGGGGTTTGGCAGCGACAGCACGGGTCTCGTGCACAGAGCGAGAGGCGATTCCTGAGCGGGGAGCGTTAACGCACAGACGACTCCGGGCAGTTGTGTTTAAGTCAAAATAAGAGCAATAGCAAAGGTGCTAAGGGGACTTCTCCAACGCGCGAGCCTTGCTTCCAAGTTAATTAACGAGAACCCGTACCATGTCTAATCAAAGTTTTAATCGGGTGACCCGCCAACTCGTTCATTCTTTCGACAAAATCACGGACGCGAAGTTGGATGCCAAGACTGCGACGGCGGACGACTGCCATGAGAATTGGCGAAAAGAATGCTATGTCGAACATGTCGTCAGCGAAGATAAAGCTTGGAATGGAGCAGTTTTTGCGCGGCTCGAGCACAGCGATGTTCCGGCCTGCTTCGTGCTTTAATTTCAATGAACTTTACCACTGCGTTGCTAAATGCGAGCGAGATGGCCGAGGCGGATCGGTTGACCGTCAATGCAGGCACGTCTGTGTCCGCTTTGATGGAAAATGCGGGTCGAGGCGTCGCACGAGAAGTCGTACGGCGTTGGTCGGAACGACGAGTCTCGGTGCTGTGCGGACCGGGAAATAATGGGGGCGATGGTTTTGTGGCAGCGTGCTATCTCGCGAATGCCGGCTGGAAAGTACGCGTGGCACTCCTCGGGTCGCGAGTCGCTCTTAAGGACGCGGCCCGCTATCACGCCGAGAAATGGCGGGGTGAGATTGAATCGTTCTCCCCGGATGCGATCGACAGCGCAGAATTGATCATTGATGCCGTTTTCGGTGCCGGTTTGAATCGCCCGCTTGAGGGATCGGCCAAAACCACGTTGGCTGTCGCCGCTGCACAGTCGATTCCCATTGTGGCGGTGGATATCCCAAGTGGTGTCGACGGCGATACGGGTGAAAATCTGGGTGCCGTTGCATCGGCGCTGACCGTAACCTGCTTTCGCAAAAAACCTGGGCATATCCTATTCCCAGGGCGTGCTCTTTGCGGCGAGCTGGTCGTATCCGACATCGGTACGCCGGTTGAGGTGCTCAATCAAATCCTCCCCACGACTTTCGAGAACGATCCTGATTTGTGGCTTTCGGACATGCCCCACCTGCAGCAATGTGGCAACAAATACACTCGTGGGCACGCGTTGATCTCAGGTGGCTATCCGATGACTGGGGCTGCGCGGATGGCCGGCCGAGCCGCGGCTCGCGTAGGGGCTGGGCTTACGAGTATTGCAGTTTCGGAAATCGCACTTCCGGTCTACGCCTGCGCCCTCACCAGTATCATGGTAATGCCCTTGGCAACCCCGCGAGACCTGGATGCACTATTGAGCGATTCGCGCCTGACTGCATTCTTGATTGGACCGGGGGCTGGGGTAGGGGAGGCGACCCGGATTCGAACACTCGCCATGCTTGCAACCCATCGTGCCACCGTGATCGATGCGGATGCGATCACGTCGTTTGAAGGGGACCCATCAGCGCTCTTGCGTGCCATTGTGGGACCGTGTGTACTGACGCCGCACGAAGGGGAGTTTAAGCGCCTATTCGATCCAGCCGGCGATAAGCTTTCCCGAGCCCGCCGCGCGGCTTCGCAAAGCGGTGCCGTCATTCTCTTGAAAGGTGGCGATACGGTCATCGCCGCCCCCGATGGTCGGGCCATCATCAATTCGAATGCGCCTCCAACATTGGCAACGGCCGGATCTGGCGACGTGCTGAGCGGAATGGTGTTGGGATTACTCGCGCAAGGAATGAACCCTTTTTTGGCCGCAGCCGCTGCCGCCTGGATGCATGGTGCCGCAGCTTCGGAGTTCGGCGCAGGCCTACTGGCGGAGGATTTACCCGATTTGCTTCCGGGTGTATTGCGCCATATTCGAGGAGGGTGACGTGCACGCAATGGTGCTCAAACGGCTGAAGACGCCCCTGGAATGGACAGAACTCTCCGATCGTCAACCGGGGCCGAACGAGATACGAGTCAAGGTGCTCGCCTGTGGAGTCTGTCGAACGGATCTGCATGTCATCGATGCTGAGCTGCCCAACCCCCAAGTGCCGATCATTCCGGGTCACGAGATAGTTGGCCGCATCGATGCCGTGGGCACGGGGGTCAAGGACCTGCAGATTGGCGAGCGCGTCGGTATCCCTTGGCTGGGTCATACCGACGGAACCTGCCCCTACTGTTTGATGCAACGGGAGAACCTCTGTGATCACCCGCTGTTTACGGGTTTTACCCGCGATGGCGGGTTTGCGACATCCGCCATTGCCGATGCCAGATTCACCTTTCCTTTGGGCGAGAAAGGGAGCGACGTCTCGATCGCCCCGCTCCTGTGTGCGGGGTTGATCGGCTGGCGTTCACTCGTGATCGCCGGCGACGCCAAGAAAATCGGGTTTTACGGCTTCGGCGCGGCGGCACATATAGTGACACAAGTGGCGCGTTATCAAAGTCGATCGGTCTTCGCCTTTACGCGCGCCGGCGATGTGCAAGGCCAGGGATTTGCGAAGAGCTTGGGCGCGGTATGGGCGGGGAGCTCCGAAGAGAGCCCGCCCGAACCACTCGATGCCGCGATCATATTTGCCCCCGTCGGGGCACTCGTGCCTCTCGCACTCAAAGCTGTGCGAAAGGGAGGGCGCGTGGTCTGTGCCGGTATCCACATGAGCGATATCCCAAGCTTCCCGTACCGAATATTGTGGGAAGAGCGAGAACTCCTATCGGTTGCTAATCTGACTCGAAAGGATGGGCTCGATTTCTTGCGCCTCGCACCGGAGATGCGCATTCACGTTACGACGAAGGAATATCCGCTTAGGCAAGCCAACGAGGCGCTCGGGGATCTGCGCGCCGGACGGTTCGAAGGAGCGGCTGTGTTGGTTCCATAGCTTTAATATTTTTCGCTTCTGGATCGGTGGAGTTGAGCAAAATCGTCGAGCAGCGATGTTGGTGCGGCGGGCCCTGCCTGACAGACATCTCTGTGCGGAACCGCACTGACAGTCGCTTGATACCCAGCTAGCGTATTGTGGACTTCATTGGACGCGTTCAGAACCCGGAAAGAGGATTGTTTAGCGATGTACCCAGTAGTTTCTTTACGACGCCACGTGATCGCGCTTTCATCGTCGCCCGCGCGCTTGCACGTACGACAGGCGTTACCGATCTTCCGACAGGCAGTCGTGAATGTGGCGCGTTGGTCTGCATTGGTGCGACGACGGTAATGCCGGCACTTCCCACACATTTCAATGCATTCCTGCTCGCGGAGATCGGCGACGATGGCAGTGGACTGGCATTGAATCTTCTTTCGGCGTTTGCCCGGCGGGATTTGGATCCCTGGCAACAAGCCGAGCATTTAAGTTGCTCGTCAAAGTCACGAGGGTCTGCTAGATGATCTTGATTGGCAATAAGGCCCATCCTACGACAGGTTATCGAGATGTGCATGGATAGGCATACGGCGAGCCACACGCGTTGCCGCGTCGATTCTTCCCGCAGCGAAAATTGCAATCGCGATTCCTTACCCCGAGTGAGATCTGTCCATGGAAACCGATGACTCCCTTTTGTGTGTTTCTAACACCCACGCTGACGCTGAGAAAGCCATACGGTCATTGAGTTCGTCTGGATTCGATATGACGAAGCTTTCGTTGGTTGGCAAGGGGTATCACAGCGAAGAGCATCCCCTTGGGTTTTACTCAGGGTTGGACAAAATGAAGGCTTGGGGCGGAGTAGGAGCTTTTTGGGGTGGCATATGGGGCTTATTGCTCGCGCCGGCGGTATTTATACTGCCGGGTTTGGGGCTAGTTGCGATTGGAGGGCCAGTTGTTGCGGCCTTGTTCGCTGCCTTGGAAGGCGCCGTCTTGTTGGGAGGAGCGTCCGCCATCGGCGCTGCATTAACAATGATCGGTGTTCCCCATGACTTGGTCATCAAGTATGAAACTGCGTTGAAGGCAGAAAAGTATGTATTGATTATGCACGGTGATGCTGACGAAGTTGCTAAAGCGCGCGATGTGTTGCGTGATAGCGGAGGGTCATTGACGCCGTCTGATCTGTTGAGTAGTTCCAGGCCTCGAGTGCCGGCACGCGCGCCGGCGCCGATTGCCATCGGATGAAGATCTGGCCACTAAGCGCCTGCGTTACAGCACTCCCAAGGATCCTCGGTCATCGAGGCTGAACGAGTGCTTTGTCACCAGAGATTCGATGCGAAGCGCCCCCGCTTAGCAGCTTTCTTCATATTTCTTGTGACGGGGCGACGATTGTTTGAATCGAAATCGTTAATTTCGCGGTTATCCTGACCCAGCTTCTTTTTTTTGCATCGAGAGCGGCAGCGCGTGCTGCCGCCCCGAACCTTACAAACTAGGTGATCCCAATGCTATTGCACGGTGATCTGCTTAGGCGTCTGCTTTTTGGTGGCAATCTTGGGAATATGAACGGTTAGAATGCCGTCCTTGCTGTCGCACGTGACGCTGTCCGTGTTGACGTTGTCCGGCAGCGAAAAGCTTCGCTCGAAGCTACCGTAAAAGCTCTCCACACGATGAAATTTCTCGTCCTTATTGTCGGTCTGCGCTTTGCGCTCTCCGCTGATAGAAATGACCCCTTCTTCGATCGTCACTTTGACGTCCTCCTTCTTTACCGCGGGCAGATCGATGCGAATCACATACTCTTTGTCTGTCTCGCTGATATCAGAACTCGGTGACCACTCAAGCTTCCTTGCGCCATTGCCCTCCGCAGCAAGGCGTGGCCAGGACGCCGCTGGATTGGGCATTAGCCGTATCAAAGTGCTGACTTCACCAAACGGGTCCCAATGAATCATGCTCATGAAATTCTCCTTGCGGTTATAACGATGCGTGGAGCCGCCGTCGATGAACGAGACGTATACCCACGAGCTATTGAACCGTGAAGTCGATGCCATTGTATGTGCGGCGCGACACCTTGGCACATGTCGTAGTAAGTCAGGACTGGGTCGGTGCTTCAAAATACTGCAATCTTTCGGCAGCAGTCCATACTGTAGAACACGTTGTACTGGTGAAAATGGCGGCGTCAACAAATGACCAATTATGAATGCTCCTTCGCCGTTCACTGTCGTCGTGCGGCAGCGAACAGACGACCGCGGAGACCTCGGGTACCGTATTTGCGTCCATCTTGACCAGCACTACCGGAGCGAATAACTATGGTCATTGAAAGCAGCGCTCAGCGCAGCGAATTGATTCGACGTCGAGAGGCACCGATCATCACGCCGACCGATCTTGGCGCCGATGCTACGCAGGCGATTGCGGGAGGCATGAACGCGATAATGGCGGATGTTTTTACCCTGTATCTAAAGACCAAGAATTTTCATTGGCACATGAGCGGTCCGCATTTTCGTGACTATCATTTGCTGCTTGACGATCAAGCCGACCAGTTATTTGCGATGACCGATCCGCTCGCCGAGCGAATCCGCAAGACGGGAGGCACGACATTGCGCTCGATCGGCCACATCGCGCGCCTACAGCGGATCAAGGACAATGACGCAGCATACGTGGACCCGAGCGATATGCTCGCGGAGCTGCGCGATGACAACCAGACGTTGGTCGCGCGTCTGCGCGAGATCCACGGTGTGTTGGAGGAATCGCGCGATATTGCGAGCCCAAGTCTGGTAGAAACGTGGATCGATGAGACAGAGCGACGCGCTTGGTTTCTATTCGAGGCGACACGCTCATCGCGAATAGGCTGAAGGCCGGGGAGCGTATTGTCGTCCTGATGGAGACGGACGGCATCGCGCGATGGGGCTTGGTCTACGAAATTCTAATTGGTAGAGACTCGGCGCCACCGCGGGGATGGCCGGGGACAAACAGTTCTGGTCTCTTTAGTTGAAGCGCGAGGATTAGGGTAAGCAGTTTTCCGTCGGTGATGCCGCCCAGCCTCGCATCCGCGGCAAGCGAGGTGAGCGGTCGCTCAACGACCGTAATATCTTCGTGTTCTGCGGCGAGTCCACCCCCCAGCCCGTACCGGTCATTAGCGCGGTAAGGCGCGAGGAACAAGGTCTGACGCTCCGACGATACGCCTGGGCTCGGCCATACGCGGGCCACTAACTCTAAGGTATGCAGGGAAATACCGAGCTCCTCCCCGGCCTCGCGGCGTGCCGCCGCGGATGCAGTTTCGTGCTCGATCATTCCGGCGCAGGCCTCCTCCATCTGCGTTAACCCCGTGGCGTCGAACACGGGAGCGCGAAACAGACGCGCGACTAGTCCGCAGCGACGCACGGGATCGTAAGGGAGTACGGCCGCAGCGTCGCCATGGTATTCGACGTCGCGAGATACAATAGCGCCATCCTGAAGACGCACCAGCAGTTTATCGACCGTTAGGTAGCCACGATACGCGACGCGACGGCCGAGCATTTCCGGCAAAACGCATGGATCATGTTTCGCGTGTTGAGGCATGATGCGCAGAATCGCGCCAATCAGTTCTTTCCACTGTTATGCCATAGGTCTTTGCAGCGTACAGTATCCGCTGCCAGGCGACGTCGCGTTCCAAGTCCGTGACGCCCGTAACTTGGTCGAAGCGCGCAACGGCGTTGCGCACGTGACTCGCGTTCTCCAAAGGCTCTTTACGCTTCGTAGGGAACGCAAACTGGCGCTCCAATAGCGCCCGCCGGGCTTTTAACGTGATCTTCGGCATCTTTATTCCCCTTGCCTTTACACCGACCAGTGCAATTCGCGTAACGCGATTCACGAAATGCAGTTCAACTGTGGCGCGTTCGCGCAACAGGAGCGCATCGTCATCGGATCCGATGCATTCGCGTGTCTGCCTTAAGTAGAAGAGAAATGTGTGTCAGGCGGCATCGAGCCTTCGCGCGGCTTTCCAATAAGCGTTTCGCCCGTAGTGGTTGTAAATGCCAAATTCTGCATCGCGATCAAGAGCCATGCCTTCCGTGTAGACTGGGGCACGCTGGATGGCTTCACGATCGAGAGCCACCTTCACCTCTGAATTAGTCCAGCTGACGTGCTCGATCCATTCCGGCGAGACCAGTACTTGATGCCCGACCCACCAGTTACTGGTGTTCACAATCAAATAACGAATTGACCAGGTGCGATCATCCAACAAGAAACCTTGAATGTGTCCAATTTCACCGTCGCTTGCAATAAGGTGATAGCCCTTGACGGCGTTGCAGCTGCGCAGATGCGGGTCGCCGTCATCGGCCCCGGGCGCCCGGAGATAGCCTTGGTAAACGTCGATATACTGCGCGTCCATGCCAGTTAAAGTTGTGCCGGGATAATAACCCGGGCCCCAGAGTCCGGGCCCACCCCAATAATACGGATAGCCATAGTAGCCGAGGTAGCTTTTCTCGAACTGACGCGAAACCGGCTCGTCGCTGTCGATGCTTGGACTATTCTTGATTTGCTCCTTGGTGATCGCGGCCGGCAGGACGGTCGCATCCCACCCCGGTTGGCCAATCGAATATGGCGAGACGAGTACCTTGCGGCCGCCCAGCCATATGCTTGTGTCTACCACAAGATAGCGAACGACCCAGGCCTGGTCATCGAAGTAAAAGTCCTTGACGTTGCCGAAAGGCCCATCGGTCGCGCCGATTGCGAAACCTTCCAAACTTTTTACACTTCGCAACATAGTCAATCTCCAGGTTCAGGGGTAGTCTGCTGTGTTCTCAGACTGTAACGGCGATGCTTTCGGTACGTCTGTTCGATGGAACACACATGAGACGAGCCCGTGTTGGCACCACCGAACGGTAGATCGAGGCTTAAACATGTAGGCGTTGGTGACCGCCCCTAACACCCGATTTCTCTTAGCAGCCAAAGTGCGTCAGCGCACCGACCCAACGCTCATGGGCGGCGCACGCTGGCAACGCCTGCGTAATCCCTAGGAAAAAATTCATGTCAGCCAGTCAAGAAAAACTCGCGGTCGCTCGTGCAGCGAGTGCCATCCACTCGAGCAACAATCCGACAACGGCGCCCAGCTCGCGCGAAAGCGGACTTGATCCCCTTTGCAGCGAAGACATCGACGCCCAAATCCGCTGGTTCTTCGAACATACCGTTGAGCAAAAGCTGTGATGCAGAGCGAGGTCGGATCAGTGGCAGAGTTTCTGTAGTTCTCAGAAAGGAAAAGTATACGTAGGAGGATTCTGTAGCAGATTCGTTGTCCCGCAGATTTCGATAACGCCGGATTTCTGGAGCTCTCTGGGGGTGGCTTATTAATTGGCGTAGGCGCGCCGACGCCTCTGTTCTTCAACGGCAGAATCACCGGCATCAGCGGTATTCTCGGCAATGTGATGCGCGGCGTATCGGTGGACAGGCTTGGCGCATCGGCCTCTTGCTTGATCTCGTGGCATCGGCGTCCGTCTTCTTGCTGGGAGCAATCCGCTTCGCGCAAAGTGCGCCAGTCCTTGCTTTAGCCGGACTGTTGGTGGGTTTCGGGACCCGCGTGGGATCTGGATGTGCGAGCGGCCACGAGGTCTGCGGGTTGGCTAGCTAGTTATTCATTGCACTTGCTGCTGGCCACCTTAACATTCATGATTAGCGCCGCACTCGTTTTGTTCAACATGCGCGCTTGAGCGCTTCCTTGGTATTCTTGACGGCGTTGATTGCCGGCCTCCTGTTCAGGACCGGTTTGTTGTTGTCCCGGATGTGCGACCCGCAGCGGGTGCTTGCCTTTCTTGATGTCGGCGGCTGTGGAACTCCGCGCTCGCATTTACGATGGGCGGCGCGGCGCGGGTGTCGATGCCAGATTGTTATTTCTTCCGTACCTGTCACATCAGGTGCTCACCGTCGGGACCACGTTGCCCGATCGCTTCAGGCTCACGCGAGTCTGTGCTACGGGAGTGCCTTCTTCAGTGTGTATTGTGGGCTTTCCGGCATTTGCCCGGGTCCGGGCTTTTTCCTGCTAACAGGGGGAACCACTTAATCCATTGTATTCGTAGTCGGTATCGCGGCCGGAGTTTTCGTATCGGGTGTCCTGACGAACCCGCAAAGGCGGGTGCTCGGCGTTTACTTTAATCTTATCGGCGCCTTATTCGGACTACTCCGTTCGTTGGCATACAGACCGGGAGGAGTGTACCGGTCAGACTGACATCCGCCATGTCTAGCGAGCACATCAGCGTCGAGTCGCCATTTTCCAGTGAACTATCCGTTGATGGCGAGGAGCGGGTCACGGAATTTCTCAATCGGCACGGGGCCCCGCGCCTGATGCTGAGCATGAGTCGAATGACGGCTTGGGAGAATCCGCGTGGTCCGAAGTTCATGCAGCCGATGGATACCGGCTGCGATGCGAATGGTCGGAGTTCGGCACCGAGCGCGAGATGAACTTTGTCGAGATTGCCCCCGGGTCTAAATCCCCCATTGATAAAGGCGTCGTTCGCTCCTGAGTGGGCCATCGCACAGACCAAATGACTGTGTACGCTGTCAAATCTAACGCGTCGCTCTCGTCGGCCGAGCAATCGGCGATCTGAAGCGCAATAAAGTTTATATTTTCAATTGACTTGAAGAGAGGACAATTATGAAGACCGATTCACAACTGCAGCAAGACGCAATAGCCGAGCTTAAGTGGGAGCCGCTATTGCGCGAAGCGGAAATTGGTGTTTCCGTCAATAAAGGTATTGTTACACTTACCGGCACTGTCGATGCATATGCGAAGAAAGCAGAGGCAGAAGATGCCGTTAAACGAGTCGTGGGCGTCAAAGCCGTCGTTGAGAAAATCGAAGTCAAGTACGGCAGCGACTGGGCAAAGAAAGACGATAATGATATTGCCACCGAAATCGTAAATGCGTTCAGATGGCACTTGGAGGTTCCGTCGGACAAGGTAAAAGCAAGAGTGGAAAAAGGATGGGTTACCCTCGAGGGGCAGGTTGAATGGAATTTCCAGAGTGACGCTGCGGAGGATGCGGTAACAAATCTCTCAGGCGTGACGGGAGTGTCAAACAACATCACAGTCAAATCCCGAACAGAAAGTGCCATCGAAAAAAGTGCCATTGAGAGCGCACTGAAGCGCAATTGGTCCGTCTCTGACCAGGACATCGGTGTTGCAGTTGCCGGTCACAAGGCAACCCTCACAGGGACGGTTGATTCATGGTACCAGAAGGACGAAGCAGGACGCATCGCGTGGAATGCTCCGGGTGTTTGGAATGTCGGGAACGAACTGGTTGTTGACTACGACTACAGTTGAGAGAAGATTTCCCCAACAAACGATCCGCGGGGTCAGTTGTAAACGGGTGCTGCGCCGGAAAAGGCGCAGCATTTTTTGTATGTTTCAGAAGGTTTCCGTGAGTGAGATCCATCACGCGAAAGTGTGGATCGATCATAGTGAGGCGACCGTGTCGCGAATCCGGGGCGGCGTGGAGTCCGATGTGAAGGTTCATTCCCACGCTTCCTTACAGCGTCTACGTCACTTGCGGACGAGGCGGGAAGCGGGTGGCAACATACCCGACAATGCGGATTTCAATCAACGAATCGCCGGCGCTCTGGACACCGACGGCGACGTCGTGATCGCCGGGCCAGGTAGCGCGAAGCTGGAGTTAAGAGCCTATCTAGAACAGCATCGTCCGCATGTGACCGCCCAGGTTGAAGGGGTGACAGCGGGGCACACGACGTAGAAGTCTCCGAGTGATTGTGCGCTCCTGCAGCTGGAATCAGGTCTGCAGGCGGGCGAGCGCCTGCTTGACGCGCGCTGGCGTCATCGGCAGACGGAACAGGCGGGCGCCGGTGGAGTCGAAAACCGCGTTGGCGATGGCGGCACCGGTGGTGACGATGGGCGGTTCGCCACCCCCCTGGGGTGCGAGTACGTTGTTGCTCACCAACACCACCTCGATGCGTGGCACCCAAGAGAACTGGGGAAGAGAGTAGCTGTCGAAGTTTCGATCGAGCACGTCGCCGTCGAGAAAACGCAATTCCTCCGACAGAGAGTATCCTAGTCCCATCGTGATCGCCCCTTCGGCTTGCATGCGGGCACCCTCGGGATTGACGACCACGCCCATGTCGAGGGCGCACACGACACGGACTACGCGTATTTTCCCGCTGCCGGCGTCTACCTCAACTTGCATCATGGTGGCGACATACGTACCTGCGTCGATGAAACTCGCCAGCCCCACGCCGCGCCGGCTGGGTCCGGCCGCGGGCTGCCAGCCAAAGGCGGCGGCGGCGGCCTGTAGCACACGATGCATGCGCGTATCGCTTAAATTGCGCAGGCGAAAGGCGAGAGGGTCCTGGGCGGCGGCGGCGGCCATAATGTCGATCTGCGACTCGATGGCAAAGCAGTTCATACTGGCACCTGGACCGCGCCAAGGGCCGACACCGAAAGGATGCAAGCTCGCACCCGTGGCGGCAGCCCCATAAGGCTTCGAGCCCGTGCTGCGAAAGCGGGAGTGCGGGATATCGTAGTAGGCGGCCGCGCCGCGATCACCGGCCGAGTACACCGTGTGATCAAAGAAGAGAATTTTACCGTCGGGCGCCAAGCCCGAGCCGATCTTGATGACAGATGCCGGATCGAAGGTGTCGTAAAAGAACTCTTCGGAGCGGTTCCAAGCGACCTGCACCGGTACACCCGCGACTTTGGCGAGCCGCGCGGCCTCGAGGGCTTGGCTGTCGGCACTCTTGCCCCCGAAACCACCACCCAGCAATGGAGTGATGACGCGCACATCGTGCGCGTCCATACCGAGTACGGCGGCGATGCGGTCGCGAGTCGGGAAAGGAGTCTGCGTGGATGCCCAAACCGTCGCCTTGCCCCCGGCAATGCTGGCGAGTGCCGCGTGCGGTTCGATCGCCGCGTGCGCGACGTAGCCCTTTTGGAACGTGCTGTCAAAGCGCCGTTGCGTTCGGGCCGACTGCGCGTCGACGTCACCGCGCTCGCTGATCGTCTTGAGCGGTTCAGCCTGCGACACCAGATGTGTAAAAATTGTGTCGGGATTAAGATCCCGCATGGTGGCTTTGGCCGGCGGACGCCACTGCGCAGCAATCTTACCCAACGCGGCCTCGGCCGCTTCTGGATCGGCATGCAATACCGCAACCAAATTACCATCCTCAATCACCACCACGCCGGGTAAGGCCTTGGCGGCGGACGTATCCACGTGTAAGAGAGTGGCGCCATGGACCGGTGGGCGCAGCAGGCTGGCATACAGCATACGGGGCAGGCGGATATCGGCGGCATACTGGGCGGACCCCGTCACTTTCTCGCGCCCATCGAGGCGCGGGGGCGATGTGCCCATCACTGAGAATTCGGCCGGCTGACGCAGCCCGGCTTTGGCTTCGACAATCTGCGTCATCGCCGCTCCCTTGGCCAGCGTCGCATACCGCACCTTGCGATTCGGGTCATCGATGACACTGACAATTCCATCAGCAACCTGCAGGCGCGCGACGGGAACTCCGAATCGCCGGCCGGCCATTGTGACGAGCGTGAGACGCGCTTGTGCTGCGGCGGCTCGCAAGGCGGGTCCGAACATACGCGTGGTCAGCGAGCCGAACGTGCCCATGTCCAGCGGGCAACGGTCGGTATCGCCCAGCACCATGTCAATCGATGCCAGCGATACGCCCAGTTCTTCGGCCACCATTTGTGCTTGGGAGGTCATGACACCCTGGCCCATCTCGATCTTCCCGGAGAACACGGTAACGCGGCCTTCAGGGCCCACGATGAGATAGGCGTTGAAGTCCGCTGGATAGAGATTCCCGCCGGTCTGGGCACGTACGGCTAACGGAGTCATTGCGACCAAGACAATGACCCCACCGCCGCACAGTTCGATGAATCGGCGTCGACTGATTCCCGAATCAGGCCTCACTGTGTGCACAGTCGACAGCAGCGCTGGGGTATCATAAGTGAACGCCGTGGCTCGCCCGCGACATCACCTGTGCCGCGGAACCGATTGCGGCGACAATGCGTTGCTGCGCCCCGCAGCGGCATAGGTTCTGATCCATGTGTGCCACGATGGCGGCAGGCGATGGACTGGGAGTGTTTTCCAGGAAATCAACGGCAGTCATTATCATGCCGGAAGTACAGTACCCGCATTGGAAAGCGCCGTGATCAATGAATGCCTGCTGTAGCGGATGTAGGCTGTTCTTGGCCGCTAAGCCCTCGATGGTGACTAGGTCCTTTCCTTCGACATCCTTGAGCGCGATCTGGCACGAACGGATGGCCTTGCCGCCGGAGAGAACCGTACAAGCCCCACAAATGCCTGCGCCGCATCCGTACTTGGTGCCGGTCAGTGCCAGGTCTGTGCGCAGAACCCAAAGTAACGTGCGATTGTCGTCGGTATGCAGACCGACAGCTTTGCCGTTCAGCGTGAAATGGATGAGGCGTGGAATACACTTCTCCTGCCGGGTCCGGATAGGCTTAAACCTACACCGCCAGATCCATTCAGACTGTACGTTTCCGCACATGGGCGGCATCGCTTGCCTAGAAGGCAATTTGGCACTTGCCGCGGCGCTCAACGCGATGATGGCTTGGTACGGCGCCGCACGGTGTTAATGTCTTGCGAGCTGTACAAGAGTCAATTTAAACCTCAGGACAAACGTAATGGAACTGGACGAGGCCATCGTTGGACGACGTGCGACACGTGAGTACACAAAACAGACTGTCGATGATGCGACCGTTGAGCAATTAATCGCTGCTGGTGTGCACGCTCCTAGCGCGGTTAATCAGCAACCATGGGTTTTCACGGTGGTGCGTAATCAAGTGATTCTTGACTTAATATCGCGGGACGCTAAATCCCATGTGATAGCCACCACGCCTGCGCCCATCCCCGCCGATCACGTTCATGGGCGGCTCAACGACGCCGACTTTCATATCTTCTACCATGCGCCTGTATTGATCTTGATCTCGGCGTCATCGCCGGGTCCGTGGATTGTCGAAGACTGTGCATTGGCCGCCCAGAATCTGATGCTGACTGCGTATGGAGCCGGACTTGGCAGCTGTTGGATAGGATTGGCACAGAGTTTTCTAAATACAACGGCGGGTAAGAAAATCCTCGATCTTCCGACGGCATGGATTCCGGTGGCCCCCATCATCGTGGGTCATCCGCGGGTGAAACCGGCGGCAGTTCGGCGGAACGAACCGGTGGTTCGTTGGGTTAATTGATGCGATCGACGGCGCTGTAAATGCGAGTGGAGCAATTCTGAGACGCGTGCACAGAGGCGCCTAATGAAGTTCCGCCGATTCAAGCGGTGACAGGTTTTCCCCGGTCACTCGAAGGCGCTTGCGGGATTTGTAGTTGCTACAGTGGACGTTCCGGTCAGGTCTCCGGAGCACCGTGGTGTCTCGTGTGCATGGCGCATTAAGGTTGGCACTCTCGAAAGGCAGACCGATTCGGTCGCGCAGCGCAGTCCGCTCTCGACTGCACCCTCTTCAGCGCCTTGCGGACTTGTCATCTAAAACCTGGGTGCCTGATAGTGGACCTGGACGGGCCGTCGCGGGTTGCGGGTATTGCCAAGGCGCCATTAAGGCTATGATTTTCGATGGGCCTAATGCATGTTGTGCGGCAAGGCTGCCCGCAAACTCAAGGGGATGCATTGATTGAGGCTTGTCGCACGTGAGTCGGTCCGCGCATGGAGGCGGCTCATCAGACAACAACGCGACGATGCAGGCGTTCGTGGCTTCCACTGCATCGAATGGGGTTCCGTGACGCGAGCCGCGTATTACTGCAATCGCGGCACCCAATTCCAACGCCAAATTGTGCTTTTGCCACAACGGTGTCAAATCGTGCTCAGCTGCTATGATGAGCACGCGGCTGCGGAGCCTCTTCAGCCTTTCCATTGCGCTCCAGCGCACTAAGGCTGCAATAATCTCGGTATAGCTTTCAGGCACGCCCTCGCCAATGACGGTGGCGGCCCGTTCGCGAAGCGCAAGCTGCCATGGGTGAGGAAACATTCGTGCTGCGCCCAGCCGACCGAGCATTCTCATACCAAAAAAATGTATTAGCACGGCCGGAATTCGCGCCTCAAGCCACCTCTTCCAGGTATCGAGCCGGTAGCTCGCCAAACTGTTGATCAAGCCTAACCGAGGAACATCGTCTGGCCGCTGAAGTGCCATCTCTAGCGCGACCGCACCACCCAACGAGTAGCCGACAATGTTCGGACTTGAGATTACCAACTGATCTAGTAACGCCCACAGCGAAGCGGCAAAGTCCGCAATACTGCAGCCGTAGGGAAGGTTGCCGCTGTGCCCGCAGCCCGGCAGGTCCGGCACGATGACTCGAAAGCGTCCTTCTAGCGCGCTTACCTGTAAAGCCCAGTCCGCTCCGCTGGATCCGAGGCCGTGTATGAGCAGCAACGGCATTCCAGATCCCCTTTCAAGGTAATGTAACGACCGAGCGCAGTGCTCAATATTCGCCATCAGAGTATTCCTGTTCTTTCTTGGGACTTTGGTTTGTCGTTGAAGAATATCGGCGGGAAGCGTTGACGTCAGTGCGTTCCCGAACCCAAAGGAAAAATCGCCAAAGCCCCGCTATGCACTGGCGCGCTGTCGCGGCTACACCGCGAGCTACAAGTGCTCATTCGAAGCCGTGAGTCTGCGAACCTCAGAGCGTCATGGAAGGGACTTGCGGCAGTTGCGCGTCAAAGGCTATACGTTTGGCGGTAAACGCGTCCCGCAACCGCCGCGCTCCCGCACACGGGGCAACGGCGTCGTGCGTGCCAACATAGATCATCCATTTCAAGATCGCCGCCGAGCGACGCGAACGTCGTGAGAGCTTGCCGCCAACTTTGGCGAGGCTTGCCAAGACTCGCAATAGGGCGACCGGAATCATTCGGAATCGAAGTTGATCCAGCCT
>Ga0182030_10011850_pt1 | contig 17553 bp, 19 predicted proteins | sample 812S3MmetaG_FD_121299 | JGI IMG/M metagenome (GOLD analysis project Ga0182030, IMG submission 121299) | Permafrost microbial communities from Stordalen Mire, Sweden - 812S3M metaG (Illumina Assembly) | ecosystem: Environmental > Terrestrial > Soil > Wetlands > Permafrost | place: Sweden...
GGATCCCTTGCGACTACGAACCAGGGGGGCCATGACCACTCGGTGCGCACGCCGGGCCGCCCCGCAAGGGGTGGATAACTCGGAAGCCTAAAGCGTGGTCAGCGTCTCCCACCTAGCCGTTTTGGCTAGGGGTTCATGACGTCCGACACACGGCCACCGGTGGTACGGAACGATTTCATCGCACGACGACAAACATGACCGCATGCGGGGCGGGGTGGCACGATCGCCCCGTGACGTCGACGTCGCTTCGAGACCGCCTCCTCGCGGTCATGGACCGGAAGCATCACTGGGCCTACCCGGCCCTCACTCGCCCCGGGCTGACGCGCGAGCAGCTGCTCGTGCACTTTCGCCACGAGTACCTCGTCTACGTGCGCGACTTCCCCGTCCTGCTCGCCCGGGCGCTCGGAGTGACCCCACCCCTGCCCGACGTGCGCGCGTCGCTCGCGGCGAACCTCTACGAGGAGCAGACAGGCGGACTCTCGCGCACCGACGCCCACCCGACGCTGTTCCTCGCGATGATGAGCGGGCTCGGCTTCGACGCCGACGCGTTCGCCGAGGACGAAGCGTGGCTGCACCCCGCGGCGCGTCGCTACCGGGAGCTTCTCCGCGAGCGGTCGTGCGCGACGCCGTGGCAGGCGGCGGTGGCCCTCTTGACGGTGTTCGTCGAGGGGAGTGTGAACGAGCGCGCCGAGCTCGCGGGGACGTACGTGCGCCGCGTGGGCGAGGAGGCCGTGCGAGAGCACCCGCTCGTGAAGCTCTACGGCTGCTCGCCCGAGGCGATGGGGCTGACGAGGGCTCACGCGAAGGTGGAGGGCGGCCACCGCGAGGACGCGTGGAAGATGGTGCTGGCGCACGCGCCGGAGGGGACGGCGGCCGCGCGCGCCGTGGTCGAGACGTGCGAGGAGGCGCTCGCGGCGTGGCAGGCATACCGCGACGGCGTGGCCGAGCGCATGGGTTTGCGGCGGCAAGTCGACTAGAACGAGCACGTGCCTCGCCGGGCCGCGGTCGTTCTCGTCTTCGTCGTGGCGTGCCGCTCCGGCGGCGCGGGTCCCACCGACGCCGGGCCCGCGCCCGTGACGACGGCGCAGGCGACGTCCACGGCGGGCACGACCGCGTCCTCCTCGCCGGTCGCGCCGGCCTCCGTCCCGACTCCGCCGCCGCCGACCTCCGAGACGTACCCGCTCTTCCGCAGGACGACGCTCGCCCTCGACGAGCTCGCGAAGCTCGTGACGGAGGCCCCGGAGCTCGCACACGTCGGGACCGAGCTCGCGTTCTTCGATCCCGCCGACGGCTCATACATTGTCCGCTCGACCGCCGACCGCCAGGGGGTCTCGTTCTCCAGCCAGCCCATCCTGTGGAGCCCCGAGGCGGGGCAGCAGGTGCTCGTCGTGGCCGCGCGGGGCAAGGCGGCGTCGTTCGTGGCGGCGTGGTGGGTCTTGCCGGGGGGTGGCTACCGGCTCGCGTCGACGTTCGTGATGATGGGCGAGATCGCCCCGGTGGCGCTCGCCTACAAACCCGCCGAGCGCGGACTGTGGTGGACGAGCTGCTGGCAGTGCCCGGGAGAGACGGGGCACGTCAGCGTTCGCGACGATCACCACGTCGTCATCGTGCAGGACTGAGCCGACGCGCGGCTTCTCATCCCGCGATCCCCGTCACTCGAACACCAGGGTCTCGCGCTCACCCGCGTTCGCGATGCGCGCGTCGACCACACCGACCACGGCGTCGCAGCGCGCGACGATGCCAGCGACGACCCGCTCCGGCACGAGCGGCACCCCGACCGCCTCGTCGCCGAGGGCTTCCCGCACCTTCGCCGCATCCATCCCGCGGAGGGCCGCCACGAAGCGGCGCGAGAAGCGCGTGACGCGCCCGAGGAGCGCGCGCTGGCGTGCCAGCGACGCGGGATCGGGCCACTCGTAGAACGCGCCGTCGTTGTCGACGAAGAGCACCTTGCCCGTCGCCGCGTCCTCCGCGACGTTACCGCCGCTCCAGCGGTCCCAGTTCGCGGTGACATAGTCGAAGGCGAGCATCGTCGAGACGCTGGCGGCGAGGGCGCGGCGGTCGTCGGGGATGCTCGAGTGCGTGTCGAAGAGCCACGCCTCCCACTGCGCGCGCGCCTCCTTCTCCTCGAGCGGCAGCACGCGGTACCCGTCGATCCACGGCATGAGCGCGCCCCGGATGCGGCCGTCGTCGTCCGGAAGGCCCTTCTCGGCGAAGTCGCTCTGAAGGGCGCGGAGAGTGGCCGCGTCGAAGGAGCGCGGGATGGCGCGCGGCACGTGGTTGACGCCGAGCGCCGTCGCGAGGCGGTACGCCGCGATCTCGCCCCTGTAGCGGTGATCGCCGAGCGGCACCTTGGAGCGCGGCTTGAAGACGGCGACGGCCCCGCCCTCGAGCCGCAGCTTCAGCACGTACGAGGTGTGCCCGATGCTCTTCGAGCTGACCGGGTAGGCGGTCAGATAGGGGTCGACGGCGGCGACGGGCGACGCCGTGGCCACGGGCGCGGCGGAGACCGAAGGCGCCGTCGACGCCGACGCGTCCGGTCCCGTGTCGCCCGGCTTCGTGCAGCCGAGCAGCAGGAGGAGGCCGCTAGAGCACGCGCTCGCGAAGGAACTTCTCGATGCGCGCATTCACGAGCTCCGGTTGCTCGATGGGGGTCACGTGCGTTCCGCGCGGCACCATCAGGATCTCCGCGTGCGGCATGGCCTCGGTCATCGCCATTGCGAGGAACGGCGGTGTGAAGGAATCGCGCTCGCCGGCGATGACGAGGACCGGGACGTCGATCGCCGGCAAGACGTCGCCCGCCGTGTGCTCCCCCGCTGCGCGCAGCATCCGCAGGAACATCGGGAAGTCGACGTGCGTCATGTGCGCGAGGTACGGCAGCATGTCCTCGGCGTGGACGCGCTCCGGATCGATCTCCCCCGCCTTCAGCGCGATCTTCAGCGCGAGCTGTGGCGGCAGGCGGCTCCACACGGCGCGCACGACGTCGGGGGCCTTGAGCGCGAGATCGAGGAGCTTGGGGAGCACGAGCTCCAGCACAGGGAGGTTGTGGAAGGTGCTGGTGACGTTGCCGAAGCTCCCGCACAGGAGCACGAGGCCACGCACGCCCTCCGGCCTCTGCCGGTAGGCCTCGAGCGCGACCTGGCACCCCATCGAGTGCCCCATCAGCACACACGGAGGATCCCCCACCTGCCTCCGCACGGCCCCCAGGTCGTCGGCGTGCGCCGCGATGTCGATGCGCTCCGGGTCGGCTGGCGGGGCGCTGCGCCCGTGGCCGCGGTAGTGCCAGTGGACGAGAGGCACCACGCCGCCGAGCTCGTCCCACACGTACTTCCAGATGAAGCCGTCGCAGAGGATGCCGTCGCTGAGAATCGCGTGGACGCCCTGGGGGGCGTGTGTCCCGAGCCTGGTCCGAACGAAGAGGCGCGTCCCGTCCGAGGCGAGCGCGAACGTGGTCGCGTCGGCCGCGGGGTCGGGGATCAGCCGCCCTCCTCGTCCTCACCCCCCTCGACGTCGTTGACGCTCGGGAGTTTCTTGATCTCGACGCGCGAGATCTTCCACGCGCGCTGCACAACCCAGGAGAGCGAGCGGTCGAGCCGGGCCGCCTCTTCCTTTATCTCCTGCAGCATCGACTCCGGGAAGTAGAGACTCTGCTTGCGCTTGTCGGTCTTCGAACCGGGCAAGCTGGGCATCGACTCCTTGTCATTGGTCGCCAAGGTGAACCTCCTTCAGGGGGCACGCGTGAAAGGTGCGGGGGGGCGGTGCGGTTGCCTTCACGGGAGCAGGGCGATTGTCGGCTGCCTTACGCCGGGGATCAAGCTGAGCAAGCCTCCCACATCGCCGTGCATCGCCCGGAGGCCCCCTCGGCGGGTAACGTGCCCCTTGCCATGCGCCTCGCCCAAACGACCCGCCTCCTCCTTCTCCCCCTGTGTGCTTTTGCGGGGGGCGCCTGCGTGACAGCCCTCGGATCGGGCCCGAAGACGGCCCAGGGGGACACGCCGTACGCGGCCATGGAGCAGCTCGGTCGCGTGCTCGTCGAGGTCGAGAACGAGTACGTCGACCCGGTGGACCGGGCGAAGCTAGTCGACGGAGCCATCAAGGGGATGGTCGCCGAGCTCGACCCACACTCGAGCTACATGCCCCCCGAGGAGTACCTGGCCTTCGAGAGCGACACCGAGGGGCAGTTCGGAGGCATCGGCATCGAGGTCGAGAACCGCAACGACCAGCTCATCGTGCTCGCGCCCATCGAGGGCTCGCCTGCCGAGCGCGCGGGGATCAAGAGCGGAGACCTCATCATCAGCGTCGACGGCAAGGATCCGAGCAGCGAGCCGCTCGACAAGCTCGTGAAGCGGCTGCGCGGCGCACCCGGCTCGCACGTGAAGATGGGCGTGCGCCGCACGGGGGTCGCGGAGATCCTCACGTTCGATCTGGCGCGCGAGATCATCCACGTGCCGAGCGTCGCGTCGAAGCTGCTCGTGGATCGGGTGGCGTACGTACGCGTGAAGCAGTTCCAGGAGCGCACGCACGACGAGCTCCTCGAGGCGGCGGCGAGACTCCGCGCCCGCGCCGGCGGCAAGCTGACCGGCATCATCCTCGATCTGCGCGCCGATCCCGGCGGTCTCGTCGACCAGGCGGCCGACGTCGCCGACGAGTTCCTCGAAGACGGCGTCATCTACACGGCGCGCCACCGCGGGCAGATCGTCGACGAGGTGAGCGCTCGCGCGGGCGGCGCGTTCGTTCACGAGCCGTGCGTCGTCCTCGTCAACCAGTGGACGGCGAGCGCGTCGGAGCTCGTCGCCGGGGCGCTGCAGGACCACAAGCGCGGGATCATCGTGGGGGAGCCGACGTTCGGCAAGGGCAGCGTTCAGGCCATCCTCTCCTTGCCGGGAGGAGCCGGGATGCGCCTCACCATCTCGCGCTACTACACGCCGAGCGGGCACGCGATCCAGGCGGACGGCGTGCATCCCGACGTCACAGTCGAGTTGAAGAAGGAAGAGGGTCTGGTCTCCTACCGCGAGAAGGATCTCGCGGGGCACCTGGCGCCGCAGAGCAGCGGGGGTGCGGCGGAGACCAAGCCGAAGAACGTGGTCATCCTCGACGGCGATGCGGGCTCGGCGCCACCGGAGGCGACCGGGAGCGAGGCGAAGAACGTCGCGGACGATCCCGAGAAGGGGACCGACGCGGTGCTCAAGGTCGGCTGGCGGGTCTTGCGGAAGGAGATGGCGGGCGCTCCGCCGTCGAAGTGAGGGCGTCGCGGGCCGCGGCCGAGCCGGCGCGCGCTCCGCTGTCGAGGGCGCGGAGCCACGTGCGAGGCGCGTCGGCGACGGTCTCGCCGGCGGCGTAGAGGGTCGGGGCGGCGCGGCCATCCTCGTCGACCATCACGCCGACGCGCTCCATCATGCCGTCGGGCGTGAAGGGCCACGCGAGCGACTCCGGCGGGATGCCGAAGAGCGAGCCGGGGGTCTCGAGCGGGCGTCCATGGGCTCCGAGCTTCGCCGCAGGGATGTCGATCGTCAGGCGGAACGGAGGGCGCGACGCCGGGGGAAGGGCCGACGCCTCCGCGGCCTCGCCGGGCGCGTACTCCAGGCCGCCGCCGACGAGCCCCCCCACCGCGAGCACCACCGCCGTCGCCTCCAGCGCCGCTCCGTCCGCGAGCGCGACGTGCCATCGCTCGCCGTGACGCTCCACGCGGGTGGCGCGTCCGGTGGCGCGCGTGACGCTCGCGGCCGCGAGGGCGCGGTCGCGGGCTCGCTCGAAGCGCAGCCCCGACGGTCCCCCGGGAGAAGCGGCAGCCTCCCCGCAGGGAAGGCCGACGAGCGCCGAGAGAGCCTGGGCCCTCGCGGCCTCGACGCCCAGCGAGGACGGCACGAGGAGCGCGTCGAAGCGCGTCCCCGCGCGGGCCAGGGCGTCGCGCAGTCGTTCGGCGAGCCACGCGAGCCGGGCTTCGTCGTCGTGTCTTGCCGCGAAGTCCGCGGCGGGGAGCATCCTTTCGTCGACGTGACGGAGGACGGTCGCCTCGAGCGGCGTGAAGCCGTCACCCCAGCTGCGGGCAAACGCGGCGGCGTCCCACTCGGGCCGGTCGCAGCCGACGACGCCGACGTGCCGTCCCGCGAACGGCGCGAGATCGAGGAGCGCGCGGTCGTGGCCCCGGGCGGGCCGGAGGACGCCCGCGGTCGTGGCGATGAGGGCGCCGGCCGCGGGGAGGGCGTAGCCGGCGAGCGCGTCGAGGAGGACGCGGGCGGTCGTCGAGACAGGGTCGATGGGGCGCGGCGCCTGCATCCACGGCGCGTCGTCGAGGGCCCCCGTCGCGAGCGTCGACGCGCCCGTCCCGCCGTCGAGGAGGACGACGCGGGCGGCGCCGCGGGCCGCCGTGAGCGCCGCGGCCGTGCCGGCGACGCCGCCGCCGAGGACGAGGACGGTCTTCACGTCTCCCCCAGGGACGCGTGCATGTGCGCTAGCGCCAGCGCTTCCTGTCTCGCTTGCTCCGGGCCCATCGCCACGATCCGCGACCGGCCCTGCTTCACGAGGAACGCGCGCGCCATGGTCAGCCCCTCTCGCGGCGCGAGGCCTCGCTCTTCGGCGATGATCTGCCCGCAGCGCGCGGCGCACCGCATGCCGCCGCAGGCGCCGAGGCCAAGGCGCGTCCGGCGGGAGACGTCCTCCACCGTGCACGCCATCTCCTCGCGCACGACGTGACGCACCTCGGCCTCGAGCACCGGCTCGCAAGGGCAGGTCACGTCGCGCTCGACGGGGCGCCGCGCCGCTCGTTCGAGGATGCGCACTGCGATCGACCCGTGGCGGTAGACGAGCCGGCGTGCGGCGACGGGAGTCACGGCGTAGCGCTCGGCGAGTGCGATGGCGTCGGGGACACGCTCGCCGCCGGGCAGCGGTCGCTCGTGCGTGGAGCAGGGTGTCGAGGATTCGAACTCGCGCGCGGCGACGACGTCGGACAGCTCCTGGGCGAAGATGCGGTAGCTCGCGAGCTTGCCGCCGATCATCGAGTAGACGCCCGGCGCTCCGTCCGCCGTGTGATCGACGACATCGTGCTCGCGGGAGAGCGCGTCCTCGTTGGGACCGTAGGAGTAGAGCGTGGGCCTCACGCCGGCGTAGGTGCCGATGGCCCTCGCCGAGCGCACGCTCGGGAAGACGCGCGCGACGCCCTGCACGAGGTAGCGAACCTCTTCGCTCGTGGCGTGCACGTCGTCGAGGTCGCCGTAGTAGTCGTCGTCCGTCGTCCCGAGGATGCTGACGTTCTGCCACGGGTAGGTGAAGATCTGTCGCCCGTCGATGGTCTCGGAGACGATGCCGTAGTTGGTCACCCTTCGATCGAGGACGACGTGGATGCCCTTGCCCGGGCGGACGCGCACGCGCTCCTGCGGCAGCGCTCCGACGGCGGCCGTGATGGGGCTCCACGCGCCGGTCGCGTTGACGACCACGCGCGCCCGGACGCGCACGCGCTCCTCGGTGAGCCGGTTGCGCGCGTCGACGACGTAGCGCGCCCCGTCGTCGGCCGCCCCGCCTCCGACTGCGCGCGAGATCGTCTCCACCGTGGAGTGCACGTAGACGCGCCCTCCGTGCTCCATCGCGTCGAGCGCGTTGAGGACGCACAGGCGCGCGCCGTCGATGCCCCACTCGTCGAACGTGATGCCGCCGACGATGGAGCCCCGCAGGCCCGGCTCGAGCTGCAAGAGCGCGCTCGGGTCGAGGCGGCAGTGCGGCTTGCCGTGCTTGAGGGGCTGGTAGTCGTCGTAGGCGCGGAAGTAGGCGTCGATGAGCTCGAACATCACGCGCGCCTGACGGCTGCTCTTCACCGGCATGAGAAACGGCATGCGAAAGAGCAGGTGCGGCGCGATGCGCTGGATGTAGCCGGAGTCGCGGCACGACTGCTCGGTCACGTGCGGCGCCGACGACAGGTAGCGCACGCCGCCGTGGATCATCCCGCTGGAGTTGCCGCTGGCGCCGAAGGCGAGGTCGTTGCGCTCGAAGAGCACCACGCGGAGCCCGCGGAGAGCGAGGTCGCGCGCGACGCCGGTGCCGTTCACGCCGCCGCCGACGATGGCGACGTCGTACTCGTCGGCGCCGGACGGGAGCGGCCCGTCCGCGATGGCCATGGCGGCCGGCGCGGGTCGAAGGGAAGGGGCCGGCTCGTCGGGCACGGTCACTTCTCTAGCAAACGTGGCGCGCTCTTGCTGCGCTTGGCCTTTCGAGCGAATCGCTCGAGCGCACCGTCGACCACGTCGAAGAGCTCCCGGTTGCCGTCCTGCTTGTGCTTGGCCACGCGGGCGGCGTACTTCGGCGTCTCGTCGAGGAAGAGGCGCAGGAGGTCCGCTTCGAGCTGTTCGGCGCCGAGACCGTACCCGAGCTCCTCGAGGTAGCGGGAGTTGAGGACCTGCTCGTACTGGTTACGCACAGGGACGCTGAAGACGGGCTTGCCGAGGTACACGGCCTCCCCCATGAGCGACAGCCCGCCGTTCTGCACCACGGCTCGAGCGCTCGCGAGATCCTCGACGAAGCCGTCCTCGCTGAACTCCTTCAGCGTGCAGTTGCCGTGGCGTGCGTTCTTCCGGAGGCCGTACACCACGAACTTCGCCGTGCGGACGCGGTTCAGCTCCTCGACGAGCTTCGTGTCGCTGGCGGACGTCTGGTAGACGAGGACGTGGTCGCCCGCGTGGGCCTTCTTCTTCGCGTCGATGATCGATCGGCGGAGAATCGGCGGGACGAGCGTCGTCTCCTTCTCGTATTTGGCGCGTATCGGCGGGTAGAAGAACGTCGTGATGACGTAGTGGTCGCAGGCGGGGAGCTTGGCGCGGACGAACGCCTTGGTCATCTGGTAGTCGACCTTGGCCCCCTGCTTGGCGAACTTGCCGAGCTTGCACCGGCTGATGATCTGCTGGTTGTCGATGGAGAGCACCGGCAGGCCGTGGCGCTTGGCGAAGAGGTACGCGAACGAGTCGAAGTCGGTGATGACGGCGTCGGGCGCGAAGGACGCCACCTTCTCGAAGTAGGCGTTCACATTGGAGGCCACGAGGCCCGGCGCGGCGAGGACGTTGCGTGCGAGGGTGCCGTCCCGGTCCATGCGGTTGTCCACGTACTTGATGGTGAGCCCCTTGATCTCGACGACGTCGGGGAAGCTCTTCGCGAGGAAGGCGTGCGCCCGTCCGCTGACGACGATCTTCACCTCGTGCCCGCTGGCGACCAGGTGCTCGCAGGTGACCTTGCTCCGCGTCGCGTGCCCCATGCCTTCGCCGGTGACGCCGTAGAGGATGCGCATGAGCCGGCAGGCTAGCCGACCTTCGGAAGGCTGTGCCGTGTGATCCACACGGCCTACCCGACCTTCGGGCGCAGGGCTGCGATAGCTCGGTCACCCGCGGATGCGGATGGACCAGGTCAGCTTGGCGACGCTCTTCATGACGTTGGGGACGCGCTTGAAGAGGTTGATGCTGGGGGGACGCTTCTCGATGATCTGCACCGGGATCTCGCGGATGACGACGCCCCCGCGGTCGGCGCGAATGACGAACTCGCTGGCGAAAACGTCCTTGTCGACCAGGCACGCGCGGACGGTGTCGAGCAGCGCCGTGCGGCGGAAGGCCTTGAGACCGTGCGTGTCGGTCCCGCGGAAGCCGAGCATCACCTTGAGCAGCGTCGAGTACGCGATGCTCGCGACGTGACGGAAGAGCGGGCGCTCGTCGGCGGCTCCGGCGGCGAGCTTGCTGCCGATGACGAGATCCGCCTCGCCGGTCTCCAGGATGTCGACGGCGCGCTTGTGGAAGTCGGTGTCACAGAGGTCGATCTCGTCGCACAGGATCACGTCGCCCCGGGCGAGGAGGATGCCCTGCTTCAAGGCCTTGCCGTAGTTCGGTTCGCCCATCGAGATGATCTTCACCTGCCCGTCGCGCGGATCGCCGTACTTCGCGGCGAGCTCGTGCCCGATCTCGATGGTGCGGTCCTTGGAGCCGTTCTCGGCCAGGATGATCTCGTAGCTCCACCCGAGCGGCCTGAGGCGCTCGCGCAGATCGACGACGGCGGCGTGGAGGATCGCCTGCTCGTTGTAGATCGGGATGACGATCGAGATGTGCGGCTCGGCCGGCTCTGGGGCGGGGACTATGCGGGGTCGTTCCACGGCTGCCACGGTTGGGCTCCTGACCGACCTTCGGGAGGTCGTGCCTCGTGATTCACGAGGCCACGTACACGAAAAGGGGCTCTAGTTCCAGCTCGCGACGAGGGCTCGCGCTTCCACGATGTTGTCCTCGATGGCGCAGTAGGTCCAGCCGCCGTAGCGGCCCACCGACCAGACGCCGCGCTCGCGCAGCAGGGCGGTGACGCGCTTGTGCTCGGCAAGGGAGCGCTGCGTGATGTGGACGTACGCCGGATCGAGCACCACCGAGTGCTCGGCCACGAGGCGCTGCCCGGTCACCACCTTCTCGCGCTCGAGGTCGCGGACCACGCGCTCGCGCATCGCCGCGACGTCGATGATGGCGTCCCGGGGGAAGCCGATCTCGACGTAGAGGCTCATCCGGTCCGCGTCGAAGATGTTGTCGTACCAGCCCACGCGGTAGAAGACCGTGTCCCGCGACGGGTAGTAGCACCAGTGGACGTCCTTCTGGCCCTTGCGGTCGAAGCCCAGGTTGAAGACGAGCACCTTGTTGTACGCCCACGCCGACGTGTCGTGCTCGACGCCGCACAGCGCCGCGAAGCGGTCGAAGGGCGCGCTCGACACGAGCCGCTCGAAGGCGAGCTCGCGGCGCGTCGTCGTCGCCACCTTGCGGGCGAGGTCGACCGAGACGAGCCCCTCTCCCAGGCTGACGCCGCCCGCCCGCACCGCGCTCGCGAGGGCCTTCACGTACTCGATGGCGCCGCCCTCGGGGTAGGTGAACATCGCGTTGTAGCTGGCGTTCTGGGCGTCCTTCATGTTGCGGACGACGTCGGTCAGGTTCGCGTGCGGAAAGAAGCGGCCCATCGCGTCCTTGTCGAGCGTCGCGAGGTCGCAGGCGTAGAGCTTCTCGTTGTAGGGGACGAGGAAGCGGTCGCAGATCCCCTTGCCGAAGCGCGCCTGGAGCATCTCGAGGAAGTTCCGCTCGGGAGCCGGCGCGTCGCGCTTCACGTCGCTCGAGCGCGCGAAGTAGAGATCGTAGAGGCACTCGATGAAGTCGGCCTGCGGGAGCTGGTGGATGTTCTTCTGGAAGGGGAAGTCCACGTGGCCGCCGCCGAAGGCGATGAACGACTTCTTCTCGACGACGCGGATCTCCTGGCCGGGCATGCGGTCGCGGAGCCACTTCTCGATGTCGGGGTGCTTGAAGTGGAAGAAGTGCCCCGAGTAGTCCCAGACGAAGCCCTCCTTCTTCACGGTCTTGCACCAGCCGCCGATCTCGCCGTCGGCCTCGAGCACGAGGTAGTCCGTGTCGCTTCTGTCGGACAGCGCTGCAGCGGTGGCCAGGCCGGTGACTCCGGCGCCGATGATGAGAGTGCCGACGGACTCCATGGGAGGGGGCGCGGAGCTTAGCGCACGACGGGAACGGGGGGACCCGGACGGACATATCGCGGGTAGCTCCCCAGATGCTTGGCCATGGGGCACCGCTCCGCGAGGCGCGCCTGCGCGCGGGCCACGTTCTCGTCGTCCCGGTGGCCCTCGAGGTCGGCCAGGAACACGTAGTCCCAGGGCTTCTCGCGGCTGGGGCGCGACTCGATGCGCGTCAGGTTGATGCCCTCCTCGTCGAGGAGGCCGAGCACGCGCATGAGGGCGCCGCGCCCGTCGTGCACGCTGAAGGCCAGCGTCGTCTTGTCGTGGCCCGTCCGGGGCGAGTCCTCGGTCGACAGCATCACGAAGCGCGTCACGTTCTCGGCGTGATCCTGGATGCGCTCGCGGAGGACGGGTACCCCGTAGAGATCCGACGCGAGCCGGCTCGCCACGGCCGCGGCGCGAGGGTCGGCGACGGCCTCGCGCACGGCGGCCGCGGTCGAAGGGGATTGCACGAGCTGCGCACCGGCCACGTTCTTCGCGAGCCACACGCGGCACTGCCCAAGCGCCTGCGGGTGGGAGTACACCCGCTCCACGGATGCGAGACCGCCCGCTCGCGTCAGCAGGCACTGAGCGACCTCGAGCTCCAGCTCCGCCCGGATGAGCAGCTCCCCGTCGACCAGCGCGTCGAGCGCGTGATCGACCGAGCCTTCGCTGGAGTTCTCGATGGGAACGACCCCGTGCTTCGCCTCGCGCCGCGCCACCGCGTCGAAGACGCCCTCGATCGTCGTCGTCTCGGTGTAGGTCGCGGCCAGGCCGAAGAAGCTCCGCGCGGCGGCGTGCGAGAACGTCCCCTCCGGGCCCATGTAGGCGATCTTGAGCGGCTCCTGCAGCGCGAGGCACGCGCTCATCACCTCGCGGTAGACGGCGCGGATGGCCTCGGGCGGGAAGCGACCCGCCCGCGCCGCGAGTCGATCGAGGATGAGCCGCTCGCGGGAGGGATCGTACGTGGGGAGGTTGGCTTCGCGCTTGGCTTGCCCCACCTCCGAGACCACCCGGGCGCGCTCGTCGAGCGCCTTCAGGATGGCGTCGTCGAGCTCGTCGATGCGTTTGCGGAGATCGTCGAGCGGCACGGCGCGGTCGAGACTAGCGCCCGCGAGATGGTCGGCGTAAGGAGCGATTTCTCGTCACACACAAGGAGACGCATTGCCATGGCCGAAGGGTTGAACCGTGTGCTTCTGCTAGGGAACCTGGGAGCGGACCCGGAGCTTCGCGTGACCCCCGGAGGGCAGGCCGTCCTCAAGTTGCGATTGGCCACCAACGAGAGCTACGTCGACAAGAACAACGTCAGGCAGGAGCGGACCGAGTGGCACCGCGTCACCGTCTGGGGCCGCCGCGCCGAGGCGCTCGGCAAGTTCCTCCAGAAGGGCGACTCGCTCTTCATCGAGGGGCGCCTGCAGACGTCGAGCTACGAGAAGAACGGCGAGAAGCGGTATTCGACCGACATCGTGGCGACCAACATCATCCTGTCGGGCGGTCGTGGTCGCGCCGAGGGAGCCGGAGCCCCGCGCGAGGGCGGCGGTGGCGGCAGTCGCGCGCCGCAGCGTTCGAGCGGCGGCGGCGGGGGCGGCGGCGGCGGCGCGGATGTGCCGTTCGACGACTTCGACCAGGGCGGCGGCGGTGCAGGTGGCCCGAGCGGCGGCTCAGCCGGCGGCGGGGACGACGACATCCCGTTCTGAGCGGGAAACCCCCTTGCGGATCCCGGGGGTCGGGACTAGGTTGCCCAACCCGCTATGAAGGAAGGCATCCACCCGGACTACCACTCGGCGCGCGTCGCGTGCGCCTGTGGCAACATCTTCGTCACCCGCTCCACGCGCGGTGACATGCAGATCGACGTCTGCTCGGCCTGCCACCCGTTCTACACGGGCACGCAGAAGCTCATCGATACGGCAGGCCGCGTCGACCGCTTCCGCAAGCGGTACGAGAAGCGCGTCGTCCCCGCCGCCCAGCAGAAGGCCGCCGCCGCCGCGGAAGCAGCCGCGAAGCCGGCGGAAGAGAAGCCGGCGAGCTAGACTCCCGGCGATGCCGAAAAGCGAGCCGTCTGCTCTGGCGCCGCGCGCCTATATCGGTGGTCAAGCCGTCCTCGAGGGCGTGATGATGCGCGCCCCCAAGTCGTTCGCCGTCGTCGTGCGGCGTCGGGACGGCTCTCTCCAGGTCCGCGAGCGAGCCATGATCGACGGCCGGCGCGGCGTGGCCCGGTGGCCGCTCGTGCGCGGCGTGGCGTCGCTGGTCGAATCGCTCCGCCTCGGCAGCGAGGCCCTGCGCTTCAGCGCGGACCAGATGGAGAAGGACTGGGTCGCCGACGAGGCAGGCCAGCCTCCGCCGAAGACGACGGAGAAGCGTGGAGCCGGCGCGAAAGGGCTCGGCGTGCTCGGCGCGTTCGGTCTGGCGCTCGTGTCCATGGTGACGTCCGACGACGGCGCGCCGGTGCAGTCCAGCGGCGGCGGGCGAAAGCTCGGCACGTGGCTGATGCTCATCGTGGCCGTGAGCCTCTTCGTGGCTCTGCCGCAGGGAGCGGCCGCCGGGGTCAACCGCCTGCTCGGGCTCCACCTCGAGGTGCAGTCCCCCGCGTTCCAGGCCATCACTGGCGCCTTCAAGCTGACGATCGTCGTCGGCTATCTTCTGCTCATCCGCCGCGTGCCGGACATCCGCCGCGTTTTTCAGTACCACGGCGCCGAGCACAAGACGATCAGCACCTACGAGGCCAACGAGGCGCTCACGGTGGAGAACGCGCGCGCGAAGACGACCATGCACCCCCGTTGCGGGACGACGTTCCTCGTGATGGTGGCGCTGGTCTCCATCCTCGTCTTCATCACGATCGGCCAGGCGCTCCCGCGTATCCACACGGGCAGCGCGGTGCTCGACAACGTGGCCTTCTTCCTCGAGAAGCTCCCGTTCCTCCCGCTCATCGCCGCGGTGACCTTCGAGATCCAGCGCGTCTTCGCGCGGTACTGCACGACCGGCCCCCTCCGCGCCGTCCTCTGGCCGGGCTTCCTCGTGCAGAAGATCACGACGGCCGAGCCCGACGACGCGCAGCTCGAGGTGGCCCTGGCCAGCCTGCGGGTGACGCTCTTCCGCCAGGAGGAGGGCCAGAGCTCCGACGTCAACGACGACGTGGCCTTCCCGACCTACGACGCGCTCCTCGGAGCCGAACGTCTGCGCCCCGCGGCCTGAGTCCACGAATGTCGGCGTGCGAGCCTGCACGCCGAGGGACGAGGCGGCTATGCTAATGGGAGCGGCATGCTCCCCACCGCCAAGCTCGAGCAGCTGGTTCGCCGCTACGGCGAGCTCGACGAGCTTCTCTGCAAGGCGGAGAACCTCTCCGACCGCAACAAGCTACAGAAGTTGAACAAGGAGCGGAGCGATCTGCAGCCCGTCGTCGAGGCGTTCTCCCGCTACCGCGACCTCGAGAAGAAGATTCGCGACGACGAGGAGGCTCTCATCGATCCGGAGCTCCGCGAGCTGGCGATGGGCGAGCTGCCGGGCCTGCAGGCCGAGAAGGTGCAGCTGGAAGGCGCGATGCAGCTCCTCTTGCTGCCGCCCGATCCGAAAGACAAGAAGAACACCATCCTCGAGATCCGCAGCGGCGAGGGCGGCGAGGAGGCGGCGCTCTTCGCGGCGGACCTCTTTCGCATGTACACGCGCCACGCCGAGACCAAAGGCTGGAAGATCGAGATCCTCAACGTGAGCGAGAGCGCCACAGGGGGCCTGAAGGAGTGCATCGCGCTCGTCGTCGGCAAGGACGTCTACTCGCAGCTGCGCTTCGAGGGCGGCGTTCACCGGGTGCAGCGGGTGCCGGCGACGGAGACGCAGGGGCGCATCCACACGTCGACGGCGACGGTCGCGGTGCTTCCGGAGGCTGACGAGGTCGAGGTCCACGTCGAGGAGAAGGATCTCGAGATCAGCATCGCGGCGAGCGGCGGTCCGGGCGGGCAGGGCGTGAACACGACCAACAGCGCCGTGCAGATCCTGCACAAGCCGAGCGGCATCATCGTCAAGTGCCAGGACGAGCGCTCGCAGCTGAAGAACAAGTCGAAGGCGATGAAGGTGCTCCGCGCGCGTCTCCTCGACGTGGAGCGCGAGAAGCAGGACAAGGCCGAGGCCGCGACGCGGAAAAGCATGGTGTCGACCGGCGAGCGCAGCCAGAAGATCCGGACGTACAACTACCCGCAGAACCGCGTGACGGATCACCGCATCCGGATGACGCTGAACAAGCTCGACCGGATCATCGAGGGGGATCTCGACGAGCTCGTGACGGCGCTGCGGACGAGCTACCAGGCCGAACGCCTGCAGGACGCGGGGGTCGCCATGTCGGGGCCGGTGGGGCGCGCATCGGAAGCCGCGGACGAGGAGCCCTGAGTGCGCGCCGGCGTGGAGCGGGACGCGCTGGTGGTGGGGCTGACGCTCGTGCCGGGCTTCGTGTCGCGCAACCGGAGCTTCGCGCTGTTCGAGGACCCGGAGGTGCGTCGCGCGCGCCGGCGTTCGGCGGTGCTGCGGGGGATCGTGCGGCAGCTCGCGGGCTCGCACGGTCACGTGGAGGGGCTGGCGGTGGCCCGCTCGGTCGACGTGTGCGAGCTGCGCTACCGGGTGCCTGCGCTGTGCATCGACCGCCGCGCGCTCCTGTCGGAGCTCGAGCTGGCGTGCGTGCGGTACCTGGCGGGACGGGCGGGGGTCGCCGGGCTCCACGCGACGGAGGACGACCGGGCGGGGATCGAGGGGGCGCTGCGGCGCCTTGCGGCGGGGCTCCGGCTCTCGGAGATCGACGTCTCGCCGTAGCGGAGTGTCCGGGCGCTAGAAGAGCGACCGCTGCTCGGGCTCGCTCTTCTCGACGCAGCGCGCATCGTCGTGGCGCGGGTCGTTGACGTAGACGCTGACGGGGTAGACGGCGAGGTCGGGCGCCTGGGGGGAGAGGAGCGCCGTCACGTCGTCGACGCCGGGATCGAGCCAGCGGTCCCACGCGGCCTTCTCGAGGACGACGGGCATGCGGTCGTGGACGGCGTCGGCCGGGGGGAGCGCGGCCTGGGTGACGATGGCGCACGACTCGACGACCTCGCCGTCCTTCGAGACCCATCGGTCCCAGAGGCCGGCGAGGGCGAAGGGCGCGCGGTCGGGGCGGCGAAGGAAGAAGGGCTGGCTGGCCTTCTTGCCGTCGCGCATCCACTCGTAGAACCCGTCGACGACGACGAGGCAGCGTCGCTTCCGTAGCGCCTCGCGGAAAGCGGGGGTGGTGGCGACGGTCTCGACACGCGCGAGGGACAGCCGGTGCCCCACTTTCACGTCGTCGGCCCACGATGGGACGAGTCCCCAGCGGAGCAGCTCCATCTTGCGTCCGCCGCCGCGGAGGACGCGCACGACGGCGAGCGGCTGCGACGGCGGCACGTTGTAGTGCGGGACGACGACGGGCGTCTCGTCGAGGCCGAAGATCTCGCGGAGATCCTCGGGCGACGCGGTGAGGGCGGTGCGGCCACACATGCTGCGTCGGTGAATCTATCGCGCTAGGCTCGCGCCGCCATGTCTACCCCCGACTGCCTCTTCTGCAAGATCGTCGCGAAGGCGATCCCGGCCAAGATCGTGCTGGAGAACGACCACGTCCTCGCCTTCGAGGACATCCGTCCGATGGCGCCGACGCACGCGCTCGTCATCCCGAAGAAGCACATCGTCGGCATTCACGACGCGACGCCGGAGGACGCGGCGGTGCTGGGTCAGGTACTGCTGGCGGCGCGCGACGCGGCGGAGAAGCTGGGGCTCGGCGAAGGGGGGTACCGGCTCGTCATCAACCAGGGAGACGACGCGGGGCAGAGCGTGCTGCACCTGCACTGCCACGTGCTGGGGGGGCGCCCGATGGCGTGGCCGCCGGGCTGAGGGGCCGGGAGAGCCGGGGGACACGTCGTTCTCGACGGGAGGGCGGCGCGGGGCGTCGCCCGCCGTCGCCGGCTCGGTGCTCGCGTCCGAGGGCGGCTGCGGAGACTTGGCGACGGCCGCCAGGAGGCGTCCGTCGCCTTCGGACAGTCCTCGCCGCCCTCGGCCGCTGCGCTCCGATCCGA
>Ga0182030_10011851_pt1 | contig 17553 bp, 15 predicted proteins | sample 812S3MmetaG_FD_121299 | JGI IMG/M metagenome (GOLD analysis project Ga0182030, IMG submission 121299) | Permafrost microbial communities from Stordalen Mire, Sweden - 812S3M metaG (Illumina Assembly) | ecosystem: Environmental > Terrestrial > Soil > Wetlands > Permafrost | place: Sweden...
GCTGGATTTCGGCCCGTGGGAACAAATTTTCTACGGCGAATTCGACGGCAACCGCAGGAAACGCGCCCTCGTGAAGATCATCGGCGAATGATTCCTGCCGCCCGCCGGTAAAATTGCCATCCCGCCGGTAAATTTCACCCCGCCGCCGACCCAAAAGGCGTTTCGCGCGGCCCGCGCCGGGCTGGCTACGGGCCATTTTGTGTCCCATTCGCCCTCAATCGGGTCGAAAACCGGGTGTAACGGCCTGAAAAAGGCAATTTTGGCCGTTTTTTTGTAGAAAAAGCACAAATTGGCGGCCTCGCAATACGAAATTCTGCCACCGGAACACGAAACGCCACGCCCGGAACACGAAACGAAGTCGCCGCAATACGAAATGGAGCACCCGGAATACGAAACGAACGGCACCGAACACGATACGCATCGCGGGGAATACAAAACGCCCCGTGCGGAACACGAACGGCTGGGCGCCGAATACGCGCCGCTGCACCGGCAACACGAAACGGAGTCGCCGGAACACGAAACCCTCCTGTCGGAACACAAATGACCGCCCGGCGAAGTGACTTGGATGGGAAGGACACATGCCTTGACCATAGTCCAGCCCTTCAGGACTGGGGAATACGCCGCGTGAAATTAAAAAGGGATGACAGAAAGATTCCGCGCCTCGCGGCGAAAGATCAAGGCTTGGAATAATTTTTGATGGAGTTGGTTGTGCCATCTTCGTTATACCAAATCCATATCCCTACTTGAGTGTTTGTCTCGTATTGACCTTGATCGTGGATGTGGCCGGAAGGAAAGAAGCCCATTTCTTTTCCAATAAGTGAGTGATTGTAGAATTGCTGGACGTAAGCACGCGAACCATTTGGGTGGAATCCTGTAAATTCGCCAAAATATTTTCCATTTGTGACATGAACTTCAGCGCTTCTTTGTCCATTGGCCCAATATGTAGTCCACACTCCCGAAAAATTTGTCGGCGGCAAGACCCAGAAGTCACGCATCTGTTCTCGTAGTTGACAGCCAGTGACTAAATCTCTTTCAGATGACAATTCCAATTCCCACAAACTATCTAACTGAAAAAGCCAGCTTTCGTAAGTGCCAGTTCCTGCACCACCTCCGCCCTTTATGTTGAGACGGCGAAGCATCTCAATAACGTTTGTTTTGTTGTCGCCAATTTTGATGGAAGCAACAAGTGAATCCCAATTGGTGCGTGGCGGTGGTTTGTAGGTGGATCGAAGAATCTTTGCAGCCGCGTCTCTTGTTTCCTGCGACGGAGAGCTAATGTTCGAAATCGGAGAAGCAAAAAGTTTGCTCATCAAACTCAAAACCAAGAGCAATGCAAATATTGATTTCACTTTTACTTCTGCACATTCACGTTTGTTGAGGCGAAAGGCAATTCATTTTACTCCCACTCAATCGTCCCCGGCGGCTTGCTGGTGATGTCGAGGACGCAGCGGTTCACGCCTTTCACTTCGTTGATGATGCGGCTCGCCAGCTTCTCCAGCAGATCGTAGGGCAGCTTCACCCAGTCCGCCGTCATGCCGTCCTGCGATTCCACGGCGCGGATGGCGATGGTGTAATCGTAAGTTCGTTCGTCGCCCATCACGCCCACGCTGCGCACCGGCAGCAGCACCGCGAAGCTCTGCCAGATTTTGTAGTAAAGTCCGCTGGCCTTCATCTCCTCTACCACGATGGCGTCGGCGTTCCGTAAAATTTCGCAGCGCGCTGGCGAAACTTCGCCGAGAATCCGCACGGCAAGTCCTGGTCCGGGGAACGGCTGGCGATAAACAATCTCCTTCGGCAAACCCAGTTCGAGTCCGAGCAAACGCACTTCGTCCTTGAACAAACATTTCAACGGCTCGACGAGTTGGAACTTCATGTTCTTCGGCAGGCCGCCGACATTGTGGTGGCTCTTGATCATCGCAGCGGGATTGCCGGCAATCGGCACAGACTCGATCACGTCGGGATACAGCGTGCCCTGCGCGAGAAATTTTGCGTGGCCGACGCGCTTCATGGCGTCGTGGAAAACTTCGACAAACGTTTTGCCGATGATTTTGCGTTTACGTTCCGGATCGGTTACGCCTTTGAGCCGCGTCAAAAATAGTTTCGTCGCGTTCTCGTATTGCAGTTTGAGTTTGAAATTGCGTCCGAAAACTTCCTGCACGACTTCCGCCTCGCGCGCGCGGAGCAGGCCGTTGTTGACGAAAATGCAGGTGAGCTGGTCGCCGATGGCCTTGTGCAGCAACGCCGCCGCGACGCTGGAATCCACGCCGCCGCTCAAACCGAGAATCACTTTTTCCTTACCGACCTGCGCGCGGATTTCTTCGACGGCCTGTTCGACGTAGCTGCGCATCGTCCAGCTTTTGCCGCAGCCGCAAATTTTGTGGACGAAGTTGGAAATGATTTCGCTCCCGCGCGGCGTGTGGACGACTTCGGGATGAAATTGCAAGCCGAAGAATTTCCGCGTGCGGTTTTCGATGGCGGCGTATTCGGAATTTTCCGTGACGGCGACGGGTTTGAAGCCGTTGGGAATTTTCGTAAGCTTGTCGCCGTGCGAATTCCAGACTTGCAGCGACTTCGGCAATTTCGCGAACAGCGCGCAGCTCGAATCCTTCACCGTGAGCGTGCCCTTGCCGTATTCGCGCTTCTGGCCTTTTTCGACTTTGCCGCCGAGAAAGTGCGCGAACAGTTGCACGCCGAAGCAAATGCCCAGCACCGGCACGCCGAGGTTAAAAATATTTTTATCCGGCAGCGGCGCGTCCGGCGCATAAACGCTGGACGGCCCGCCGGACAAAATAATTCCGCTCGGCTTGAGCTTGGCGATTTCGGCGGCGGGCGTGTCGAAGCGCAGGATTTGCGAATAGACATTGCACTCGCGGATGCGGCGCGCGATGACCTGCGTGTATTGCGACCCGAAATCGAGGAGGATGATTTGCTCGTTCATGATTAAAAATTGAGGGCAGATTGTCCTAATGCGCGCCCGGCTTTGCGAGCGAAAAATGTTTTAGCGGCAGGTTGGCATTGTCACCGGCACCGGATTCCGCTACAAAGCCGGCATGAAACCTGTCCCACGCCGTTGCCGCCCGGACACCGGTTTCACGCTGGTCGAGCTGCTCATCACGCTGGCGCTGCTGAGTGTGATGTCGGTGATGCTTTACGGTTTTGCCTCGGCCAGCCACCAGCGTTCGCAAAAAAAACTCTGCGCGGACAACCTTCAGAAAATTTATCTGGCGATGCAGATTTACGCGAACGACTTCGGCGGACGGCTGCCGCAGGATACCAACGCGCTGACTTCCGAGCAGGTGCTCGGCGAACTGGTCCCCAAATACACGGCGGACACGTCCATCTTCATCTGTCCCGGCGGGCGCGATTCGCAGATTCCTTCCGGCGAACCGCTCGCCAAACACAAGATCAGCTACGCCTATTACATGGGCCGGCGGCTCGACCCGCCGCCGGCGTTTTTGATGTCCGACCGGCAGGTGGACACGCAGCCCAAGTTCGCGGGCGAATATGTCTTTTCCCCGAACGGCCGGTCGCCCGGCAACAACCATCACAAATACGGCGGCAATTTTCTGTGGGGCGACGGCAGCGTGCTGGACAGCCCGGCGCTGCTGACATTTCCACTTCCTGCCACGCCTGGCGTCGTGCTATTAAATCCCAAGCCTTAGTGCCATGAAAATCCAATGTTCCTGCGGCACGAAGTATAGTTTTGAGGTCACGCCCGAAATGGCGCGAAACCCCGTCCGCATCGCCTGCCCGAACTGCGGCTTGGATTCGTCGGAATATGTGAACCAACTGATCCGCGAGGAACTGGCGGAACAGGCCGCGCATGAGCCATTGCCGGACGCATCGGCACCGTCCATCGCCTCCGAGCCGCCACCGGCACCGCGCTTGAAAATCTCGCATGAGGCAAAAACGCCGGAGCCGCCGTCGCCAGCCACGATTTCCACCGGGAAGTTTTGCCCGAAGCATTGCACGGTGACGGTGACGGGAAAATGCGCCATCTGCGGAAAGCCCATCTGCCCGGAGTGCATGGAGCTGTTTGGCGAATGCTGCTCACCGCTTTGCAAAAGCAACGCGGTTTTGCAGGGCATCGCCGCGCCGCTCCATGCCGGAAAGAAGATCCAGGCGGAGGCGCGGTTCTGGCGTAGGGCCGGATTGATATTTGGTTTGATTGTGGTCGCGCTGGTTGCAGCCGTTGGCTTCTGGGTCTGGTATGCGTGGATTGGTTCGGTGCCGCAGCCACAACTTTCCGTGCTCTTTGATGACACCGACCGCGCTTATTTCGGCGCTTCGCAACTGGTCGGCCAGGATCAGATTGTTTTCCTGCATGGCGGCACGCTCGCACGCTACAACCTGAAAACGAAGAAACAGGTCTGGCTGCGGGAACTTATCACGAAGGAACAAATTGCAGACATGGTCAAAGTAGAAAACGATCTGCGCGCGCGTTACAATCTTTCGGGTGAATACAATCAGAACCCGCCGGCGGGAACTCCGGAACGTCTGGCGAAAATCGCGCTTCAGGGCGCGCTGTCGCTACAGGTGTCCGGCCGGAACATCTGGGTGGCCAATGCGGACACGCTGACGCATTACGATTGGGACAGCGGGAAAGTGCTGCGTGAAATCACGCTGCCGGAACGTGGCGGCAAACTGGTTGAAAATGGTGACGAACTGCTGGTGGTTGGGGCGCAATCCGTCACGCACGTCAATCTCACCAGTGGCGATTCACGCATCGTTCAATTTGGCGCCGCCGGTGAGCTTGCCGCAGCTCCCGGGCTGAAGCCCGATGCCGCTGGTTTACCGGGCGCGGCCAGCAACCCGCCGCTGGATCCCCGAAAAGTAGAAGCGCAGGTGCAGAATCTCAACCTGCCCGCGCGGGTCGCGCTGCCAGCCTTGGTTGCCAACGCAGCTTATGAACAACAAATCGAGGCCGCCCTTAATGATGATTTGCAGCGTCCGCATTTCAACAACACCCAGGTGCAGACAACTCGGGCCGAAACCTTCCGACTCGTTCCCGGCCAGAGTGGCTTTGTGCAATTTTCCACGCGCCGGCTAGAAGAACATCTCGTCACCCGTTCGGCGATGAAAGCTCCGTCGGGAACACCGGCTCTTAATGCCAACGAAATCCTGAATGAAATGCAGCGAAATAATGGCGGCGACATGATCACGGAAGACGAAAGTCGTTATCAGGTCACCGTGCATTTGCCCGATGTAGTCGGCACGCCTGATTGGACCGGCGAGGTCGTCGGACCGTCGCAATTATTTGCCTTGAAAACGGTGAATGTCATTGCGGCGGGTAAAACCGTTATTGTCCTCGACAAGTCCAACAAGGAGATGTGGCGGGCTTCGCTTACCTATGATGTCCCCGTTCGCGAAGATGAAAATTCCCGCCAGGCGACAAGGTTTGGCGAAGGTCCCTGCGTGGAACACGGCGACACCCTTTATGTTTTTGACCAAGCGATTTTGAGCGCGTTTGCATTGAACAGCGGAAATGCCCGCTGGCGTCTGCCCTCCGTCGGGGTCGTTGGCTTGCTGTTTGATGATCAGGGTAGTGTCTATGTCAACACCACCACGGGCAATCCCGATGACATTAAGTATTCACGCCAGATCGACACCTCCCGAAACCGGCAGGCGGTTCTATTCAAGCTGGACGCGAAAACCGGCAAGACTTTGTGGAGCATCAAGCCTGATAACGAGAGTGCCTATATTTACGGCTTCATCGCCTATGTGTCAGGAAAATATATCTACTCCATCGAGTCGTATGATCCGATTCCGACCGACGCAAGAGAGTGGAACGAACTGACCGACGACGCCCTGACAAAGCGGGCCAATTTGCGTATCGTACGAATTCGTCCATCGGACGGACACTTAATGTGGGAACATTTTCAATACCGTTGTCCGGTGGACGTGCGTTTCAACGAAAACTCCATCGTGCTTATTTTCAAAAAGGAAGTCCAGGTGCTGCACTTCCTCTCATTCTGAAATTTACTGCGGCACTACTTTGACTTCGCCTTTGACCGGGTCGTAATCAATTTTGAAGCCGATGGGCGCTTCCGGGATTTTGGCGACGTAATTGGGCGTCAGCTCGGCGAGTGACTTTGGGTAGCGACTTTCCTGCACGTTGAACATCTGGACCGCTTGGTTGAGATAGGCCACGTCAATTTTCTTGTCGGCGGACTTTTTCGCGTCCACCAGCGTTCCGAGATAACCCGGCGGCGCATTGGTATCCGCCGCCGTTTTGGGAGACGATTTGTCACTGCAGCCGGTTAGCAAACCGGCGGCGGCAACGGAGGCAAAAATGGAAATAAATATTTTCATTTCCGCAGCCTATGCCGCGCCGCCGAAAAATCAAAAAGTAAATAATTGTATCGTCGAGCCTGTGGCTCGACATCCGGCCACAGGCCGGACGCTACAAACTTTTCGCCACCAGCGCGCGCGCCTGCCGGATCAGATGCAAATCCTCCGCCAGATCGCCAAACCGCAGCGGCGGCAAACCGCTCTGCTGCTGGCCGAGCAGCTCACCCGGCCCGCGCAATTTCAAGTCCGCCTCCGCGATTTTGAAGCCATCATTCGTCTCCGCCAGAACTTTCAGCCGTTCGATGGAGTCCGGAGTTTTCGCATCGGAAATTAAAATGCAAAAACTCTCGTGCGCGCCGCGCCCGATGCGCCCGCGCAACTGGTGCAACTGCGCCAGCCCAAACGCCTCCGCGTTTTCGATGAGCATTACCGTCGCGTTCGGCACGTCCACGCCGACCTCGATGAGCGAGGTCGCCAGCAAAACCTGGCTTTTGTTCGCGCGGAATTCCGCCATCACCGCTTCCTTTTCCGCACTTTTCAAACGTCCATGCAGCAAGCCGACCTTGAAAGGTGCGAGCAGTTTTTTCAAATGTTCAAATTCCTTCGTCACGGCCTTCAAGCCGTCCGCATTTTCCTCCACGCGCGGATAAACCACGAACGCCTGCCTGCCGGCGGAAATTTTTTCATGGATGAAATCCCAGACCTTCGGCAGCTTGTCCGCCGCACGCACAAAAGTTTTGATCGCGCCGCGACCGCCGGGCAGTTCGTCAATCACCGACACGTCGAGGTCGCCATAGAGCGTCAGGCCGAGCGTGCGCGGAATCGGCGTCGCCGTCATCACGAGCAGGTGCGGATAATTCCCTTTGCGCACCAGCGTCTCGCGCTGCGCCACGCCGAACTTGTGCTGCTCGTCAATGATCACCAGGCCGAGCTTCGGCAGATCAAAGCTGCCGGTGAGCAGGGCGTGAGTGCCGATGAAAAGCGATGCATGATGCGTGATGCGTGATGCGTGATCGCGGGGAGATTGGAGGTTGGAGGTTTTTTTGCTTCCCGTTTGCAATTCCACCTTGACGTCGAGCGGCTCGAACCATTTTTGAAAATTCCGGAAATGCTGTTCCGCCAGGATTTCCGTCGGAGCCATAAGCGCGACGTTGAAGCCGCTTTCCAAAGCCATCAGCGCCGAACACGCGGCCACGGCGGTTTTGCCGGAGCCGACATCGCCTTGCAGCAAACGCCGCATCGGATGCGCGCCGACCATGTCCGCGCGGATTTCACGCAGCACATTGGTCTGCGCGGCGGTGAGTTTGAAACCCAGCTTCGCGAGAAACGGTTTCATCAAACGGTTGTCACCGCCACAGGGCAGCGCCTTCGCCAGCGCCTCAAATTTTTTCCGGCGCGACTGGATCTGGAATTGCAGCTCGACAAATTCATCCAGCGCCAGCCGCTGGCGTGCAATTTCCACGTCCGTCAATTCCTCGGGAAAATGGATCATGCGCACCGCATCGGCACGGGCGGGCAAATTCGGAGCGCCGCCTTCAGGCGGCAGCACGGCAACGCTTCTGCCGCCTGAAGGCGGCGTTGCAATGGCCGGCTCCGTGATTTGATTTTCAAACTTTTCCAATGCGTGCCACATGAGCATCCGCATCACGCGCGCTGTCAGGCCATCGGTCAGCGGATGGATGGGCACAATGCGGTTGACGTGGATGAATTCATCTTCGCCCGGCTCGACGAATTCGGTTTCCGGATGATCCATGTTGCGCGGCTTGAGCGAATCCGGCTTGCCGAAAATCAAAAACTCGCGGCCCACGGCATACCAGTCTTCCATCCACGGCTGCGCCTGCCACCAGCGACAATGCAGATGCGCCGTGCCGTCGTCGAACACGCACTCGAACATTGCGCGCGCACCTTTGCGGAAACGCTTCACGCCGGCGGCGATGATGGTTCCGCGCACGGTCGCGGCCTCCTTGAGTTTCAAATCGCGGATGGAGAGAAATTTCCGACGATCCTCGTAACGGCGCGGCTTGTGCAGCAGCAGATCCTCGACGGTGAAAATGTTCAGCCGCGCGAGCAGCCGTGCGCGTTCCTCGCCCACGCCCCAGACGGAAGCAACGGGTGCGGCGAGCGGGGAAAGGTTGTTTTCCGGCGACGACATCGCCCGCACGATACAAACCAGACGGAGGAGAATCAAACGGAACCCGCGCAAAGCGCCAGAGCAACGGCGCAGTCCAAGACGCTTCGCGTTTTACGACAGCCACCATACCGCGCGCCAGCGTCTTGGACAGCGGCGGCCCTCCGCCGCTTTTCCCTGCGGGACGAAGCGCACGCCGGACTCAAGCGCGTTTTGGAGTCTTTCGGTTTTGCTTCGGCATGAGCCAGACGGTTAAGGTGGTAAGAGCTAAAGGCCAGACCACAAAAGACATTAAATTCAGCCATAATGACGCGGTTTGAATCGTCACTTTGGCAGTTGACTCGTGGATTCTGGATCGGCTGTCATGCCAACCCATAACGATCAACCAGCAATGCAAGCCGATAATTGTAATGGCCAAAATTATGACATTTTTGCGCGAGTAAAAAAATGATGCAAATCGTGAGTTTTCATTCAAAGGGCTTTTCAATAAGAAAATGGTGACTAAACAAAGCGGCAACAAACGAAAAGCTGTCATAATTGATCCTGAAACTATTGGATTAAGGCCAAACCAATAATTCGAACCGCTATGTGAATGCAATGCCCACCAATTTGAAACTGCGTTGATGAGCACCCCGGTTGTGGTGTTGGTCACCATATTCCATAATGAGTAGGCTAATAGAGCCAATGTCATCCAAAATACTCGCTCACGCCAAACAGCAGTCGGATTCGCTTTCACAAATTCTTCACCAAGTTGTGGTGGCTGGCCAACACGGCGGCGGGCGAGCCAGAAAGATTCCTCGTCGTTCAAGCCGCGCTGCTGGAAGCCGGCGATGGTGTCGCGCAGGTGCGTTTCCAGTTCGCGCCGGACTTCCGCCGTGAGATTTGGTTGCGCGGCCAGTTCCGCGCGCCAGTTTTCAATCGCGGCGTTCAGATCGTAACGGGTTTGTGTTTCCATAATTTGCCCAGGGTGTTATGAACGGTCAGCCATTGCTGGCGTTCGGTTTTGAGAGCTTTGCGGCCGTCGCGGCTGATGAAATAGTATTTTCGCTGGCGGCCGGTGTCGGCTTCCTTCCACTCGGATTCAATCAGGCCGTCGCGCTCCAGCCGGTGCAAAACGGGATACAGCATCCCGTCGCTCCACTCGATCTGGCCGCCGGACAGCTCGCGCACTTTCTGGATGATCTCGTAGCCGTAACTTTCGCCCTCGGCGAGGATGGACAGCAGCAGCGGTTTCGCGGAGGCAGCGACCATGTCTTTGGCAAGCATGGAAGCTTTATACATTGCACTGGAAGGTATGTCAATGAAAAATTATTTCAAACCTCGATCACCGTGATTTCCGGGCGGCAGTTGAAGCGGAAGTTGTAGTCGCCGATGTAGCCGATGCCGGGATTGACGTAGAGCGGGCCGGCCGGGGTCTGAAACAAGCCCAGGTCGTATTCGTCCACATGCGACGGCAGGATGACCGAACCGTAAAACGGCAGCCGCACCTGGCCGCCGTGCGAATGGCCGGCCAGCAGCAGGTCAAATTTCCGGTCGCCGAGATTTTTCACATCCGCCGGATAATGCGTGAGCAGAATATTTTTGGCCGCCGGCTGGGACGGCGGCGGCGGCAGTTGCGGGTAAGCGCAGATGGTGCCGATCAGGTTGATGTTTTGGCCGGGAATTTTGCGGCTGGAATTCATCAGCCACGCGCCGCCGGTTGCGGCAAAGCATTTCTGCACCGGCCCGAATGGAATGCGGCTCCAGAAATCGTGATTGCCCGGCACGCCGAACAGCGGGACTTTGAGGCCGGATAAAATCTCCAGCGCGGCGGGCAGATGCTCCGCGCGCTCGACGAGGTCGCCGGTAAAACAGGCAAAATCCGGCGCGAGTGAGTTGATCGTGTTCACGACGGTGCGAAGATATTCGCGGTCGCCTTTGTGATGAATGTCAGAAAAATGCGCCAGCCGGCAGACCGGTTCGCCGTGGCCGACGCGCAGTCGCCGCACCTTCAACCACGTCGGTTCAACCGTCGCGGCTTCAGCGCCCATTGCCAGCGGGGTGGCCAGCAGGGCGGTGAAGATGAATTTTCTACGGCTGATGGTTTTAAGTTTCATTAAGCTACATCGGTTCAGAAACCGTGTTAACTTCGACACCGCCAGCATTGCATCCGTTCAACCGCCACGCTACGTTTTGTGTGTGCCCTTTGGTTTTGCCAAGTCCAAATCCGCGCCCGCGCCGCTGCTGCTCCTGCTGCGCGTGAACGCGACGCACACCTGGCGGCGGCTGCTGGCGGTGCGCGAACAATCGCGGCTGCTCACCAGCATCATCGGTGTTTTTATTGTGGGTTATCTTGTGCTGTCGTTCTGGCTGTTTTACGACGGGCTGCGGTTCCTCGCCAAGTTTCCCGGCCTGGGCGCGGTGCTGACGGAACGGCTGATGTTCGTGCTGTTCGCATTCCTGTTCGCCCTGCTGCTGTTGAGCAACCTCGTCATCGGCTACACGAACCTGTTCCGCAACCGCGAGACGGCGTTTCTGCTGACGCTGCCGGTTTCGACGCAGGTGATTTTTCGGTGGAAGTTCATCGAATCCGCGCTGCTGGCGTCGTGGGCGTTTTTGTTCCTGATCGCGCCGCTGCTGGTTGCGTTTGGGCTGGTGCGCGAGGTGCCGTGGCATTTTTACGTTTTGACGATGGCGCTGATCGCGCTGTTCATCGTGCTGCCCGGCGTTATCGGCGCGTGGCTGGCGATCCTGATCGGAAGATTTCTGGACCGGCGGAGTTTTCAAATTGCGCTGGTGGTGTTCGCCTTGGTCGTGCTGGCGCTGGCCGCCTTTTGGTGGAAGGCCACGCCAGCCACGGACGAGCTGCTCGACAAGCGCACGCTCGAGGCGCTGGATCAGTTGCTCGCCAAGACGCGTTTCACGATGTTTCCGTTCCTGCCCAGCTACTGGCTTTCGTCGGCGGTGCTGCAATCGGCGGAAGGCATCGTGCGCGGCTCCGCCTTTTTCGCGCTGATGCTGTTGAGCAACACGCTTTTTTTCGGCGGCATCGCTTTCACCAGGTTCGGCGGCCTGTTTTACGGCACGGCGTCGGCGGTGCAAAGCCGCGCGGGCAGCGCGTTCAAGCGGGATTCCCTCCGCCCGCAGCCAATTCGTCCGCCGTCCATCGGGCTGGCGGAAAAAGTCGCCGCGAAATGTTCCTGGTTCGATCCCGCCACCCGCGCGCTCGCCGTGAAGGACGTGCGGATGTTCTGGCGCGACACGACGCAATGGGGCCAGTCGGTCATGCTCTTCGGCCTGCTGGGCGCCTACATCGTCAGCGTGCGCAATTTCACGCACCAGCTCACCAGCCCGTTCTGGATTGACCTCGTTGCGTTTGCCAACCTCGCCACCTGCTCGCTGAACCTCGCCACGGTGACAACGCGGTTTGTCTTCCCGCAATTTTCCCTGGAAGGCCAGCGGCTGTGGATCGTCGGGATGTCGCCGATGGGGCTGGAACGCGTCATCAAAACCAAATTCTGGCTGTCGAGCCTGCTGTCGCTCGTCGTGACCGTCGGCCTGGTCACGCTCTCCTGCTACCTGTTGAGAATGCCCGCGAGCGATGTCGCGTTTTTCGGCGCGGTCATCACCGTGATGACCTTTGCGCTCAACGGCCTCGCCGTCGGCCTCGGCGTGCTGTATCCGAATCTGAAGGAGGCCAATCCCGGCAAAATCGTCAGCGGTTTTGGCGGCACGCTCTGCCTCGTGTTGAGTTTTCTTTACATTCTCGCGTCGGTGGGGTTGCTCGGCTTCGGCACGAGCGGGCTGCATGGCCGCGCGAGCTGGGCGGTGGAAAGTGTCATCGCCTTTGTGGTGCTGTCATTTTTCCTCGGCTGGCTGCCGCTCAAGTGGGGCTTGCAGCGGCTGAAAAATTTCGAGACGTAGAATAGTTGCAGGGTTCAGGTTGAAAGTTAAAAGTTTTCTTCGCGCGAAACTTGCAACCTTCAACCTTCAACTTGCAACTGTTCAAGCGCCGCAAACAACTTCTCCGCGTCCGCAAAATGTTTCTGCCCGTCCGCCGCTGAAACCAGACCGAACCCCTTGCCGTAGGCTGGGCCGTTTGCCACGCAAAAATCTGTCGTGCAATCCGCGATCTGTTTTTTTGCCGCGCGCAAGGCATCCGCGCGTCCGCCGTCCACCTCGAACTTCCAGCCGACGATCTTGGTTCGCGGAAACCAGCCACGCAGTTCCGTGATGATTTTTGGCGTCGGCACCAGCTCGACGAACAGGCTGCCGCCGCGCGTGGAGATTTTTCTGGACGGCGTGAATGGCTTCAGCTTTCCCGCCGCATCACGCGTGAACATTTTGCCAAACGCAAAATCACTCACCGCTGCCGCGTGGAAGATGGCGTTCACTTTTTTGCCGGAAAAAGCTTTCAGCTTCGCCCGCAAATCCGCCGTGGTGGAAAAGGTTTTGACCGACTGCGCCCGGCGTTCGCCCGCGTAAGTCACCGACTCGCCGAGGAGCAGCGTGACCCGGTGGCCATGAGCGGCGAGGAAATTGGCCAGCTCCGTGCCGAGCCGGCCCGTGGAAAAGTTCGTGAGCCGGCGCACGTCGTCCAGCGCTTCAAACGTCGGCCCGGCGGTGACGATGCAATTCATGCCGCCAGATTAACCGCCAAAAACGCCAAGAACGCCAAGAAAATTTTCCGGGCCGGAAAGTGGAAATTTTTTATAATCATATTTTGACTGGATCCGAAAAGTAAAATGCCTAAACCGAACAAGCCACAAATGCTCGGTTCAGGAACTGACGAAGTGGAAAATTGAATATTGTCGAGCATACCCGCATTATAGTCCGCACAGGTAAATAAGAGCTCCCCGGTTTGCCCCGCGTATGCCGAAATGTCAGCCTCCCAGACTGCATAGGTTTGGGCGTTGTTGATGTTATTAAAGGAAAGAAGTTGACCATTAAAAGAAACCTGAAAGTTACCTCCCCAATAGGTAATTGATTTCGCGTCGGATGGGATTTGCGCTGTTTGGCCAATAGTAGAACCGCTTGCGCCGTTGTAATAACCACCTTGCATGTAAATCGAATAATTACCTTCAATTGCAGAATAAGGGGCACCGAAGTTTGTTCCCTCAAGATCTACAGCGGGACTGCTCAATGCAAGATCGTTGAAACCAACGCTGTTAGGATCCCCGTTAACAAAATTACCGCCCGGTGTCCATGTCCAGCCAGGAACTGTTGCCGTGTATCTCGTTCCTCCAGGAAAATAAACGGGGGTGGTTGTCGTGTTTTCAAAATCGAGATTTACGAAACCTTGGCCTGATACATTGCTCAAGGCAGCAAAAGAAAGCGCAACGAGTAAAGTAATGCGTGGATTTTTCATAAAAACTCGAATTAGCATGCTATTAACTTTATGATAGCAGATTATCGAATTTCCATCAAGGCTTATCCATCGTGTGGAAACCGATTTGGACAAACTATTTCACCCAATCATCCAAGCCGTATAACTTGGCAAACCGCCGGCGGTGCCGTTCGCCGTCCAGAAAATCGTAGTGGCACGGCACCATCCGGCGCGGCTGGAGCCGCCGGATTTTTTCCGCGCTGGCGGCAAATTGTTCCGGCACGCTGTTGAGAATCGCCCAGGGTTTGTGGACGTTGAAAAAATAGCTGGCAAACATGTCGCCGCTGAATAGCAGGTTGTGCCGCTCGCTGAAAAATCCGAGGTGGCCGGCGGTGTGGCCGGGCAGATGCACCACCTGCAATCCGCCCCAGAATGGCAGCCGTTGGCCGTCGGCCAGAAATTCATCAATCGCCGCCGGCCGGTAGCGGAACAGCCTGCGGCCCGCCGCCTCCAGCCGTCCGCACCAGCGGTTGACGCCTTGATACGGATAAGTGCCGTCAATGTGCCGCGGCTCTGCAGGATGGGCCAAAACCTTCGCGCCCGTCCAGCGTTTAAGCCACGCGAGATTGCCGGCGTGGTCGAGATGTCCGTGCGTGAGCAGAATGGCTTTGATGGATTGCGGCGTAAGGCCAAGTTTTTTGACGAGCCGCCGGATGAAAATCGGTTCGCCAAACAGGCCGGTGTCAATCATCACGCTGTTGTTGCCGTCGGCCAGCAGAAAACAGCAGCCCATGAGGCCCCGGATGGCGTGAAGGTTTGGCGGACAATTTCGCATGGCGGTTGAATAGCAGACCGGTGCCGAATCAAATAATTCAAAAAAGTGATGTTGCAGGCTTAAATTTCAATGTCCGGTCAGCCGCAAGATTTCGTGTCCATCCGCGTCCGTTCGTGGTTCAATCTGCGCCGCACATGAGCAAAATTGTCGGCATAGATCTGGGCACCACGAATTCCCTCGTCGCCACGGTGGATTCGGGCATCCCGCTCGTCATCGCGGACGCCAATGGCCAGCGGCTCACGCCGTCGGTCGTGCATTTTCCGTCGGCCAATGCCGAAGCCATTGTCGGTCATGAGGCGAACCGCGTGCGGTTGCTGAAGCCGGCGGAAACGGTTTATTCCGTCAAGCGTTTCATGGGCCGGCGTGGCGCGGACATTGCGCAGGAAGAAATGCTCGTGACGTATCCGGTCAAGGCCGACAACGCGGGTGCCGTCATGATTCCGATTCATGGCAGAAACTTTTCGCCGGAAGAAATCTCCGCCGAGGTTTTGAAAAAGCTGAAACGCGACGCGGAAAATTATTTTGGTGAACCCGTCACGCGCGCTGTCATCACCGTGCCGGCATATTTCAACGACGCCCAGCGCAACGCCACCAAGCGCGCGGGCGAGCTGGCGGGCTTCACCGTCGAACGCATCGTCAACGAGCCGACGGCCGCCGCGCTCGCCTACGGCCTGGACAAGCTCAAGGAGAAATCAAAAATCGCCGTGTATGATCTGGGCGGCGGCACGTTTGATCTTTCGATTTTGGAATTGAACGAGGGCGTTTTTCAGGTGCTGGCGACCAACGGCAACACGCGGCTCGGCGGCGATGACCTGGACAAGCGGCTGGTGGATTTTCTGGTGGAGAAAATTAAAAGTAGCGCGGGCATCCCGCCCGCGCTTGGCGGCAGTCGAGACAGCTGCGCAACTTTTTTCTCGCGCATCCGCGAGGCGGCGGAACTGGCGAAGATCAAACTCTCCACGGAAACGGAGGTGGAAATCACGCTGCCGTTTTTGACGCCAGACTTTTCATTCAGCTACAAGCTGACGCGCGCCGAAATGGAAAATTTGACGCGCGACATCATTGCCCGCACGCGGCCGCATTGCCTGCGCGCACTGGCGGACGCGAAGCTGGAGGCGAAAAATTTGGATCAAATTATTTTGGTCGGCGGGCAAACGCGGATGCCACTGGTGCGGAAATTTGTCGGCGAACTGTTCGGCTGCGCGGACTTCGAGGAGACGCGCGGCAGCCTGCGCCTCGGCAGCGATTTTCACAAAGCCGCCGGTCCGCAGTTGAACACGTCGCAAAATCCCGACGAAGCCGTGGCGCTGGGCGCGGCGATTCAGGCGGAAATTTTGAGCGGCGGTTTCAAAAATGTTTTGCTGCTGGATGTCACGCCGCTGTCGCTCGGCCTCGAAACCTTTGGCGGGCTGATGAATGTTTTGATCCCGCGCAACTCGACGATTCCGGTGAAGGCCGGCGAGCTGTTCACGACGGCGATGGATTTTCAGCGCAACATGCTCATCCACGTTTTGCAGGGTGAACGCGAGCGCGCCAAGGACAACTGGAGCCTTGGCAAATTCACGCTGGAGTTTGAGCCAGCGCCGCGCGGTGTGCCGCGCGTGGGCGTGCAGTTTGAAATTGACGCGAACGGCATTTTGCACGTCCTCGCCCGCGACACCAAAACCGGCCGGGAAAAAATCGTGGAGATGAAGTCCGCCGTGGATGTGGATGATTCGGCGGTGCAAAAAATGGTCGAGGAATCCGTTGAACACGCGTTCGACGACCTGGCGGCGCGGCGCTGGATCGAGGCGAAGCTGAAGGCAAACGAAACATTGACGGCGACGCGCAAGGCGGTCGCGGATTTCGGCGGCGAAATTGAAGGCGATTACCGCGAGAAAATCGAGTCAGCCGTGCGTGAAGTTGAAAAGGCTTTGGCGGCGGAAAATTCTGAAAACGGTTCCGGCGATTTGAAAAAGTTGCAGGCGTCCGTCGCCGCGCTGGACGAGGCGACCAAGCCGCTGGCGGATTTTCTGATGGACAAGGCGATGGCGGCGATGCTGCGGAAGCGCGGGTTGATTCAGTGAGCGGCCAGACTGTTCCAGTTGAGGAGGAGAAAACCCCCAATCGTCGCCACAATGATCAGGAAAATAGACAACCCGATAAAAAACCGGATTTGCCTTTGGTGCGGTGAAAGTTTTCGTTTGCGCGGATGTTTCCCATTATCGAACACAGCGTTAACGCTGCCACCAAACTGATCAATTCACAAGATAAAATTAGACAAAATTAAAAATACTAATTATACAAATTATCTAAACAGCCACGCCAGCCCCGGCGCGACAACGACGGCCGGTAGAAAATTCGCCAGCTCCACCTTGCGGACTTCCAGGATGACGAGTGCGACGGCGCACGCCACGAGGCCGGCGGCGACGTTGACGGAATCGAGCAGGCCGTGCGCGTCGAGAAATGGTCGTGCGACAATCTGGCAGGCCAAGGTGAGTCCGCCGAGAACCGCGTAAACCGGAAATGCCGAGAGCGCCGCTGGCCAGCCGAATATTTTTATAAAGCCGGTCATCGCCAGCCCGTCCATCACGGCCTTGACGGCGAGCAGATAAAAATCACCGGTCAACCCGTCTGTCACCACACCGAGCAGTCCGAGCGGCGCGGCGCAAAACAAAACCGTGCAGGCGAGGAAGCCGTCGCCGGCGCGTGGCGGCACTTTGGAATGCGTGGATGCGATCAGATTTCCGGCAAAGCGGCCGAGGCGGTTGGAGATTTGTTGCAGGCGTAGCAGCCGGCCAAGCCAGTTGCCGAGCGTCACGGCGAGGAGCGCGAGGAAAAGCTGCTTCGCGCACGAACCGAAAGTTCCGTTGACGCCCAGCCAGACCAGCCGCAGGCCGAAGAAAACGGTGAAGGCACCAAGCGCGCGGCGGAAATAGTCCTGCGTGCGCAAGGACAGCGGCGCACGTTGCGCCAAGCCGAACAGCGCGCCGAGCAGGATGCCGAGGGCGTTGA
>Ga0182030_10011854_pt1 | contig 17551 bp, 12 predicted proteins | sample 812S3MmetaG_FD_121299 | JGI IMG/M metagenome (GOLD analysis project Ga0182030, IMG submission 121299) | Permafrost microbial communities from Stordalen Mire, Sweden - 812S3M metaG (Illumina Assembly) | ecosystem: Environmental > Terrestrial > Soil > Wetlands > Permafrost | place: Sweden...
AGCTAGACCGACAAGGTACGGCGCCTCGCGTTCGAGCGTGGCCACACGACTCGAGGACGTCGACGTCGAGTCTTTGTTTGGCCATCTCCGCCCTCCTTCTACGGGTGAGACGGGAAGCAAACGCGAGACTTGGAACGATGCTCTGTCCCCATGAATCGCCTCTCGTTCTTGAATGATGTTGTTCATGGTGTTCCTTTCTTGGTTGGTCACTACAGATTGAGAATCGTGACGATGACGGGCAGACTTAGGCCGACCAACAGTGCCGCGAACGTGGCTCGCATCGCCCATGCAGGCGCACTGCGGAATCCTTTAGTGAAGACTGCGAGTGACGCAACTGAGATGAACGCCGCTAACGCAGCCGACTCGCCAGTGACCGAGCGGTGGGCGATATCTGCAACTAGCCACAACGTGAGAGCAAGAGCCGCAAGGAGGCCGACGCCAATCCAACCGGCAATCGCGAGTCTTCGAGGAAACTCGACGGGGAGAGATTCGTGTGGACGCTTGCTCCGCATGGCAGTGACGAAGTCGGTGAGATCCGGCGTCATGAGTTCGACGCTTCGCGTTGATGCGTCTGAATCGCTGTATTGAGCTTGCCGCGAGGACTCTCCGTACCATTTGGCTTCCTCTTCTGCGATTTGAAAATCACGTTGGCCCTGAATGCGTACCCGGTTCAACGCTTCGTCAGCAAGGGCTTGTTCATTGAGTCGACCTCTCTCAACTCGAGCCCGAAGATCAGTCTCAAGGGCCCTGACACGCTCTCGGCGTTTGTAGCTTGAGACAATGGCTTCGTACGAGGATTCGCTGAAGGCGAGATAGAGGCTCTTGATAATCAAGGGCATCATGTCCAGGAGAACCAAGGCACCCCTAATGAACCAGACCTTCACGAGAACTCCCGGATGAGCACGCTCGAGCTCGGTGAGAGCATCCTCCCTAGCGATCAGTCCGGTGCCAGCCCTCTCAGATGAGTTCAGCTCCTGCACGCTCTGCGCCTCGGATGTACTGAGTTGTGAAATCGCCGACTGAAGCTGACGGATTCGGTAGTCGTCTTCAGGCTTTACCGCGTTGAGCTCCCCTTGCAGTGAAGCGGCCACCTGCTTGTAGTGCAAGCAGAAAGTTCCGCATCCGATCTGGTGAGTTGTTGAGCAGATGGTGTCGGTGGACTCGCAGCTTGAGAGAAACAAGTTGTCATCGATACGAGCGACGAGAGAGTTCTCCGTTGACTGAATCTTTGCCACTGCCCGTTGGTCACTGGTGATCTGCGGACCGTAGAAAGCGGTCACGTTCTTGGCCGAGGTCTGAATCTCGTGCTGCACGTCGCGCTGCATCTGCGCGTTTATCTCTGGTGCGTAGATCCAGAGGGTAACGACTTCAGCGATCATGGCACCGATTACGAAGGAGATGATGAGTCTGGGAATAAGGGCAAATGCAATGCGACGTGTCGCCGTCAGCATCAAGACCAGCCTGTCCAAATTGAGGACAATCAGAGCCCAGCCCACCGCAACCGGCCAAAGACGTGTGGCCGATTCACGAAGGGTGTAGCCGAGAGCAATAGACAAAGTGAGTCCACTGACGAGTGCCGTTGCGATGACTGCCATTCCGAGACCGCTGTAGAACGGGGCTTCTCCCGGACACTGTTCCAATACTTCGCGCCGAGTACCGGCAAACCACGCCAGCAAGTACCAGTGAGGGCGAGGACAATCAACTCTCGTGAATGACTCGGTCATATTTCCTCTTGTTCGGATCGCGAGCTCATCTAGTAAGGCTGATTCCATCGAAAGTCGACTGGGACGAACGAATCCGATGGGCAGAACCCCAAGACGGCGTACCAGCGCCTCACTTCATCGTTTTCCGCAGTCGGAGCAACAATGCGAGCTGGTTCGACTGCGGGGCCTCTGGATGGAAGCAGCTCCGACATGTCGTCGCCTCCATGCGAGTAAATGGACTGATTGATTGACTGGTTGAGTTTCATTTCATTCCTCTCAGTGAGCAGCGTGGTGAGTCATTGCCTATGCTCATCAAAAGAACTCGGTGTGTCTGGCAACTTTTCGGGAGATTTCCGGTGCGATGAATTCAGATTCCGATTTGACGGCAGAACTGGCTCGCTTGCGAAAGGCGACCATTGCGGACTTAGCGATTCGACCAGATCGCTATCCGGAACTAGTCAAGACCGTGAGTTTGATTGTCGATCGTCCGTTGCCACGCGACTACACGATGCGAGGAATCTTCGTTCACGATGCATTCGAACTGATAATTCAATCGCTGCCAGACGAGCACCATTTTTCTGCAGCCGTGAGTGCGCTGTTTGGCTTTGGAACGTACGAGTCGCTCGATTTGAATAAGCGGCGCGAACTATCCAGCGCTGCTTGGGATGGTAAGCACCGAGGAGCAGACGCCTTCTACCGAGACGTGGAGAAGGTACTTGATCGTCAGCTCATCTTGACGCTCAACGAACTTGTCGATGAGCGACCGATTAATCGTGATGGGGATGTCCTCATCTACGAGAAGTCACTCGAAGCATGGGAATACGATCTCGAGCTCGCAGGCAACTCTGTAGCGCGACAGGCATTCGACGATGTCGATCGTCTGCTGGCACCGCACCTCTCCAGCGCGTCTCGACGCGAGTATTCCAACGGGCCGTCTACGGCAACGCTCCTTGCACGTTCGTTTGAGCTCATCGGCGACGCTCAACGTGATCGTGGAGATCTAGATGGTGCGCATGGAGCGCGGCAACGCTATCGAGATGCCCGAGAGTTGAATCTGCAGTTGGGACGTCTCGCGAGGGCAAACTCTAATGAACTTATGGTCGCAGTGTGTCAAGAGATGACTGGACGCCTGACGGCCGCAAGAAGGAGTTACGTCCGTCTATCGCAATTGACTGACGAGTCCGTGTTTGACTTCGATCGAGAGCGGGCGCGATTATGGATAGGGACTGTTTTAACGAAGCAGAACGATGGTGAGTCCGCACTGGTTCCCATTCTTCAGTCGATCTCTCACTTTGCCGAGGTGGGAGACAATCGAATGCAGGGCAATGCCTACCAGAAATTAGCTTTGGCCCAATTGAAGAGCGATCATCCGAACCTTGCGCAAAGTGCAATTGAGTTTGCCGAAGAGTATTCCGACGCAAGCACGCCGCTTGCGCGCGTGCGACTAATGGCGGCGAGGGCGCACGTTACTCGAAAGTGCGGTGACCGTCCATTTTCGGATTCGCTGTTTGAAGAGGCCCGTACGCTCGCTCAAGCCAATAATCTGGACCATCAGGTTTTGTCGATTGAGACACTTTGCCGTAAACTCGATTTAGAGGAACATCAATGACCGACAACGAAATGAACGCCGCGCGTGTGCTTTGGGACTACCACCAAATGGGTGGAGAGTTGAAGCATTCCGACGTTGGCATCGGTCTCGGCTCACACGATCTTGGTGTTGCTCAAACGGCGACGAAGTTGTTTTTTGAAGGCTATTTTCCTGTACTTCTTTTTACCGGTGCGAACAGTCCGACTACGAAGGATCGTTTTCCAGATGGTGAGGCGGTCTCATTCGCAAGATACGCCCTGGAACGTGGAGTACCCGACACTGCACTGATCGTTGAGCCCAACGCAAGCAATACCAGCGAAAATTTCACGATGTCGCGAGACCTTCTGCATGAGAAAGGAATCTTTCCTTCCTCAGTCGTGGTCGTTTGCAAGCCATACATGCAGCGACGTGCCTACTTGACCTGCGCCAAAGTTTGGCCAGAGGTCACGGTGACGTGTGCCTCAGAACCAATGACACTCGAAGAGTACATACTCTCGATCGGGAGTCAGGATTTGGTTTTTAGCATGTTGGTCGGCGACACTCAGCGAATCGAAATTTATGGAGCGCGAGGGTTCGCGATCGAAGAGTCGCTGCCTTCCGAAGTCAGGTCGGCGTTTAGTTTTCTGGTTGGCAAAGGGTACACGTCACGGCTCTTGGCTGATAGTGCCTGATCCCACCCTCGGCGCAAATATTGTTGTCTCAATTCATCAACCGAATCTCTTCCCTCGCGTTACAACGATCGCAAAACTTCTCCTCAGCGATGCTTACGTTCCGCTCACGGAAGTGCAGTTCACGCAGCGTGATTATCAACATCGTTTCAGGACCACGGATCGGCTTAACCATGAGCAAGCTCGATGGACAACGGTTCCGGTCCATTTGGTCAATGGGCAGAAGACCCTGCTGTCAGATGTGCGTATCGTAGATCCCCAGGCGTGCGGGTCTGGACTCTACAACACCCTTCACTACCACTACGGTACGACGCAAGGTTGGAACATCGTGTCAGATTGCGTTTCAAGAATCTGTAAGGCCGTCGCCGCAGACAATCTTGTTGAGGCCAATCTGATCTCGATGAACTTCATGCTCGAACTACTGAATTGGCCAGGAAGCGTGATGACTGACGTTGTACAACCACAATGCGAACGCTCAGTGCGGCTCGCGCGAATCACTAAGACAGTTGGTGGGAGCACGTATCTCTGCGGGAGCGGCGGGAAAAGCTACCTCGATGAAGGCGCATTGAGAGATGTCGGCGTTGATGTGATCTACCTCGATTACTCGAGACTGCAAAATACTCTAGGACCTTCATGGAAGTCACGAAGTTCGATTGACCTGCTTTGCCTAAGTGGACTCGAAGACTTTCATTCCACATTCGAAGAATGCCAGAGAAGGCTGACGTAGGCAATTTCTACTAAGCGCCGTTACACGCGACCGGCACTCTCTTCGAGCTACTTACGATTTTCTCCCTTTTGTTGTAAAATAAGTACGGCGATCCGTCGTACGTCTCGCGAGAATCTACGACGTTGATCTATTCCCCCAGGTGGTGAGGACGAATCTCCCGACGTCCACCCGCACGGCCTCGTAGGGTGGTGACCAAGGTAGCGGAGAGTTAGTAATGACGAGAGGAGGATCAAATGGCACGAGCGACATCAAATCAACATCAAATAGCGCTGGAACAACGACTGGCGAATCGGATTGCGTTTGACGGAGACTCCTCTTTAATCCGTCACTTCGGACAGTTGATAGCGCATGGCCAGAGGTTTGCTTGTGAGTGATCTAACCACGTACCAGGCCAAGTATTATGCCCATGAACTCCAGCGCAGTTACGCGAACGACCATGTAGGAAAGCTCGCGGGGCTACTATTCGATGCCCAGGTTGAGCCAAAGCCGCACCAGATTGATGCGGCTCTCTTCGCCCTGCAAACTCCATACTTGTCGGGCGTAATCCTGGCCGATGAAGTCGGTCTCGGCAAGACCATAGAGGCCGGTATCGTTATTACTCAGTTTTGGGCTGAACGTAGACGAAAAATCCTCGTCCTTGCACCATCCAGCTTGCGCCAGCAATGGCAGCAGGAGTTGCTTGAGAAGTTTCTGATTCCGAGCCAGTTGCTCAGCAAAGACAACCGGGATGATCTCCTCGCAAAGAATAAAACGCGTAGTTCAGAAGTACTCATCGCATCTTACGACTTTGCATTGCGCTACGAGTCCTCTCTTCTCAGGAGATGGGACCTTGTTATTGCTGACGAAGCCCATCGCCTTCGCAACCACTGGAGCGGGCACGCCAAAATCTCTGAAGCAGTGAGTCACATAGTTAGCAACGCTCACAAGACCCTCCTGCTAACCGCGACTCCGCTTCAGAACCGCCTCGAAGAGCTTTACGGCCTCGTCTCCGTGTTTGATCCAAACTACTTTTATTCACTGGACGCTTTTCGCGAGCGCTACATCAAGAACCGCGATCTCGGGGGCGACGATGACCTAACCGATCGCGTCGCCACCATCACGAAGCGGACGCTCCGCAAGGATGCAGACAAGTACGTCCACTTCACCAAGCGGATGCCACTGACGGTAGAGTTCACGCCCTCGAATGCCGAGATCGAGTTGTACGACAAAGTCAACGTTTACTTACAGCGAGAACAACTGTTTGCCTTCGCAGGGTCCCAGCGCCACCTATCCGCCCTTATTATTCGCAAGCGCCTCGGCTCTTCGACCTACGCAGTGTCCAGCACACTAGGGAACATTGCCAACCGTCTCGCGGCTGAGTTGGAAGGTTCGCAGCGTCGCGACGGACACGGTGGCGTCTATGTCGATGACGACCTGCTCGACGAAGAACTCGAGGAGGTCGAGGAGTACGGTCAGACATCGACCGATCCAATTATCAATCACAACGACAATGAACTAATCAGGCAGATTCAAGAAGAAATTGAGGAGCTCCGAAGTTACTCGGCGCTCGCTCGATCGATCACGGTGAATCAAAAGGCGATCAAGCTCAACGATGCCATCACTCAAGGATTCGCTCGCCTACGCGAGCTTGGTGCTCCAGAGAAGGCCATCATCTTTACTGAATCAACCAAGACCCAGGACTACATCGTCCGCACTCTTCAGGAGTCTGGGCGAAGTGAAGGACTCGTCGTCTTCAACGGCAGTAACGACTCGCCAGCAACAACGGAAATTTACCGCGCTTGGCTGAACGCCAACAAGGACGGTGACATCGTCACTGGCATCCCTGCCGCAGATCGACGAAAGGCGCTCGTCGATTACTTCCGCGACCACGGCACGATCATGGTTGCCACAGAAGCCGCTGCCGAAGGCATCAACCTCCAGTTCTGTTCCATGCTCGTCAACTATGACCTGCCCTGGAATCCTCAGAGGGTCGAGCAACGGATTGGTCGCGTCCATCGCTTCGGTCAGAAGTACGACGTCGTAGTCGTGAACTTTGCAAACAAGGGAAACGTTGCCGAATCCCGAATCTTAGAACTACTCACTAATAAGTTTCATCTGTTTTCCTCCGTATTCGGCGCCTCTGATGAGATTCTTGGTGCGATTGAAGACGGGCTGAACTTTGAGAAGCGGATCAGTGACATCCTGAGTAACAGCCGAACTGACGCCGAGATTGACAGAGCCTTCAAAGAACTGGAGGAGCAGTACGCATCCGAGATATCCAGCGAGATGGCGAACGCCAAGGCGAAGGTATTCGATAACCTCGACCCACACGTCCAAGATCGCCTCAAGGCCTATGACGCGCAGTCAGATGAGGTGCTCAACAAGTTCGAACGGCTACTACTCGCCATCACCAAGCACCAGCTTCGGAGTCACGCCACCTTCGAAGACGACGGGCGCAACTTCGTGCTCCACAATGCACCCGTCAAGGAAGCACCGACTGGCCGCTACTACTTCAAGTCTCAACCGATGGAGAACGCTCACCAGTATCGCTACGCGAGCCCGCTGGCCCAGCACGTTGTCGAGGCGTCGAAGTCGGCTGAGACGCCCTCACGTGATCTGACTTTTAGCCTCAACCGATCCTCACGCGCCAGCACGGCCATCAAAGAATTGGCAGGTAAGAGTGGTGAATTAACGGTTAACGTCGTCACCTTTTCTATGAAGGCCAAGGACGACGACGTCTCCGAGTCCTACCTGCTCGCAGGCGGCGTCACGGACGACGGCATCTGGCTCGACCATGAGTACGTCGCCGACATCCTCGACCTAACCTGCACCGACCTCGGCAGTCAAGTCAGCATCGATGTTGCCAAGTTTGCGCCCAACCTCGACACGTATTGCGGTGAGCTTGAAAAGGAAGTCCAAGGCCGCAACTCCCGTTACTACGACCAGCAGGAGGAACTGCTCTACCGCAATCAGCAGGACCGCAAGGCTGAGCACGAAGCAACGATTAGGGACTACCGCGCCAAGGAGCGTGAAGCGCGCAAAGCCGTGAAGCAGACCGATGACCCCCTGGAGCAACTCAAGCACAAGAAGGATGCACGCAAGTGGGAACAGCGCGCCGAGGACACTGACGAGAACTTTCGCGAGACCAGAAGGAAGCTACGCGAAGAGGCAGACCATTATCTCGACGTCATCGAGCAGTCACTCAGGGGCACCAAGCACACTGACCACCTGTTTACCGTCCGCTGGAAGATCACACCATGAACCGTCAGACCCGTCCCTTACGCTCGCCTAAGCAGCAGAGCCAATTAGCCCAGAGTATCAATCACTTAATACGAGGAACCATAAAATGAGTAGCAACAGCAACGATATAAACGAGACATCGAACAGCACGCCAGACTTAAAGACGGAACTGGCGCGGCAGTTGCAGGAGCTAGTGCCGGAGGCGTTCGCCGACGGCAAGGTTGACGTCACCAAGCTAAGAGAGATTCTCGGCGACGACGCGGGCAACGAAAGCGAGCGGTTCGGTCTATTCTGGCCGGGCAAAAAGGCGGCGCTACGTGCCGCGCAAGAATCGACGACCGCCTCACTGCGTCCCGACCGTGAGAACTCGAAGGACTGGGATACCACCCAGAATGTGTTCATCGAGGGGGACAACCTCGAAGTGCTGAAGATCTTGCAGAAGCACTATCACGGCAAGGTCAAGATGATCTACATCGATCCGCCGTACAACACTGGCAAGGACTTTGTGTACCCCGACAATTACAAGGAAGGCCTCGCGACCTACTTAGAGTGGACCCGTCAGGTCAACGAAGAGGGCAAGAGGATCAGCACAAATTCAGAGTCCGAGGGACGTTACCATTCCAACTGGCTCAACATGATGTATCCCCGACTCAAGCTTGCGCGAAACTTACTCACCGATGACGGCCTCATCTTCATCTCGATAGATGACAACGAGATGGACAATCTAAAAAAGCTTTGCAATGAGATATTCGGCGACGGCAATTTTGTCAACTCGATCATTTGGCATTACGGCAAGATGTCCAACGAGAAGAACAAGCTACCAAATAATCACGAATATGTACTTGTATATCGGAAGTCCGCCACCGGCGGAATCTTCGAAAAGGTGAAGAAGGAAGATAGCGAGTATCGAAACCGCTACTTAAGATTTGTCACCCCAGAAAATACAGTCATCTATGGCAGCGTAAAAACCAGCACAGACAACTTGGTTCTTGGCCGAGTCAAAAAGGTGAAGGAAGTCCTCGGAAAGACGCAGCTTGACGATACTGACGTGCTGTTCAACTTCAACGACGAGTTCAAGAGCCACTCCGACACAATCTACGTCTCAACTATCAAGGGAAACGCGGAGGAGAACGTAGGCGAATTCGACACCGGGCAGAAGCCGTTAGCGCTGATCGAGTTGCTACTGAAATTCGGAGCTCCGGAGCCAGATTCTATAGTTTTGGACTTCTTCGCCGGATCTGGCACAACCGCACACGCACTCATGATTCGCAACTTCAATGATGGTGGCCATCGTAGGTACATTCAAGTCCAGCTACCGGAGCCCGTTGACCCAGAATCGCTGGCCGCGTCCAAGGGCTTTCGCACTATCGCTGACATCACTCGATCGCGAGTACTTCGCGCTGGGGCAAAACTTCGGCCCGATGAAGAAGCGCAATTTGAACTGGGCAAAAATCGACTCGATATTGGTTTTCGTTCCTACACGCTCGCCGATACCAATTTCTCCAAGTGGCGCATCGGGAGTGATACGGAGCCGAACGCTCTGGAGCAACACTTGCTCGAATTACGCGATAGTGCGAACAACGTCGCAACTCCAGATGCGATCCTCATCGAGATCCTTCTCAAGCAGGGTTACTCTTTGACTGAGCAAGTTGCTACTACCGAGATTGATGGTCTGTTGATTCACTCAGTAGGCAATGGATTACTGCTCGCCTACCTCGACGAGCACACCAAGCCGACGCTGGAGCAGCTCCGTGCCGTGGTCGATTCCGATCCCGGAAAGCTTGTGATCCTCGAGGACGCGTTCGGCGGAGACGATGAGTTGAAAACTAACCTCGCCCAGCTCTGTAAGAGCAAAGGCATCGAACTCTGGACGGCCTGAGCATGGAGTTCCAATTTGATCCAAATCAGGAATTTCAGTTAGAGGCTATCGACTCGGTGGTCAAACTATTCGACGGCCAACCGCAGGATTCCGAGAAGCTAATCACTGTCATGCGCGGGCAGCTCACATTCGATGACGAATCGCAGGCCAGCCTCGATATCGATCTTTCATCCGAAGTCGGTGCGGTTGGCAACAACCTCGTGCTCGATAATTCGGTGATTTTGCAGAACCTTCAGGCCGTGCAAGACAAGAACGGGCTGGAAGTTCGTGAAGCCCTCGCGAACAATGCACTTGACTTCGACGTTGAGATGGAGACCGGTACGGGCAAGACCTACGTCTATATCCGCACCATCTTCGAGCTCGCCAAGACGTACAACTTCACCAAGTTCATCATTCTCGTTCCGAGCGTAGCCGTCAAAGAAGGAGTGAGCACCAGCATTAAGTTAATGCGTCAGCACTTCCATGACCTCTACCCAGCTTTGCCCTTCGACTTCACTGTCTATTCCGGCAAGTCCGCAGAAGAAGTCCAAGGCTTCGCTACGAGCACCAACGTGCAGATCATGGTAATGACCATCGACTCAATCCGAGGCGATGCAAATTCACGTGTCATTCATCAAACCCGCGACAAACTGAATGGCCTGCGTCCCATCGACTATCTCAGGGCCACACATCCGATCGTCATCATGGACGAGCCACAGAACATGGAGTCACAGCTTTCGCAATCGTCGATCAGTGAACTCGACCCGCTCGCCACCCTGCGCTATTCGGCCACGCACCGCAAACAGCGCAACGTTGTCTACCGTCTTGACCCGGTCGACGCCCACGACCTTGGTCTCGTCAAACAGATCGTCGTCGCGGAAGTGGCTCAACATGGTTCCGATGCGACTCCGTATATCAAACTCTTGTCAGTTAAGCGCGATCCTTGGGAGGCCAAATTAGAGCTATCCGTTCGTACAGCGGATGGGTCGCTCCAGCGTCGAGAAGTTAAGGCCAGGCAACATCAGGACCTAGCTACGCTCACGAGTAATCCAGCGTATGAGAATAATTGGCGAATTAACGAGATCTCCATCGAGCCGGAGTATGTCGAGCTCACCAATCACGGAGTTCTCAACATTGGCGAAGAGATTGGCGGCAACACAGAGTCGATCTACCGTGAGATGATACGCGAAACAATTAAGGAGCACTTTCGCAAGCAGACAATGCTCGCCGATCGCGGGATCAAAGTGCTGAGCCTGTACTTCATTGACCGAGTCGAGCACTTCCTTGGTGACGGTGTGAACAATCTTGACGCCAACGGCCTATTCGTCCAGTGGTTCGACGAGCTGTTCCACGAGGAACGCGCAAAGTCAGCGAAGTGGCAGGAACTGTTTCCTCAGGATCCAGCAGAATTGCGACGTGGCTACTTCTCGGTCCTCAAAGGCAGGCGTGGTTCTTCCGACACTTTCCAAGACTCGTCAGGTACTTCCAAGGCCGACGATGATGCCTTCGATCTGATCATGAGGGACAAAGTGCGGCTTCTAGATCAAACTGAACCCGTACGTTTCATCTTCAGCCACTCCGCTCTGCGCGAAGGTTGGGACAATCCAAACGTATTCCAAATCTGCACTCTGCGCGAGATGGGCGCTGAAGTCGAACGCCGACAGACCATCGGGCGCGGCTTACGTCTACCGGTAGATCAGACTGGTGAGCGTGTCGCCGATCGTGGCGTGGCTCAGCTCACCGTGGTAGCGAACGAGTCGTACCAGAACTTTGCGAAATCGCTTCAGACTGAGTACGAAAAGTCGGGCGTCGAGATCGGTCGCGTACGCCCGCAAGAGTTCTCCAAGATCCCTCTCTATGAAAATCACATTCGCCCTGACGGTCCTGAGTTCTTCGGCTTCGAACGCTCCAATGAGCTCTACAAGGCGCTTGAGTCCGCTGAACTCGTAAAGGACGGTAAAATCACCTCGCGATACCAACCAGAGCAGGTTGGTTTCAACCTCAAACCATACGTTCCCGAATTCTTTTGGGACTATGAAGACACCATTATTGAGTGCATTGGGCGCGCCAGCATGGAGCGGTACGTCAAACCGCAGTCGCAGCGTCGTCCGCGCAAACTTAATAAGGAACTATTCACGAACCCAGAGTTTGAGGACTTCTGGCACAAGATTGCCCGCCGCACTACATACCGCGTAACTGTAGATCGTGGCGATCTAATCAAGAAGACAGTAGAGGCGATCAGAGATGCCCCCGAAGTACAGCCGCTTCGAATTCAAGTCACACGAGCAGGCGTGAAGATTCTGCGAGGAGGTGCCAAAGCTACTGAAACTGGTCAACGCTCTGCTGCGCTCAAAGGAACATATGACTTGCCAGACATCATCACCGAACTGCAGGAAGCGACTTCACTAACCCGCAAAACAATTGTCGACATTTTGCTCGCTTGCGGACGGCTGCAGGAATTTGTCAGCAATCCCAATGACTTTATCCAGATGGTAAAAGGTCGCTTGCAGGCCGTTCTTGCCGAAATCGTTACTGAGGGCATCCAGTACGAGCAGATTGGCGGCTACGTATACGAACTGCGGGAACTGCAAAGAGACGGATTAGAAGAAAAGGACCGCTTCCTCGACCAGATGTACAAATTACGGAACCCCGAGAAGTCAGATTTCGATAGCGTCATCTACGATTCCACGCCCGAGCGCGACTTTGCAGAGATTCTCGACGGACGCGAGGACATCAAGTTCTTCATGAAGCTGCCCGCCAAGTTCAAGATCGATACGCCGGTAGGGCCATACAATCCCGACTGGGCGATTATTAAACAGGAGGACGGGCAAGACCGGATCTATATGATCCGCGAGACCAAGAGTACGCTCGACGAAGTCAAACGCCGTCCGACTGAAAACGCCAAGATCAAAGCTGCGACTAAGCACTTCCAAGCGATCGGCATTACCGACTACGCCGTAGGTGTGCCGGGGAACTGGCGTTTGTGATGAGTGCCAAACGGTATCCCCGAGGCTCCGAGTGGCGTAAGTGGGATTTGCATGTTCACGTCCCTGGCACGGCGTTGTCCGACGGCTACGACAAGAAGGATGGCAAGCTCGACTGGGATCGGGCTGCCGAGATTTTCGAGAACTCCGACGTTCAGGTGCTTGGCATCACCGACTACTTCTCCGCGAAAAACACCATTGACTTCATCAAGTACTACAAGACAAAGTATCCCAAGTCGGAGAAACTGCTCTTGGTTAATGTCGAGCTTCGACTGAACGAAAGCGTGAACTCCTCAACGGAACTAGTTAACTTTCATGTGGTGTTTCGAGAATCCGTGGCAGAGGACAAAATTTATGAGTTTCTCCAGAAGCTGCCTACACAGATAACAGATACTTCACGGAGGAAGAAGTCTTGCGCCGAATTGAGTGGTAGCGACATCAGTACGGCCACGGTGACTCGGGATGACATCAAGAAGGCATTTCGGGAAACGTTCGGTTCTGAGGCCGAAGCCACCGAGCACCTGATTTTCCTTGCCCCATCAAACAACGACGGCATGAGAACTCAACAGGGGCATCAGCGCAAGGCAAACTTGACCGATGAAATCGACAAAGACGTTCACGCCGTGTTCGGAAAGGATCCGAGTAACACTGAACACTTCCTCAAAACAGACCGATACGAGGACAAGATTCAAACCTCAAAATCCAAACCTGTGTTCGGTGGCTGCGATGCTCATAACTTCACGGACTTAGAAGGCTGGCTCGGCAAGGCCATCGAAAGTGAAAACACTCGACAGGTCATCACATGGATCAAAGCTGACCCCACCTTCGAGGGGCTGCAGCAGACACTCGTCGAACCATGCAACCGAGTTTCCATTTCTGAGCTGGAACCCGATGCCAAGGATCAGTACAAGGTCATTAGGCGGGTTACGTTCTCAGGTAGCACCGATTTTCCTGACGAAATTGTCTTCAACCCCAACCTCAACGCCATTATCGGCAGTCGCTCATCAGGTAAGTCAGCGCTCCTGGCGCATATTTCTCACGCCATTGATCCGGACTACACAATCGCGCAGCAGATGGTTGCCGGAGGAAACAAGACCCAAGAGAAGGACCTTGGCCCTGCATCAGGCCTTTCGTGGAGAGAAGTTGACGGGACTACTTGTTCTGTTGAGTGGGCGGACGGTAGCTCGGATGGCGGAAGGGCGATCTATATCCCACAGAACTGGCTCTACCAGATTAGTGATAACCCCAAGGAGGTTACCGACAAGATTCAACCTGTTTTGGTATCTCGTTATGCAACCTATTTTCGCGAACACGAGCGTCAGCTCGGTGCAGTCAAATCAGCGAACGCCGCCATAGATAAGGCAGTTGAGCGTTGGTTCAAGATTGCTGGCTCCTTGAGTGAGCTCAATGCGGAGGTCAAGGATCTCGGAAGTAAGAAGTCCGTAACTGAGGCGCGTGACAACATTGGCAAGGAGATCGCCGCTCTGCGAGCGGCTAACTCACTCAGCGAAGCAGACCTTGAGAAATATCAGTCAGTCACACATGACATCGACGCCAACACAACTCGCCTTGATGACATCGACATCGAGGCCGAGGAGCTGTCCGGCTACGTACTTACCGACGCTAAGAATGGGTTCTCCATAGTCCCGAACATCGTTTCAGCCGAGACCTACTTGACCCCCGACGTCGAGGACGTTCCCGAGAAGCTCCGGGAAGTGCTACTGGCGCTGATTGCGGAGTCCGAAGCGACCCTAATTGGACAAGTCGAAACGGCGATCGTTACTTATAGGAATGCACTGTCCACAGAAGACGACACTCTCAAGAAGGTGATCAAAAAGCTTCAGGACGATAACAGATCGCTCATCGAGAAGCACAAGGCCAACGCGACTCTTAATGAGCTAGTCATGAGACAGAAGGCCCAACAAGCGGTGCTCGACAAGATTGGGAGACTTGAGGAAAGACGAACGGAACTACAAAGCGAGCAGAAGAAAGAAGCCGAAGAGGTTTCTACACAGATTGGCGCACGCAGCAAGGCGCTCAGCGCCCTCCAGACGTCATTCTCCTCAGAGATACGTTCGCTCGACCAGCTAACTTTTGGCATCGCAGTTGAGTTCGATGTCGAAACGATCCGCTCTCTCTCGCAGCCATTTAAAAAGAACGAAATCGGTGCGTATCTCAAGACAGATGGTGACGAGCAACTAGTCGAGGTAGAGAAGGCTCAGGAAGATCCTCAAATCTTCATGGAACAACTCTTCTCCAAGAAGCAGAAGTTGAATCAAGGAAATGTTCCAGTCGACATAGCAAAGCGCATCCTGGAGGCGACAGCTGAAGTTCGATTCACCGCAGAACTGGAATCCGACTCCATCGGAGGCTTTGAGCGTTCGACGATGACTCCGGGCAAACGGGCGCTCTTCGCACTGACACTGATTCTTGGCGAGAGCGAGGATCAGTGGACGCTCCTGATTGACCAGCCCGAAGATGATCTTGACAGCAGGTCGATTTACGGCGAAATAGTGACCTACTTAGTTGACCAGAAGAAGCAACGCCAAATCATCCTTGTGACCCATAACGCCAACCTCGTCGTTGGGGCAGATGCAGAGGAAATAGTCGTAGCCAATAGGCATGGTGATGACCGAAAGAACAGAGGCAACCTCACTTTTGACTATCTCACCGGCTCGTTAGAACACACCTCGCCCAAGAAGGCGGCGACCTTCGACTTGGATCAAATGGGCATTCGTGAACACGCGGTCGAGATTCTTGATGGCGGAGAAGAGGCATTCCAGAAGCGCCGAGACAAATACAAACTTTAGTGACTTCGCCCCGTGTGGCGATAACCGATGGAAAGGAGGAAGAGAACATGCATGAGATCAAGTGCCCACACTGCGGCAAAACATTCAACATTGACGAGGCGGGTTACGCGGAGATCCTGAAGCAGGTCCGCGATGAGGCGTTTGACAAGGCGCTACATGAGCGAATGGAACTCGCCGAGCGCGAGAAGAGGGCAGCGGTTGAACTTGCTGAGGCAAGGATTGCCCAGCAGCTCGCTGAGGCGGCATCCAAGAAGGATGTGGAAATCGAGCGCCTTAAGGAAGAGTTGAGATCCAGCGCCGAACTCGTCCATGCGAAGGTCACCGGCGAGATGAGGGACGAGGCAGCCAAGAAAGACGCAGAGATCGAACGGCTCAAGAGCGAGCTGAAGACTGCCGATATTGCTAAGCAATTGGAGCTGAACGTGGCCCTTGGCGTGGTCGAAAAGGAGCGTGACGACCTCAAGCGCGATCTCGAAGCCAACAGCGCCGAGCAAAAGCTTCTCGAAACTTCCCTCAAGGAGAAGTACGAGACCCAAATCAAGGACCGCGACGACGCCATTGAGCGCCTTAAGGATTTGAAGGCGAAGCTTTCAACAAAGATGGTCGGTGAGACGCTTGAGCAGCACTGCGAGAATGAATTCAACCGTCTTCGCGCCGCCGGCTTCCCTGACGCGTACTTCGAGAAGGACAACGACGCCAGTAGCGGCAGCAAGGGTGACTATATCTTCCGCGATTCTGACGATAACGGCACAGATTTCATCTCGATCATGTTCGAGATGAAGAACGAAAGTGACACTACTGCCACAAAATAGAAGAACGAGGACTTCTTTAAAGAGCTCGACAAAGACCGAAATGAGAAGGGCTGCGAATACGCAGTACTGGTGTCACTTCTCGAGCCGGACAGCGAGCTCTACAACACAGGCATTGTGGATGTGTCGTATAAGCACCCGAAGATGTATGTCGTTCGGCCACAATTCTTCATACCGATAATTACTCTGCTTCGGAACGCGGCAAAAAATACGCTTGGATACAAGAAGGAACTTGCGAGGGTCAAGGAACAGAACATCGACATTACGAACTTCGAGGACGAACTCGATGAGTTTCGAACGGGCTTCGCCAGGAACTATGGGTTGGCTTCCCAGAAGTTCAAGACGGCCATCGCCGAGATCGACAAAACCATTGACCACTTACAGAAGACGAAGGAAGCCCTGATCGGCTCAGAGAACAACCTCCGTCTAGCCAACAACAAGGCAGGCGACCTTACGATCAAGAAGCTCACCAAAGGCAACCCGACGATGGCAGCCAAATTCTCTGAACTTCAAAAGGGTGACACCGAGGATGAAAGCGACGGCTAGCGCGACCGCCCGTGCGTGTCACGAGTCTGAATTCCTCGCTTTCGCAGTAGATTCAGGACCGTGCTTGAGCCATAACCAGTCTGCACACCAACCTTCGCCAAAGACAGCCCCGATTCATAAAGGCGAACAATTTCGTCAACCACCTCGGGTAAAGGCGACTGAAGCCGCATCGAGATGCCAGCCCGCTCGAGCCGCGAGGCGACTGTCGCACGATGACAGCCAAATTCAGCAGCTAGTTCGTACACTGTGGCTCCTGCCTGGTATTTCGTCCTCATTTCGGCCACCTGAGCCTCAGTGAGCCGCCTCTGTCGTTGACGGATTGAGCCAAGTAGTTGATAATCAGAGGAGGTGATAACTTCCGGGGCTTGCTTCTCCAGATGGCCTTCTTTAAGGAGTAACCATTTGTTTGAGTCAGCAGTGGATAGGGCCACCAAGTTTTAGTCAGTTCCCCGAAGGTACTCCCTTACATCACTACTCGAACAAATGGATCGAACACTGCCATGCCCGAGGAATAGAGATGCCGCCGTTGAAAGTCTCGTCATCGCAGAAATATTCGGCAGCTCACGCCTATTGTTAGTTTGGTCTGACCCCTTGGTATGAGTCGCAGAATTGGAGCAAGGTTTGCGCTGGCTTTTACGG
>Ga0182030_10011855_pt1 | contig 17550 bp, 20 predicted proteins | sample 812S3MmetaG_FD_121299 | JGI IMG/M metagenome (GOLD analysis project Ga0182030, IMG submission 121299) | Permafrost microbial communities from Stordalen Mire, Sweden - 812S3M metaG (Illumina Assembly) | ecosystem: Environmental > Terrestrial > Soil > Wetlands > Permafrost | place: Sweden...
AGACAAATACCGGCATTGAGACATGCAATTTTTCTACCGCGTCAACTCTCTGAAAACGTGGACTGAGACCAGCCACTGCTGCAACCGCTTGCAACAAAGTTCCCAGGGTTTTCCAAAGCACAAGTACTACTTCCCGAATCGGTACTTGGTCTCTATAGTTGCCTTAGTCTCTCTGCTAGAGGTGTCTAGAGTGCATCTTCCCAAATCGGGACCGCTTTCGTGTTTTGGAGACCGCTGGAATCATTGGTATTTCCCAGTTCGGGAATATGGGCTCTACGACGATCCACGCTGGCTATAGGTTTCTACTCCGGGGGAACCGACTCGAGTGACTTATAGAGTTTTGGCGAGTTGGCGACAGATAGGGCAGCTACTCGATAATGGCCAGGGCGTCGCCGGCATTCACTGTCGATCCTTCTGCTGTAAGGATCTTCTGCACAACGCCGTCTTTGGGAGACTTCATCTCGTTCTGCATCTTCATGGCTTCCATGACGATGACGCCTTGCCCAGCCTTCACCTTATCTTTTTCATTCACCAGAATGCGGACGATTTTGCCCGGCATCGGCGCTTTTACCTTTTGCGGGCCAACCTCGGCGCCAGCCATCGCACGGCGACTGCGCAACGAGCGCGGATCCCGTACTTCCACCGCGTAGCGCGCGCTGCCGATAAGCATGTGGAGTTCGCCCTGCAGCGACCGCTCGCGCTTAACTTCGTAAGCCTTGCCGGCAAGCAAAAGGGAGAGTACGTCTCGCGCGGTCAACGCTGCATCCACTTCGATGTCCTGGCCGTCGACTTTGCACAGCCAGGTGTTTTCGCCGCGTTCGAGTTCCACGTGGTGGGTCTTGCCGTCAACTACAACGTCATAGGTCATAAGATAGCAACGAGCAATTAGTAACCAGCAATTAGCTTCCTGCCCCGTTCCAGCGCTCCCTTTGCCGAGCCGGGACATTTCGGTCCAGAAGTTTATCTCTCCCGCAAAATCTCCGCCCGCGCCGTACGGCGCCAATTCGAAATAGGCGCCGGCCCAGTGCCGTTGCCGTTCGTGGGCACCGCAGACGACGGCCCTCCGGCTAACGTCGCCTTGGGCTCCGCAGTCGCAAAAATTGCGGCTCCGATGGCGGCAACGATAGGGCGGCGCGCATCCGTCTCATTGCTCGGCTTCGTCAAAAGCCGATCAAGAAAACCGGTATCGATGTTCCCCGCTCGAAAATCCGGGTCCTTCAGAATGCGGCGGAACAAGGATGTATTGGTCTTGATCCCGCCGACGAAATACTCATACAGCGCCCGCAGCAGCCGGTTAATGGCTTGTTCACGATTCTCCCCGTAGCCGACCAGCTTCGCCAGCAGGGGATCATATTCGATAGGAACCGACCAACCCTCGTACATGCCGCTATCGCGGCGAATGCCGGGCCCAGAAGGCGAAATGAGACGCGTAATCAGGCCCGGCGATGGGAAGTAGTTGTTGTCGGGATCTTCGGCATAGATGCGGCACTCGATGGCGTGCCCGCGTAGCTTGATGTCCTCTTGCGTGAACGGAAGCTTTTCTCCCGCCGCAACGTGCATTTGCAAATGCACCAGGTCGAGTCCGGTGACGAATTCCGTTACCGGGTGCTCAACCTGCAATCGGGTGTTCATTTCCAGGAAGTAAAAATTACGCTGTTGGTCGAGTAAAAATTCCACGGTGCCGGCATTGTGATAGTTCGCCGCTTTGCCGACCCGGACCGCGATTTCGCCCATACGGCGCCGCATCTCCTCGTCAACGATGGGCGACGGCGACTCCTCCAGCACCTTCTGATGGCGCCGCTGCACAGAACACTCGCGCTCGCCGAGATACACCACGTTGCCATGCTCGTCGCCGAAGATCTGCATCTCGACGTGCCGAGGATTGACGATGAACTTCTCGATGTAGACTTCGTTGTCGCCAAAGGAACGCTGGGCCTCGCTGCGCGCAGCCTCGTAGGCGGAATGCAGCTCCGCTGGCGACGCGACCATGCGCATGCCCTTGCCGCCGCCACCGGCGGCCGCTTTCAGCATCACCGGATAGCCAATCTGCTCCGCCATCCGTTCGGCGGCATCCAGCTCCAGCCCGCGTTCCGAGCCCGGCACGAATGGCACTCCAGCGCGTTTCATGTGCTGGCGGGCCCGCGTCTTGGATCCCATCATCTCCATCGACTCGGGCGACGGCCCGATGAACTTGAAGCCGGCCTCGGCGCAGGCACGCGCAAAGCCTGCGTTTTCGGAGAGAAAGCCGTAGCCAGGATGAATCGCCTCCGCCTGGCTGCGGCGCGCTACGTCGAGGATCTTCTCGATGTTGAGATAGGATTCGCTCGCCGCCGGCCGGCCAATGTGGAAGGCATAGTCGGCCTTACGGACGTGCAGCGCCTTGCGGTCCACGTCCGAGAAGACGGCTACCGACTCGATGCCCATCTCACGGCAGGCGCGGATGATGCGCACGGCAATCTCGCCGCGATTGGCGATCAGCACTCGTTTGAACATGACGAATTCTCAACACCGTCTGCCCGAGAGGGCGGAGCAACCCGACAACATTCTGCGGAAGCGCAGGACGGAAGTGGGCAGCTGACGCTCACGTCCACAGAAGAATGGATTGTACTGCATCAGTCACCCGTAGGGAGTGCAGACGTCACAACGAGCTGTGACGTCCCCTGGCCCGCGACAGACGAGAGGTCATCTCATAAATCGTTCTCGGGTTGTGTCAGGGCACGACTTCAGTCGTGCCGAGCCCGACCGCAACGAAAATCAGGGCTTCAATCACGGTCCGCCTTCGGCACGGCTGAAGCCGTGCCCTGACACATTCATTTATGAGATGGCCTCTAGCCGGCCTGGACCTCGTCTGCGCTAACCGGTTTGTTAAACTTCCACTGCGCAATCCTAAGAGGAGATTCAAGTGAGCAAACAGGCAAAGGAAATGGCCGGCCGCGGCTGTAATTTCGGCTGGATGGCTGCGGGTATCGTAGGCATTCTTCTTGGCGGGGCAATCATCGCAGTTCAGGCTCACCCGGCCCAGTCGCCTTCACCAACAACCGCCGCTGCACCGCAGACCGCAGCTCAGAAATACAAGGACATCCAGGTCCTCAAGAGCATTCCCGCAGACGAGTTGATCCCGTCGATGCAATTCATCACGGCCGCTCTCGGCGTGGAGTGCGACTTCTGCCACGTCTCAACCCAGGGCAAGCTTGAGTTCGACAAGGACGACAAGAAGGAAAAGAAAATCGCTCGCCAGATGATGCAGATGATGTTCGCCATTAACAAGAACAATTTTGACGGCGAGCGTCAGGTCAGTTGCAACACTTGTCACCGCGGATCTCCTCACCCGCAAGCTATTCCCGCCATCATGGCGGAAGCGCCCAAGCCGGAAGCCATGGCGGCCATGCATGAGCACGATATGACTCCAGCTTCCATGCCCTCTGGTGTCCCGGTGTTTGACAAGTACATTCAAGCGGCCGGAGGAGCGGCTGCGCTCGACAAAGTTTCCAGCCGCGTCGAGAAAGGCAACGCCATGATGCCGGAAGGGCCGCCAATTCCTATCGACATCTACACCAAGGCCCCCGACCAACGGGTTTCGGTCATGCACATGCAAAAAGGCGACAGCACGACTGCTTACAACGGACAGGCTGGCTGGATTTCCTTCCCCGGGAGGCCTTCTCGTGAAATGTCGCCTGCTGATCAGCAGGCTGCCAGGCTGGACGCCGAAGCCTTCTATCCGGTGCAGCTGCGGCGTGAATTTACAGAGCTGCAGCTCGATGAGCACTCCGAGAAGGTGGATGGTCACGAGACCAATGTGGTTCTTGCTCTTGCCAAGGGACAGCCGCCGGTGAAGCTCTACTTCGACAAGGATTCCGGGCTACTCGTGCGGATGGTCCACTACGCCGATACACCGCTTGGCTTCAACCCTACGCAGGTTGATTTCGCGGATTATCGCGAGGTTAGCGGCATCAAGACGCCGTATCGCTGGACGATCGCACGCCCCAGCGGCAGCTTCACCATCAAGATCGATGAGGTAAAGGAGAACGTGCCGATTGACGACGCAACATTCGTCAAACCTGCTGCGTCGCCGGCGCCGAAGTAACTCCGGCCGTGTTGATTAGCACGCGCTGTGTTCCTCTGAAGGGGCGCGGCTTCAGCCGCGCCGACAGCGCCTTCTCCCTTTTCTTGTCGTCACGAGCGAGCTTCAGCTCGCGAGGGATCTGCTTTTTTCAGAAGACTGTCTATCCGCCCGCAATAGCTCCTATGATCAGAAAGGGCTCTGATCCGCGGACAACCGCCTCCGGCAGTGCCGCGTCCGGCGACTCATGCGATAAGTCCTCCTCGCAGGCGAAGAAGCGCAGAAACGGCCGCCGCTGTTGCGTGACGTGATCACGGATCGTCCCACAGAGCATGGGATACTGCGCTTCGAGCGCGTCCAGGACCGAGCGCTGCGTTGCCCGGCCCCCGACTTCGAGCGTCACTTCGCCGCTGATCTTCGCCAGCGTCCGCAAATGTGGCGGCAGGATAACGCGAATCATGGCAGTGTCTGCACCTCGACAGAGAGCACGGCGGGAAGATCGCGAACGATCGGCGCCCAGCTGTCTCCGGCATCGGGCGACAAGTACACCTGACCGCCGGTAGTGCCGAAGTACACGCCGCAGGAATCGAGCGAGTCGATCGCCATCGCGTCGCGCAAAACGTTCACGTAGCAATTCTGCTGCGGCAGACCGTTGGTGAGCGCTTCCCACTCGTTGCCGCCGGTGCGGCTGCGGTACACGCGCAGTTTTCCCTCGGGAGGATAGTGCTCGCCGTCGCTCTTGATGGGGACCACGTAGATCGTCTCCGGCTCGTGCGCGTGAACGTCGATGACAAACCCGAAATCCGTCGGCAAGTTGCCGCTGACTTCGCGCCAGTTATCCCCGGCATCGTCGCTGCGCATTACGTCCCAGTGCTTCTGCATGAAGAGCACGCCGGGACGTAACGGATGCATGGCAACATGGTGAACGCAGTGGCCGATTTCAGCATTCTGATCGGGCAGAAACTGCGAACGCAGGCCGCGATTGATCGGCTTCCAGGTTGCACCGCCGTCGTCGGTGCGGAAGGCGCCGGCAGCAGAGATCGCAATGTAGATGCGGCCCGGATCATTACGATCAAGGATGACGGTGTGCAGACACATGCCGCCTGCGCCCGGCTGCCAGTGCGGTCCCGTACCATGACCGCGAAGCCCGGAGAGCTCCTGCCAACTCGCCGCGCCGTCGGTGGAGCGGAACAAGGCAGCGTCTTCCACGCCGGCGTAGACGGTGTTTGGATCGCTGAGCGAGGGCTCCAGATGCCACACGCGTTTGAACTCCCAGGGATGCTGCGTTCCATCGTAAAACTGATGCGTGGTAAGCGGTTTGCCGGTTTTCTCGGAGGTATCGTAAACAAACTTGTTGCTCTCGCCTATGGGCCAGCCCTGTGGCGATTTCCCTGGGCCACCGCCGGGAGTCTCCCACGTCTTGCCGCCATCACTAGAGCGCTGGATCACCTGGCCGGACCAGCTGCTCGTCTGCGATGCATACAGGCGATCGGGGTCAGCCGGCGATCCCTTCATGTGATAAACCTCCCAGCCGGCGAAGTGCGGCCCGCTGACTTCCCACTTATCACGCTTTCCGTCCGACTCCATAATGAAAGCGCCCTTCTTTGTTCCAACCAATACGCGAACTTTGCTCATCGTCGCTCCTCGTTTAGCAATTAGCAATTAGTGAATAAGCACACCATGCATCGTTGGCCAACTCCATTTCGCCGTTTTGAAGACTAAGCGCTGATTGCTAATTGCTAATCGCTTCCTACATTACCGGCGCCGGCGTTCCATCCGACCACTTGCCAACCGAAATCACCCACACATCGATTGGCTCGGCACCTTTGAACTGCGGGTTCAGCATAACCGGCGAGTTGGGCACACCGTCGCCCCACGCCGCGGGATCCATATGGGGCGTGTAAATCATCACGTGGGCGAGGTTGCCTCCGTCGGCGGTCAGGTATCCTCGCTTTGACATCATGTAGCTCATTGAGCCCGGCTCCAGCGGAGGCAACTCCTTCCTGTCGTAGGCTTCCTTGTTGGCAGCGATGATCTCGGATTTTGATTTGCCGGCAATGGCCAGCTTGGTTCTTTCGAAGGTCGCAGGCAAGATGGATCGCACCGCCGGCGGATTGAAGCAAAGTGGCCCGCGCATCTTGGGATTCCAGAAGCTCGGAGAGTCTTCGGGAGACATCCACGCTCGCTCCACGATACAAACAAACCCGTTCTTACCCTCAACCGCGGTCACGTACCCGTGCTCGGTCAGCACCATGACGGTCGCGTCCCGCGAAATAGCGTCCGGCGCCGCGCTACGCGCCATCGCGATCTCGGTGTCACGATCGTCGAGATAAAGATGGAGCGGAGCCATGCTGGGGTACTGCGTCTTGGACTCGGGCGCCGATGCCCCATAGGCCGAGCCCAATCCAACCAGCACGAGTATTGCCGATGCGGTCATCATCGCGATGCTTGCTTTTACTTTCTTCTCATTCATAACCACCTCAAGGCGTCGCCCGGCGGAGGCCAGAGTCCCCGCAACCGAGCATCGCGCAAAGAATAGTCCTGCCTGTATCCCCGTGTTCGCCGATCCGAAAGCTTATGCTGCTCCTTCGCAGTTAATCATCCAGGGAACGCCGAACCGGTCCGTAACCATGCCAAAGCCGGCGGCCCAGAACGTCTTCTGGAACGGCATGCAAACTTTTCCGCCATCGGCGAGAGCGTTGAAGATGCGTTCCCCCTTCACCGCGTCCTTCAGCGCCAGCGAGACGGAGAAGCCCTGCGGTTGGCTATAACGTCCCGGAGGAGCGTCCCCTGCCATCAGCCACTGGTCGCCAATCTTCATGCGGGCGTGCAATATCTTGTTTTGCCAGTCCGGCGGCACTTGCGCGGCAGCCGGCGTTCCAGCATGCGTCAGCATGGCTTCGATCTTCCCTTCCATGCACTGTTCGTAGAACTTGAATGCTGCTTCGCAATCGCCGTTGAAGTAAAGGTAAGTGCTCAGTTCCATCATGTTCTCCTCGTTGGGTTGTGAATAAATGCCTGCAATATGCCCTCAGGCTTTTCCGTACGACAGAATGACTATCCCGGATGCTCACGGCCACAGCCACTCGCCCGACTTTGCCTGCAGGGGCGTCGCATCGCGCTTCCGCCAGCGCCGCCGCACCTCCGCCAGCAACTCCTTGCGATGCTTCTCCAGCTTGCCGATCATGGCGCAACTTGCTCCCGTGTCGTCGTAGCGCGCGCCCCAGATCAGCAGCTCCAGAACCACCGGCGCCAGATCCATCCCTTTTTCGGTCAGCCGATAGTTCACTCTTCGTCCGTCCGCAGCCTCGACCTCAGCAACGATGATGCCGGCTGCTTGAAGTTTGCGGAGCCGACCGGCAAGGACGTTCGTCGCGATGCCTTCGCCGGAGCTCTGGAATTCCTTGTAGGTTCTGAAGCCGCGCACCATCAGGTCGCGGATGATCAGTAGTGACCAGCGGTCCCCCAGCATCTCCAGAGAAATGTTTACCGGGCAGCCCGAGCGCCGCTTCGACTTAGGCTTACCGGGCATGTTGGCGGAAAAAATATCAATATTACTTGTGAAATGCAAGTGATTTACGAGCGGGACGTCACGGAAAACTGCGGTCAGTCACATGGACACGCTGGCGGCTACCGAGGGGCAGCCCACATGCGGTTCATCAGGACCAACTTGCCCCCGCTGCGGGCAAGCTGATAGCTCCCGCTCTGTTGGATATAAGGAGGAACCTTGCCGTCTTCCACCCACAGAAAGACACGCTGCGGACCCCGCCACAGTGCGCCCAGCGAGGCATCGTTTTCGAAGATGGCCGGTGCATCGGGAAACAGCGATCCATACTCCAGGTCGCCCTCGGTGCGCGTGTTCACCACGTGGACTGGCTGCTGAACGTAAAAGTTCAATGTCGACGCGTCCTCATACGTCCCGTAGGAGACGATCACGTCGCCCGGTCGAAATTCCTGCTCGACCGCATCGGCCAGCTTCTTCGAAGAGAGGATGGGCGAGAACATCACCAGTCCCTGATGCACGGCCAAGAGCACGACCACCATCATGATCGTGAGCGCCCAGTTAGCAGCGCCGGCGTGGTTCCGGCGCCGATATAACAAGTTGAGAATGCTCCCGAGAAACAGCGCGATGGCGAACGTCGCCAGGGGAACGCGGAAGAGTCCCAAGGCGCGAGGTGTCAAGTCGAAGATGTGACCGAAGGCCAGCGCGTATTCGTTCGGGTTCTTCTTGAGCAGGTCGGCGAGATCGCTGTCAGCCGGCGTGCTCTTGCTTTGCGCCAGCAGAAACATGGCCGCGGCGAAGACAACCGTGGCAAGCGCGACCAACGCAATCGATCCGATCCGGCCGGCTTTACGCAGCGCGGATTTGTCCGGAGAATCTTCTTCTTGTTGCAACCAGCCGCCAATCAGCAGAGCCAGTGCCGGTAAGGCGGGAACGGCGTAATACTCCTGCCGGGTGGAGAAGCTGAAGAACAACAGAATGATCGCTGCCCAGATGGCATAGAGCAGCATCGCGCGCTGTGCCTTGTCCAGCCCGCTGCGCCATTCCTTCCAGCGATGCGGCACCTTCGCCAGCGCCTGCAAGAGAAACGCCGACCAGGGAAACAACCAGAGCAGCATCAGCGCCCAGAAAACCAGCAGCGGGACGGTATCGTAGTCGCGCGGGATGCGCTTGCCGAGATAACGCAGGAAATGCTCGTTGACGAAATAGAACCAAAGGAAGCCCCGCGACTGACCGGCAGCGGGATTCTCGATGGCAGCGGCGATGTGCCACGGCGCGGCAATGATCAGCAACACCAGCGTGCTGGAAATCAGACGCAGGCGCAGCAGATGCTTCAGATTTCCGGTGAGAATCAAGTAAATTCCGATGATGGCAGCGGGAAACACCAGGCCGATGAGGCCCTTGGTGAGCACATTCAGAGCAGCGGTCGCCGCCAGTCCCCAGCACGACGCGATTGAAGGCGGCTGTTCCTCCAGCGTTCGCAGGAAAAAGTCGAATCCCAACGTCAGCCACAGCGGAATGAGCATGTCGGGAATGAGAATGCGGGTGAAGAGATACGGCCCGATCGACACGGTCAGCGCGATGGCAGCCCAGAAGCCGGCGCGCTCTCCCAACGTCCGCTTGCCAAGCGAGTAGGTCGCCAGCAACAGCCACAACTCGGCGAGGATCAGCGGCAATCGCGCCGCCCAGTCCTTTACGCCGAAGACTTCATAGCTGGCTGCCATGCCCCAGTACAGCAGCGGGGCTTTTTCCAGATAGCGCACGCCGTCGATATAGAGGGTGGTCCAATCGTGGCGGACCAGCATCTCGCGGGCGGCTTCGGCGTGGACGGAGTCGGCATCATCCAGCAACGGCGGCGAGAACAGGCCGGGAATGTAAACGACCGCCCACAGCAGAACGATCCAAATCCAGCGGTGCCGTTGCGAGCGGGAGCGGGAGAGCGTTTCACCGTTGGCGACGTTTGTCTGGGAATCGACGCGAGAGCTCATTACAAGTCAGAGGTCTGATTATAAGTGAGCCTTAACTTTCCGAGGCTTCGCCGCCAGGAAGTACTCCTTCGATCTCTGCCGTGGCGCGCTGTTTTGCTGGCATCGTGGTAATGACGATCACGCTGACCAGCACCAGCAGCGTTCCCAACAAAGTTCGCGCTCCCACGGCTTCGCCGGCGAAGAAGTATCCCAGCGCCACCGCGATCACGGGATTGACATACGCGTAGGTGCCGACCCTGGTCGGAGATTCATGATGAATCAGCCACACATACGCGGTGAACGCGATGATCGATCCGGCGACGGTAAGGTACGCCAGCGCGATCCAGGCTGCGCGCGAAACTGTCTGCGGATGAAACCCGCGAAACTCGCCGAGCGCCGTCGACGTCAACGCCAGCAATACGCCTCCGCAAGTCATCTGGGCGGCGGAGCTCATGGGCTTGGAAGCAGGCAGTGGCAGCTTGCGGCTGAGCGCCGACGCGATCGACCAACTCATCGCGGCGATCAACAGGGCAATTGCGCCGGACGGTTCGATGGCGCTCTCACCCAGACGCAGAGAGTGGCTCACGAGCACGACTACGCCGCCTATTCCAATCAGCAGCGCAAAAGCCAGCCGCACCGTCAGACGTTGCGTTCCCAGGAAAAAGATTTCCGAGAGCGCCATGAACACCGGAATCGTCGCCAGCATGACGGCGGTGACGCCCGACGGCACGCGCGTTTCCGCCCAGAAAACCAGTCCATAGTCGCCCACGAATATCAGCACTGCCAGCAGCGACGCGGACAGCCACTCCCGGCCGCGCGGCGAAGGCGATCCGCGAAACCGCATCCACGCGTACAGAGCGATTCCCGCGAGCAAGAAACGCATCGCCGCAAGCAGAAACGGCGGCACCTCGCGCACGCCCACGCGGATGGCGAGAAAGGTCGAGCCCCAGACGAAGTAGACAATGCCGAAGGCAAGCAGAACCTGCCATTTCGCTGGGCGAGTCGTGCTATCCATCGAAGCTCCTCGCGGGCGGTTCGCACAGTACGGCCCGTCTGCTCCAATAGATCAATGCGAAGCGCCTGCGGACGCAAGCTTCGCCTATAAGAAGTCTTTATGGAAGTAACAGGTTTTGCTTATCGGGCAGATCGGCAGAGTTAGCCGCGGCGCAACTGGGACGGCCTTGCGCGTCAGTTTTCGATGTCGGCAAACTTTCTCTCTTCCACCGCGACGTGCAGCCGCATCATGCGAGTGAGGTCTTTGCCTTCCCGCTTCAGTTCGGCCACGGCAGCTTCCAGATCGCGCTGCTCGCCGACGTGCGAAATGTGATCGCGAAAGTTCTCCAGGCGCACGCGCAGCTCACCGTGCTGGCGCTTCATCTCGCGGGCAAACGAGGCCAACTCCGGACTCATCCTGGCGATCATCTCCAGCACCGTAGTTTCTTCGTGCGCGTAGTGCTTGGGCAGCCACTCTGCGATCCATTTGCCCTGGCTCATCGCCTGATTGGCCGTGGCCAAATCGGTAAAGATCTCCGAGTAACAGACGATCTGTTCCAGGGCCGTATCCAGCTGGTCCAGGCGTTTCAGAAGGTCTTCATGCTCACTATGAAGACTGGTCGTCTCTTGATGGAAGTTGGGGTCCAGGCTTGCCATCGGACACCTCGCTGGTTTGATGGTCGGCCTGAAAAGACCATTGAGCTATGACGGCGATCACCAGTCCGAGTGACAAGAGAACAGCGGCCGGATCCCGGGGTTGGCGGTGTCGCAGACTCGAGGTATTGTGCCCTGCGCTCGCCGTCCTGGACGATTATTTCTTGCCCTGGACCGCGGCCAGGCATTGCCCATACAGTTCCAGCAGATGCCGCGCATAGTCCTCAGCTTTCGATTCTCCGCCTGCCTGGAACCCCGCTGCCGTCGAACTTGTCCTTCCGTATCCCGTGGTGACGGCCACGAACTTCATCAGGTCCAGCGCAATGTCCTCATCCCGGCGCACGCCCGGAGTTGCTGCACTGCGTTCCTCCACGTTCTCCTCCATAGGTGCAATTCCCTCAATCGTAGCGAAATCATAGCAGAGAGCAAATGGGGTCAGACCTCCAGCCCGACGTGGCACACGCGGCCGACAATGTATTCGGAATAGCTTCTGCCGCGCTCGATTCTCAGCATCTCGACTTCCTGCTGCGGATCGCGCGGCCGCAGCACCAGGTAATCGTCAAATAGCGACACATATCCCATGACGCAGCGGCCGCCGAAGTTGACGGCATAGACATTGGGCTGAAGGCGGCGGTACGGCTGCAGCGAACTGTAATGGCGGTCGATCAGCAGGGTCGCCGCCGCTGTTGCAATGGAAAACTGGCGCGCGCCTTTCACGTCCAGCCTGATCAGCACGAAGCGCAGCCAGTCGCGACGGTCTTCGGCAGGGCGCGGCTTCAGCTTGCGCAGGAAAGATTTGTTGAAGCTCCGCGTCTCCAGTATCTGATCAGGAGCAAAGCGCGCCAACACTGCAGTCCGGGCCGACACCAGCGCGATCTTTTCGACACCTTCGGCAACTTCCGGCGGTGCAAGCCGCTTGCGAAGGTCCTTGAGGTCCACCAGATCGAGTAAGCCAATGTCCAGGGTGTCCAGCAGGCGGTCCATCGACTCCAGGCTCAGGCCGCGGCGGGCGTTCAGGAAGTTGGAGAGATGGCCCTGCGGGAAATCAGCTGCGCGAGCCAGGCTGACCCCGGTGAGCTCGCCCCGGGCAATGCGGGCGCGGATGTGGGTGCGCAGTTGGTCCTGCAGAGTTTGAAGTTTCATCTTGAAGATTTTGCCAACAGCAATACATGTACTTTAGTAATATGCTTAAAGCAATATTTTTGTTGACGAACATGGTTCCCTGTGCGAAAGTCGAACCAATCCCGGAGTTCTGTGGTCCTGGCCGAGGTAACGAGGAATGAAGGACACCGAACCGAACATGGAAGATAGGACTTTTGCTGAATTCCGGCGCAAAATCAGAGAAGCCGACCTGCTCTCCGCAGCCACCGAGAAGCTACTCCGCAGCCTGCGTTTTTCCGGGAGACTGAGCGTCGTTGTACAAAATGGAAGCATTTTGAAGTCCGGATATGAAGAGGGCTATTTCAGACGCCGGCAGGACGAGCGGATGATCTCCTGAGAATCCGGCGCGCTGAAGCACAGCCAGAGAGTTCAACCGTCGCAATTATCCCCGTAATTTCTCCGCTGCGCTTCCAGCCCCGCTCTCCACAAACTAAATCACCAGCAACAGGTCATCGTAACTGAAACGAGCCCTGTGCACGCGTGCCCAAGGGTCAGGGCGGCGCGTCGCAGGGCTTTGGTCATTGTCACAATGGAGGGGCAGCAATATGCAGGACACTAACTACGAGCTAAAGTACTGCGAACGGTGCGGATCCCTGGGACTGCGCCGTAGCCAGTCTTCGGAAACCTACTGCGAACCGTGCGGACAACTCCTGGTGCACTACTCTTTTCCGGGGAACCTGATCCGTCGATCTCCGCTTCGCAAGTCCAGGACTGAGCCGCGCGCACCGCTGAGACGCGAAGGGGCGGATCAACCGCACGCGCCGTTTGGGAGGCTGCAATGAAATCTTCGAGATTCTCATCCCGCAAAGCGCAGTTGCTGATTCGCGAAACCAACAACCGCGCGCCTGATTCGGAAGCAGAGGAGATCGATCCGCGGCCGGAGATGCTGTGCTTTCGCCGCCAAACGCTGGCGCTGGTGCGGCACTTCTTTGAGCTCTCCTGCCAGGTCGGCCGATTGCCTTCCCTGCTGGGCCGGGAATTCTTTCGCGCCCGCGTCTCCCATCACAGCATCCCCAGCTTCGAAGACCAGGTAGTATTCGCCCGCGATGTTGAACTCTGCCTCTTGCGGCTAAGCGACGAGCATGCCGAGATCATCACCCTGGTAGGGCTGTATGACTTCTCGCTTGACGAAGTCGGCGAGATGCTGCGGTACTCCAGAACCGCAGTGCATAGATGGTTTTCGGAGGCTCTCGACTATCTCAGCGAGATCTTTCTGCGAGCCGGCCTGCTGTTTGAGGAGCGGCCTGACCGGCGGCAGCGGCAGGTCAGCAATCGCCCGCTTCCCGCCGACGTGGCCGCATTCGGAAGGAAGCCGCCGCGCAGCACCAAGGTATCGCGGCGACGCCGGGCGGATCGCAGCGCTATTTCGCTGGCGAGCGGCTAAAGAAGGCTAGTGCCGCCGGCTAAAGCCGGCTCGGGAAGAAAAATAAACGGATTATCGGCACGGCTGAAGCCGTGCTCTGTCACAAAGCGTTCAAAGCGGACTTTTCCCGCAGCCTGTAACGTATTGCAGCGGGTCAGCTTTCAAACGAGAAGATATGCAGAGTTCCTGGCATAAGGTGGCACGTTCCGGGGCCGAAGCTGACCCTCACAGGGTGCCTAGGGTGTGATTTCAAAGATGGTGCCGCAGCCGTAGTCGCAACCGGGACTGCTGCCTCCGTTTTCGGCGAAACCGTAGAGGTTACCGTCGGCGCCGAAGACCAGGGCCGAGGGACCTGAGCCGTCGGCGCCGCCGGTAAAGTCGTGCAGGTCGGTATAGATCCAGCTGCCGTTGGAAGGCGTGAGCTTGAACACGTTGCCGTAGCCGTAGGCACCGTCCTGACTCGACGTGCTGTACAGATTTCCCGCGGCATCGATGGTTGGCGCGGCAATGGGGCCCCCATTATTGCCCGTGAGGCTATCGAGCACGTTGAAGTTCCAATTACCGCGGCTGATCATGAAGACGGTACCGCCGCCGCCCGAGCCGCCACCGACAGTCCCGCCATAAACATTGTCTGACTGATCGACTGTCACGCCGCCGTAGACGCGATAGCCGTCTCCGCTCTGCGGAAAATCGGTGAGCCGGGTGAAAACCCAATTCTCGCCCGAAGGCGCCAACAGGTAGATGGTTCCCGTGTCGCCGGGACCGCCGAAAGCAGCATTGCCATATAAGTTCCCCGCGCTATCGAAGACGACCGGGCCGAGTGGGTAGGTACCATCATTGCCAGAAAAAGCGTGGATAAGCTGGAAATTCCAGCTCGAGCCGGAACGGGTCATCTGGAAAACGACACCCGCGTTGTAGGGCCCGTAGTTGGGTGTGGTGCCGTACAGATTCCCGGCATGATCGAAGGAAACGCCGGACTCAGGATCACAACCGTCGTTGCCTTCGAAGACATGCAGAACGGTTTCGGTCCAGGGAGTTAAAGGCGTTGCCGGACGGGTCGGCGGAGGTTTCACATTGAAGACCACACCACAGCCGTCACTCTGTTCTCCTCCGAAGTAAGTCGCACCATAAATGCTGCCGTCGGGGCCCAGCGCTACGCCAACTGGGTAGGCGCCGTCGATCACTTGAGGAAAAGAGTACAGCGGCGTGAAGATCCAGGAGGTATCCTTTGGTTGCAGGCGAAAAACCGTGCCCAGTCCCGATGCGCCGTGCGAGTAAGCTGCACCATAGATGTTTCCAGCGCCATCCATGGTCAGCGGGGCTTGCGGGTACGCGCCATCGTCGCCGCCGGTGAAGGTATGAAGCACCTTGAAAGTTTGCGCTTGCCCGGGTAGCTCGCCGACTCCAAGCAGCAGAGCGATTCCCAGTGCGAAAAGGACGGCACGGCCTAGTAAGCCGGAGCAAGTGGTTGCAATTTTCATAGTTCTCACCTGGGGCGAACCCAATCCAGATTGCGAAGCAGCGCCAGTGTGGAGCTTGTTTCGCTCGCGATTGCAGAAGCAGTCTCGCGCCATAGCCGCGGAGGCTCAACCTAATTTCGCCGTACTCACTTCAGGCCGGAGACTAAAACGGCTTGGAATCAGGATTCCATGCTCGACGCTTCGGGGAAGCGGAGTTTGCATTTCGACAGAGCTTTGTTCAGCAGGTCCTCGACTTCCGATTCTTCCCGATTCTTGGACATGGCTAATTCGCTCACCAGGAGGTAGCGAGCGCGCTCCAGCATTTTCTTTTCGCGGAAACTGAGCGGCTTGCCTTGGGCGAGCAGAAGCAGGCCTTTCAAGACCTCGGCAACATCCAGCAGGGAGCCGGTCCGCATCTTGTCGGAGTTTTCCTTGAAGCGGTACTTCCAGTCGGCATGGCTTTCGCATATGCCATCGGTGAGAAAATCCAGGACCTTCTGCACCTCGCCGTTGCGCACCACCCGCCGCAGCCCGACGCTGCCCACGTTGTGAGCGGGCACCATCACCTTCAGGCTGCTGGCTTTGATTTTCAGGAGGTAGAATCGTTCGACTTGTGAGCCGATCGTCCTGCTGCTGATCTGCTCGATCACGCCCACCCCGTGGTTCGGGTAAACGACCTTGTCTCCGATGCTAAAACTTAGGTTAGTCATGAGGGCCGGAGCACTGTCCCCAGAGTGCACTGGGATATGAAGGGGAACTACGACATTATGACCCGATTATATTCCAGCTCTTAGAAAACGGTCAATTGACGCGGCTTCCGGGTTAGTAGGTCCTTCGGGGAAGTCCGGCGAAGGCCACTGCTGGGCGACCGGGAGGATTCGGAGCCTCAGTCGCGTATAATCACAATTTGCCTTGGGTAAACGGCCTGTGGCCGGAGCATTGACGCTGAAGTATGCCTGAACACATCAAGAAAAAACTGTCAGAGGAAATTGCGCTCCTCGAGCACGAGCTGAACCACGAACTGCCTAAGGAACTGAAAAAGGCTGTTGCCATGGGCGATCTCAGCGAGAACGCCGAGTATCACATGGCCAAGCAGAGGCAGGAGTTTGTGCGGGCCCGGCTGGGTCAACTGAAACAGCGCATGGCCGACCTGTCAATGGTCAACATGGCCAACATCCCTCGCGACCGCGCGGCTATCGGCTCGACCATAGTGGTCTATGACTCCACCAAGGATGAGAAGATCGAATATAAGCTGGTGACCAGCGAAGAGTCGGATGTGACTAAGGGATTAATTTCCACCAGTTCGCCCATAGGACGCGCCTTGATGGGCAAGAAGGTGGGGGACGTAAGCGAAGTGGTTACGCCCACGGGCAAACGCGAGCTCGAGGTGCTGAAGCTGATTACCATTCACGACGTAGCCTAGACGAGACGGCATGACCTGGACAAGCGCAGTTGGGCGGTCCTGCAAATGGCTGCTGTACAAGATAGTGCACGGCCTGGCCCTGACCCGAATCTCGCCTAATGCGCTCACCTTCATTGGACTGCTGATCAACGTAATTGCCGGCATCCTGTTCGGCTATGCGCATGCCGACAACCAGCGCCGCATGTTCCTCTACGCCGGTCTGGTGATTATCGCCGCCGGCATCTTCGACATGGTTGATGGCCGGGTGGCGCGGGCCACTAATCAGGTCACGCAGTTCGGCGGCTTCTTCGACTCCATCATCGACCGCTACAGCGATGTGGCGCTGTTCTTCGGATTGCTGGTCTACTACGCGCGGGCGAACCGTTTCTTCTACGTCGTGATGGTGGCCTTCGTGATGGTCAGCTCAGTGATGGTGAGCTACGCGCGCGCCCGCGCGGAATCGATCATTCCGAGCTGCAAGGTTGGCTTCATGGAGCGGCCGGAGCGCATCGTGCTGGTGATTATCGGCGCGCTCTTCAATCGCATGGGCCCGGTGCTCTGGATCATTGCCGTGCTCAGCACCATCACCGTCATCCACCGCATTCGGCATACTTACCAGGTGCTGCGCGAAATCGAGCCTCCGCCCATTCCCGTCCGGCCGGATCCGATGAAGTTTGAAGAGATTGTAGGATGAGCCGAAATCCGTGACATTATGCAGTTGCGAATGCCGCAGTACAAGTTGTACAATTTGTACATGTCCAAGCAGCTAACCACCAGTACCGCTCGCTCACAGTTCGCCGATATCATCAGCCGCGCAGAGTATGCCGGCGAGCGAACCGTTGTCCATCGGCGAAAGAAGCCGGTTGCGGCGATTGTGCCAATCGAGGATCTGGAATTGATCGAGCGCTATGAAGACGAACTGGACCTAAGGTCGATCAGGAAAGCCCGCAAAGAAAAGACTCTTCCATGGGAGCAGGTGAAGAAGGAA
>Ga0182030_10011857_pt1 | contig 17549 bp, 5 predicted proteins | sample 812S3MmetaG_FD_121299 | JGI IMG/M metagenome (GOLD analysis project Ga0182030, IMG submission 121299) | Permafrost microbial communities from Stordalen Mire, Sweden - 812S3M metaG (Illumina Assembly) | ecosystem: Environmental > Terrestrial > Soil > Wetlands > Permafrost | place: Sweden...
TTTAATCGCCGGGCTTGAAGACCTGACGCATTAGAATTCTGACTTGCAATTTCAAGCCACCGCAAATCATATTGATATTGAAACGTGGAAGATGGACTGCCGGACTTGCGGAACAGGTGCTGATATCCATTCAGGACACCAGCCAAAGCCGGGGACGACCGGCGACATGATCTGGCACGGAGCGCCGGCGGGCGGTATTTGACCGCCGCCCCAATAAAAGCGGCCAGAACCCATATCTGCCGCATAAACACTTGATAAATAGAATATAAGCAGGTAGTCTTTCTGATACTTAATTGTATTTACAAGGTTTTGCGCTGTGGCCATTTCATGTCACAAGACTTTCTGCGAATTGTAAGTAATAGTATCATATTAACCGTCTGATTTCACAATCCACAGTTAAAGCCGCTTACCCAGTAAATCTTTAGTTGGAGCAAGCGGCCAATCTGTCAAATTGATATTCGGTGTCTGAAATAAACGAACGATTCGAAGGTAGTCGCGCCATACATGAAAGACTCCACTTTGCCGTCAGCACAAAGGTTTCCATTTTGTTTTGCCAACCAAGGTTTAGGGTGTTGGCAGGCATTCATGCGAACGGCGATCTGGCTCGGTCTGGCAGGGGCGCTCGAATTGACGGCGTTCAATTCGCCGGGAGCCAGCAATACTTCCTGGACTGGCACCACCGGATATTTTGCCGACAGCACTTGGAACAACGGCATTCCGACCAATACCACCTTGAACGCCATCGTGGACAACGGCGGCACCGTCAACATCACCAACTCGGTCGGCCCTTGGGACATCCGCGCCGGTGACGGAGCCAGCGCCAGCGGCACCTACAATCAAACTGCCGGCACCGCCACAGTGAGCGGTTGGCTGCGTTTTGGTGATACCGCCGGTTCGACCGGTAACTATAATCTTTATGGCGGCACGCTCAGTTGCCTTCTGGAAATCCATATTGGCGAGACGGGTAAGGGATATTTCAACCAGCAAAACGGCACGTTGTCCAAAACGGTCGGAACCGGCATCTTTGCCGTGGGGGAAAACGCCGGCTCGTTCGGCATGCTGACCTTTTCGGGCGGCACGATCAATCCCAACTCTGGCTTTCTGGCTGTGGGAGCTTATGGCACCGCGCAGGGATATGTGATTCAGACCGGCGGCACGCTCGCGCAAACTGCGACCGGCGGTGGCGACTGGCGCATTGGTGGATATAACAGCACATCGGACGCGGCCGCCATCGGCATCTATAACCTCACTGGCGGTTCCTTCACCGTGCTGAATAACTTCCAGATTGGCGCTTACGGCAGCGGCGAAATGAATCTCGGCGGCAACGGCACCATTAACATCAACGGCAGCTACCCGGCGACTGGCCGCTATGCCGGCGGGTTTGGCGTGCTGGACATTGCTTCCGGCAATTTCAACCATAACTCCACCAACACCGTGCTGATCATTGGCGAGCAAGGCACCGGCATTCTCAATCTTCGTGGGGGCACGCTGACGGATTACGCCACGAGCACAACCGGCGCGCTGCGAATCGGTGGTGCCGAAAACACCGCCGGTTCAGCCGGTATCGTCAATCTGCTCGGCGGAACCCTCAACACTTTGAGCATCGGCGCGGGCACCAGCGGTTCGGCCAACGTGTCCAGCACCTTCAACTTCAACGGCGGCACGCTCCAGGCGCGCGGCAATAACACCACGTTCATAAGCGGCCTGAACAATGCGTATGTCTATCCCGGCGGGGCAAACATAGATTCCCAAGGTTTCAATGTTACCATCGGACAGGCATTAGTCGCGCCAGCAGGCAACGGCGTGACCGGCATACCTGTCGCCAACGGTGGCACAGGCTATCTGACGCCTCCCATTGTCCAGATTACCGGCGGCGGCGGAACGAACGCCACAGCCATCGCCGTCACCAACGGCGTGGGTGCGGTAGCCAGCATTCTAATCACCAGCCCCGGTGTCAATTATACTTCAGCTCCAACTGTAACCTTGTTGGGTGGTGGCTATACAACCGCCGCCACCATTGGAACGGTGACCATCGGTGCCAATTCAGCTTTAGGAGGCTTGACCAAGCTGGGCTCTGGCACGCTGACGCTAACTGGCAGTTTGACTTACTCCGGAACGACAGTTGCCAGCAACAGCTTGCTGATCATCACCGCGCCCAATTCAGTTGCTTCAACTAACTGCGTCGTAACTGGCGGCGCGAACTTTGGCGTAAACGTAACTTCATCCAGTGCGCAACTTAACCTGCCGGCACTGACTTTTTCATCAGCCAGTTCCGAATTAAGCATTAACTTTGGTGGGTTTGGAGGACAGCCGGTTGCACCCATTCATGCAACCTCGCTGACGGTGAATGGATCAGTCACCGTCAATATCGCAGGTTCAGGTTTTGCTACCGGGCAGTTTCCGCTCGTTCAATACAATACCCTGACGGGCAGCGGCACTCTTGCACTAGGCTCATTGCCAACCGGCATGGTGGCGCAGTTGATAACGAATACGCCGAACAAGTCCATTGATTTGATCATCACCACTGCATTGGCCATGGCACCTTGGCAAATGAAACAAAGTTCTCTGATGACACAATGGGCCAGCCAAGTTAATACCAACACTCCATTGCCGGAATATCCGCGACCGCAACTGGTAAGAAGCAACTGGCTTAACCTAAATGGAATTTGGCAGTTTCAGGCGGGTATTACCAACAGCGATCCGGTGCCCACCAACCAGACTCTATCCAGCAGCATTCTGGTTCCCTATCCGATGGAGTCGGCCATTTCTGGCGTGATGCAATACTATGCCTGGTCCTGGTATCGCAGAACTTTTGCCGTCCCGGCGGGTTGGAGCGGCAAACGCGTTATTCTGCATCTTGATGCGGTGAACTGGCAATCGCAGGTTTACATCAATGGTCAAACTGTAGGAATACACAAAGGCGGCTATGACCCGTTTAGCTTTGACATTACCACTTACCTTAATGGAGCGACCAATGAACTTATCATCCAAGTTTATAGCCCCGAAGACAGCATTGGCGAACCACGCGGTAAACAGACACTCTATCCCGGCGGAATCATGTATACCTCATCGTCCGGCATCTGGCAGCCGGCCTGGCTCGAACCCGTGGATAGCTTCGGCATTCAGAACCTGACCGTCATTCCTGATGTGGACAACTCCCGTCTGCGCCTGACCGTCAATACTTATGCAACGAATGGGGTAACAGTTTACGCCACGATCTTGGACACTGGCACGATAATAAGCACAATGAGTGGCAATCCACAAACTGAATTGGATATTCCCATCAATAACCTAAAGCTGTGGTCGCCTACCAGCCCGTTTCTATATGATCTCCAGGTTTCCGTCGCTCACAACGGCATAACGAATGACATGGTGACAAGTTATTTCGGGATGCGCAAGATTGCCATCAACACGGTGAATGGCGTGCCGAGAACTTACTTAAACAACCAGTTTCTTTTTGAGATGGGTCCGTTAGACCAGGGTTTCTGGCCGGACGGAATTTACACGGCGCCGACGGATGCGGCACTGGCCTATGATATTCAAATGGAAAAGGCGCTGGGCTTCAATACCGTTCGCAAGCATATCAAGGTGGAACGGCAGCGCTGGTATTATTGGGCGGACAAACTGGGGATCATGGTCTGGCAGGACATGCCCAGTTGTAACTCCTATACGGGCAGTCCAAAGCAGATTGACCCGCTGGATTTTATCGCGGAACTTACTGCCATGGTGACCAATCATTGGAACAGTCCGTCAATCATCATGTGGGATGTATTTAATGAAGGCCAGGGCCAGTCGGAAACCGGTGCCTATGGCCAGACAAATACAACCTATTTAGTTCAACTGGTCAAAACATTGGATACTTCGCGTCTCGTCAACCAAGCCAGCGGCAACAATTGGGTTGGCGTCGGTGATGTCCTTGACTCCCACAGTTATCCTGACCCTGGTAATCCCATCAGCATCACCCAGGCACCGGTGGATGGCGAGTATGGCGGCATAGCGTGGCACGTGAACGGTCATTTGTGGAATCCCGCCCTGGCCGGAACCGGTTATCTGCTGGCCAGTTCGGTCTCCAATATAGCCACATTGTATGATGGCTATATCAGCGAGGCAATTAATTATAAGACCGCTGCCAACGGCGGTTTGAATGCGGCCATTTACACCCAGATTACGGATGTGGAAAACGAGTGCAACGGCCTCATGACTTATGACCGATTGCTTAAGCCGGATCTCAATCTAATAAACTTGTCCAACCAAAAAGCCATCACCGGCCAAACAACTATTACGACGGTTGTGCCAACGTCACAAAGTCAGGCCTACACCTGGAGCTATGTCACCAACTATACTACCAATACGATTCCCGCAAATTGGTGTGCCACCAATTACAATGCCTCCAGTTGGAGTTCCGGTCCGGCCAGTTTTGGAACCACGGATCCAAATGCGGTGATTCGCACGACTTGGAACACATCGGATATTTGGATTCGGCGGCAGTTTAGTTTAGGCGCATTGAGCGCCAGCGATCTCGCCAACTTGGAATTCAATTGCTATCACGACGAAGATTGCCAGATATATCTCAATGGAGTGCTGGCCGGTTCGGCCTCCGGTTATTCCACCGCCTATGTGCTGGTGCCGATGAGCACCGCCGGCATGAATGCACTGATTCCCAATGGCACGAACCTTATCGCCGTCCATTGTCATCAGACAACTGGCGGACAGGACATTGATGTCGGCATATGCAAAGCGGTATTGGTGGCAAATACTCTGACGGTCCCCACTGATTACACCAGCTATTGGCCGCTGGACGCCACGAATGGAACGGTTGCATTGGACGCATCCGTGAATGGTAACAACGGGACGGTGAGTGGAGCCGCGTGGAACGCCAACGGCCAGATCAACGGCTGTCTGGCTTTCAACGGCACCAATAGTTTTGTTCAGGTCAGCAACCTCGTCAGCAATGATTTCAGCATCGCGTTTTGGGTTAAAACAACACAAACTGGCGGCACCGTCCAATGGTATAACGGGGCCGGTTTGGTGGATGGCAATTACCCTTCCACGACAAACGATTTTGGAACCGCAATGGTGGATGGCAAGTTCGGTTTCGGCGTCGGCAATCCCGACACGACAATTCTGTCAACAAATTCAATCAACGATGGCGCGTGGCATCAATGTGTGGCGACGCGGGTGCAGTCCACCGGTTTGATGAGTGTTTATGTGGATGGAATTCTACAGGCAACCGGAGCCGCCAACTCCAACGCCTTGACGGCTTCCGCCTCTCTTCGGTTTGGTCAAATCGCATCGGGTGGAGGCTTTTTTAATGGCAGCTTGGATGAGATCAAAATCTACGGCCGGCCTTTGGGTAACAATGAAGTTACCGCATTATATTACAGCAGCGCAATGCCGCCAGCCGCCCCGACCAATTTGATCGCAAGCGCCAGTGGCACACAAGTGGCTTTAAGTTGGAACTCATACTTTTGGGCCACGAATTACATTGTCAGGCGTTCGACAACCAGCGGCGGACCCTATATGCCAATTGCCACCACGACCGCAACCGGGTTCATCGACACCAATGTGATGGTGGGCGTGACCTATTACTATGCCGTGGCCGGCGTGAATCTTTTTGGCATCGGAAGCAACTCCAGCCAGGTTAGTGCAACGCCAGTTTCACTTGTAGCCTGGTTCAAGGCGGATGCGATAACCGGTGTTGCCAACGGCACATTGGTATCTTCTTGGTCTGACGCAAGCGGCAACACCAACAATGCCACGCAGGCCACCGTCAGCCAGCAACCCGTTTATGTTACCAATGCAATGAATGGATTGCCGGTGTTGCGATTCAATTCCAGCAGCAGCAACTTTCTGGCCTTTGTCAATCCGGTGCAAAACGATTTTACGATGCTGATCGTGTATCAAAGCAGTCAGAATAATCAAGGCAGCGGCACGGCGTTCTATAATGGGTCAGGCTTGGTGAATGGTGACCAAACTGGCGCACAAAACGACTTTGGCACCAGCTTGAACGCGAATGGACGGGTAATTGCAGGCACGGGCAATCCGGATACGTCCATCAATTCCGGCACCGGCTTTAACAATGGACAACCGCACTTGGTCACTTTCAAACGGACAGAAAGCATTGGCGCGATAGCATTGTATATTGATGGAACGCTGCTGGCGACCGGAACCGGCAACACACTTTCATTGACGGCACCGCCGCAGTTATACCTCGGCGCGGTGCCGAGTGGCGGCGGTTTTCTGACCGGTGATATTGCCGAGGTTAAAATCTTCAGCACCGCTCTCTCCGACAGCGACCGGGCCGCCGAACAGAACGCTTTATTGTGCAAATATGGTTTAAGCGGAGGCGCGGCCCCGGCCGTGCCAACCGGCCTGACCGCAACCGCCGGCAACCGGCAGGCTTTGTTGAATTGGGCACCCGTGACCCGAGCCGCGAGTTACAATCTTTGGGCGTCCACCAACAATGGCCTGACTTATAATCTAACCGCGACCGGACTTGCCACTGACAGCTATGTGGATACCAATGCCGTGACTGGTCTTACCAACTATTACGCGGTGGCATCAGCCAGCGCCTGTGGCTCCAGCGCCAGTTCGGCAGCGGTGGGTATGTTCCTGCCCCAGCCGTCACTGGCTGTCGGCCTAGACGCAGGATTGCTAAACTTTAGTTGGCCGGGCTGGGCCGGCGGTTGGTCACTATACTTCACAACCAACCTGACGCCACCGGTTATTTGGCTCCCGGTCACCAACGCCATTGGCAGCAATAACGGTCAGTTTAACCTTGCCCTGCCGCTCGGCACCGGCAGCCAGTTTTTCCGGTTGACCAGTCCATGAATACCCAATGGACATTACCAAGGCCGGCGGCGGTGGAAAACTCCGGAGCCTTATTGGATTGGCTATGGTAATTAAATGTCCCGCATGAACCGAAATAAACATTTTATCCGCTGGCTGGTTTTATTTCTTTTATTAAAGGCAACGCTTTCAGCATTGGCCTTTACCGCCACTGATGCCAACACGGTTTTCAGTTCTTTCAATTCCGCCTTTTATTACCAGAACGGCACGAACGGATATTTCAAGAACAGCCAGACCGATGGCAGTCCCACCTATTTTTGGGGACAGGCCGAGATGATTGAATGTGTCATTGATTCCTATGAGTGGAATTCCAACACGACCAGTCAGGCCATGATCACCAATCTGCTGAATGGGTTTCTTAACCACAACAATGGCGCCGCGTGGACGAACTATACGGATTACAACGATGACGTCATGTGGGCCGTCATCGCTTTCGCCCGCGGTGGCCTGGACACCGGCAAAACCAATTATTGCAACATAGCCAAGGCCAATTTCGACGCCTGTTACGCGCGGGCCTGGTCAACCAACTTGGGCGGCGGATTGTATTGGCAATATCCCAACAACGCCTCGAAGAACGCCTGTGTCAACGGTCCGGGAGCAATCGCGGCGTATTTGTTGTATCAGATTTATGGCGACACTAATTATTGGAACAAGGCCACCAATTTGTATTATTGGGAACATTCGGTTTTGTTCAATGCCGGCACCGGTGCGATCTATGACAATATTGGCACCAATGGGGTTTTGAGCTATTGGTCCAGCACTTACAATCAAGGCACCTTTATCGGCGCGGCCAATTTCATCGGTCAGACCAATGACGCGGCGCTGGCCGCCAATTATACCATGATGAACCTGACCAGCGGCGGGATACTGCCCCAGTATGGCATCGCCGGAAATAATTCCGGGTTTAATGCCATTTTTTTGCGCTGGCTGACCCGGTTTATGGTAAACCATAATTTGCAAAGCATCTACGAACCTTGGTTGCAGCTTAATGCCACCGCCGCCTGGAATTCACGGAGAAACGATAACTTGTCCTGGTGCCAATGGCCGCAACCCAGTCCGGTTGGCACCAATTTTTATTCATGGGATTGTATTTCTTCTTTTGAAGCCCTGCAGTCGGCTATTCCAACTCAAACTGACCCGCCACAGCACATTCCCACCGGCTATATCGGCAACTGGCCGCTGGATGCGACAAGCGGCACTGTTGCCACGGATGCATCGGGCAATGGGAACAATGGAGTGGTCAGCGGAGCCACTTGGAACGCCAGCGGACGGATTAGCGGCTGCCTTAATTTTAACGGTGTTAATAGCTTTGTCCAGATCACCAACCCAGTCAGTAATGATTTTAGTATCGCGTTCTGGGTAAAAACTACGCAGGCCGCCGGCGCTGGCCAATGGTATAATGGAGCCGGTCTGGTGGACGGAGATTCCTCCGGAACAGCCAACGACTTTGGCACCGCCTTGGCCGGCGGCAAGCTTGCTTTTGGGATTGGCAATCCAGATACAACCCTGCTATCCACGACCCCGATCAATGACGGCAACTGGCATCATTGCGTGGCAACGCGGCAACAAGCCACGGGCATGGTCAGCCTTTATGTGGACGGCAGTTTGCAGACAGCCGGCAGCGTCAACCGAAATTCCCTGACCGCCTCCACGCGGCTGCTGTTTGGGGCGATTGCTTCGGGCGGCGGTTATTTCAATGGCAGTCTGGATGACGTTAAGATTTACAACCGCACACTTGGCAGCAATGAGGTGGCCGCCCTGTATTACAACATCGTTTCCGCTCCTACCACCGCCCCGGTCAGCGTGGCCGCCACGACCGCCAACTCGCAGGTGCAGTTAAGCTGGTGGAAAGGATCCATTGCCAGCAGTTACAACGTCAAGCGTTCGCTGATTAGTGGCGGGCCTTATACAACCATCACAAATGTTACCTCGGCTAGTTACACCGATACTAACGTGGTCAACAACCGGACTTATTACTATGTGCTTTCAGCCGTTAACGCGGTTGGCGAGAGCACCAATTCCATCCAGGTCAGCGCCAGTCCTTCATCCTTGACGGCTTTGTTTAGAGCGGATGCAATCACGAATCTGACCAACGGAGCATTGGTGGCTTCCTGGAGCGATTTGAGCGGCAATGGTTACAATGCGGTGCAGCCGTCGAGCACCAACGAGCCGACTTATGTGACCAAGGCCATGAATGGACTGCCGGTGGTGCGTTTTAATTCCACCAACAACAGCTATCTGTGGTTTTATCGCCCGGTGCAGGACGACTTTACGATCATCTGCGTTTTCCAAAGCACCCATGGGCTGAATTCGGGCACACTTTATTATCAAGGAGCTGGTTTGGTGAACGGCGAGGTTTCCGGGACCATGAACGATTTTGGCGCCTGCCTCTTTGCCAATGGATCGGTTTGCGCGGGCACGGGCAATCCGGATGTGGCGGCAAATTCGGCCGCAGGTTTCGCCAATGGCGCTCCCCATATTATGACTTTCAAGCGGACGGAGAGCACCGGCCTGGTCTCGCTTTACATGGACGGCAATCTGTCTGGCACTACCACCGGTGGAACGCAATCGCTGACAGCGCCCAACCAACTGGTATTAGGATCCCAGCAAACGCTGATCAATTACCTCAGCGGCGACATCGCGGAGGTGCAGATATACAACTCCCCATTGGCGGACAGTGACCGGCTCGCGCTGGAAAAAACGCTCAAATGCAAATATGGCATAAGCGGTGGTGCGGTTCCGGCACCCCCGACGGGCCTGACCGGCCTGGCTGGCAATCGGCAAATATCATTGAACTGGGTGCTCACGACCGGAGCGATCAGCTATAATCTCTGGAACTCCACTAATGGCGGCTCTTCGTATCAACTAACAGCCAGCGGCCTGACAACCAGCAGTTATGTGGACACCAACGCCGCGAACGGGCTGACAAATTATTATAAACTAACGGCCGCAGACGGCTGCGGCGCGGGAGCATATTCGGCGGCAGCGGCAGTGTTTCTGCCCGTGCCGGCACTAGGCATCAGCCTGAATTCAAACACACTCGCGATTAGTTGGCCGGCATGGGCGGGCGGCTGGGGATTGTATGCCACAACCAATTTGACGCCACCGGTGGTTTGGCGGCCGGTGACGAATGCCATTGGCAGCAATAATAACTTTTTCAACGTGAACTCACCCATTGGTTCGGGTAATCAGTTTTTTCGCCTGTCAAACCCTTGAAAAAAGGCGGCTATTTTATTTTCCACTCAAGGATGCCGCCGGAAAATCCCGCTTGGAGTTGAACCTCAAGTCGCAACTGCGTGGTTTCTATGGCTGGAAAACTTACGCGGTTCCATTCGTCCTTTTTGACGGTGAAATCCGCCGAGGCACCGACCGGAACCCATACTTCATCCTTTTTGTAAAGTAGTTGCCACGATTGCGGCACGCGGCACTGGCCGTTGCCCGTGTCATCGAACCAGAAGACCTCCGTGCTGGAAATTATTTTCGGCGCGGGAAAATCATACTGCACCCATTCCGCCGAGCCGCGATGATCCCACCAGGTCATGCGCGGAATGTCATGGTCGTTTGAATTCTGCGGTTCAATGCCGTCGCTCAATGCATCCAATGTGTCGCCCGAAAAACAGTGCGACGCGCTGGCTTGGTAAGCCGGCTTGCCGGTTCCCGCAGGCAAGGCTGCATGCCACTTGTGCGCGTCCGGCGCAGCGCTCACGGTGGGAAACGCCGAAACCCGCAGCCGCGCCGCGCCCATCGGAATCAGCGTCAAATCCTGCGCCGGATCGCCGCTCGCGGCGGGACTAGCTTGCAGCGGCGCGCACAAGCCGTATTTGTCGAGCGTCCATTCCGGAATCGCTTTTCCTTTGGCAACAATTTGAATCGGGCAGCTTTCCGGCGTGAACGGATAATTGTCCTGCGGCCAGGCCAGTGTTTTTACGGTAAAAGATTTTTCCGGCTGCGCGCCTTCCAAAACCAAACCGTAGTTCCAAGGTGTCGTCGGATAATATCCAAACGAAGGCCATTGCGCGGGGTCGGCGGTTTTTTGCCAGCCGGAATCGCCGATGGCGGTCTTGGAACTATCCACGCGCTCCACGCGCTCACCGATTTTCAGCGAGAAGGTCAGCGGCCCGTAGTTCACGCTCACGCTGTCGTGATTGGCCGTCCAGCGCTGTAGGTAAACTTCCATTGGCAGGTCCAGCGTTACGGTGTCGCCGTCTTTCCAACTGCGTTCAACGCGCACGTATTTGTCGGCTTCCGGCGCGACAGATAATTTTTCCCCATTCACGGAAACACCCGCTGATTTGCACCAGCCGGGAATTCGCAGATAAAGCGGGAACGAAACATCCTTATCCATGTGCAGCGTGAGGCGGATTTTTTCATCAAACGGATAATGCGTTTCTTCTGTCACGCGAACCAGCCTTCCGTCGCCGACCTGCGCCGAAACTACGCTGGCGCTGAAAACGGCGGCGCACAGGCCGTTGTCCGGCGTGGCGAGCCAGAGATGCTTATCGAAATACGGCCAGCCCATCGAGTGATTATGCTGGCAGCAGCGCGAGCTGAACGGATTCATCAGCAGGAACGGGCCGCTGTTTTGAATACCCGGCGAATGGTTTTTGGCATCGCTCACCACCATGTTCGGCGCGGTCAGATAGCGCAGCGCCCGCAAATCCGGCGTGAGCGCGGCGGGATAAGTGTTGAAGGCGACATTTTCACAATTGTCCGCCCAAAACGGATCGCCGCTCATTTGCAGCAGCAATTCGTCGGACAACATCTGCTCCACCATGCCGCAGGTTTCGACTGCCTGGCGCGGATCGGCATAACCGGGCCGGCAATTTTCATCACCGCCAAACATTCCGCCCGGCACCTGGCCGAAGCGTTTGCGCACTTCCTTGAAGTCGGCGTAACTCGATTGCAGCTCGGCGGTGTTGTGCGTCTGCAAAAAATGTTCCGCCGGCTCGCGGAAACATTCGGCGATGTTCACGTTGTGCCAGTTGGGCAGCGTGCCGCTCATTTCCCAGTCGGCAGTTACACGATGGATTTTTTCCGCCACATCCAATAGAAACGCATCGCCCGTGTGATTATAGAGCCAATAGATGCTGTAAAGTTCATCACCACCGCGCATTTTCTGCCAGTAATGCGTGAGTAATCGGTTGTCGGGAATGGTGAGTTGGTATTTGAAATACTTTGTCATCAAATCCAGCACGCGCTGGTCGTGTGAATGTTCGTAGTAAGTTTCCAGACAGAACATCATCGTCATGTTCGCCCAAAAATCGCGCGTGCCATCGTCGAATTTTTGTTCGGGGCCGAAATCGCCATTGGCGCGCTGGCTGTTGAGCGCGCCATTAATCCAAGTCTCGCTCTCGGCGATCATTTTGGGGTCGTTGAAAATGTAGGCGAGCTGGATATAGCCTTTGAGCCAGTAAGGCAGTTCTTCCCAGCCGTATTGGCCTTTGCCATCCTTGCTCAACCAGGCGTTGCCGTCCTTTTGCAGCCACACGCTGATCTCGCCGAGATGCCCGCACAAACCTTCGCGCTGACGCTGCATAATTTCCAGCAGCCAGCCTTTCGGCTGCACCGAACCGATGGGCAGTGGAATAAACTTGCTCGGTTCGAGCGGCGCCTGGTTGTTCAAATAAAATTTGTTGGTTGAAATCGTTTCTGGGCGATCAATAACCAGCACGTTATCCGCACTGAAAGCAGAAAGCGATGAGAGCAGGGTGATCAGCAGAAGGCTTTTGGTCTGGTTCATAGTTATAATGTTCAAAGAAATCGGGGCGCATCCAAGTCAAAATAAATCCGGCAATCATGACGTTCACGCGGTCAATAAGCTCCACACGGAATCAATCTGCGGCACGGAGCGGCTTTAAGTTTCAACGAATTAGCGGCGGATGTCGTGTGGCATGAATCGGCCACGCCGCGCGCGCTGCTGCGGCTGCCGGGTAATTTGGCACGGATCTTATTTTGCCGGCCCGGCATTTTTCGAAGTGCGCGGGATCACGAGGCCGACGTCAATGAACTGGCCGCCGACGGTCTGATGGCAATGCACTGCCATCCGGTTCACGCCGGGCTTGAGCGTGGCGGCGGCGGCGGCGGTCATGTTCGTTTCAAAGTAAGTCATGACGTAACCTTTTGCCTGCACGGCCAGCACGCCGTTAAAATAAATTTCAACATCTTCGTCGTGATGCAACTGAATTTGCGCGCCGTGCAAATCTTCCGCTCCCAGCGTGAACTCGCGGCGCAGCCAGATGTCGGCACTGTCCCAAGTCGTGCCCACAATGGCTCCCGGCGTAATTCCTTCCGTGCCGAAACCGCCGATGCCATTCTTCCATGAGGAATCATCGAAATCGGGCGACGGCCAATCGTTGCCGGGATCAGTGTTCGTGTATTTCCAAGTAACGCGGCCGTAGAGCGCGTCGGGGACAATCACCCGCAACAGCTTTTTCGGATTTTCCGCATGGTTGGCGGTTTGCAACCTAACCGGATCCAGCTTGGAGATGGCGCGGTCATAAGTCATCAGGCCGTTGCATTCGGTTTCCACATCGCTCACCTGGGTGTAAATCGCGGCGTTCAATCCATACGAATCGCGCAGGACATGCACATGATCCAGCAACTTGCCATAGCGGAAGGACAAGGTGGCGGCGTCGGGCATGGGCAAATAACCCCATTTTTTTTGCGACCAGGTATGTCCCGGCAAACCCAGTTCGAGGCCGCCAAATTCACCCAATACCGCAGCCCGATCTATTTCGCCTTGGGGACAGTCGGGACCAGGATAACTGTGGACATCAATAAAGTCGCCCACCCGCTTGTCGGTCCAGCCGCTGGCATTATCCACCAAGCGCGATGGATCCAAGGATTTGAGCCACGGAGCCAGCCGTTCGGTGTCATATTGTCCCCAGCCTTCGTTGAAGAGCACCCAGACAATGATCGAAGGATGATTAAACCGTCCTTCAACCATTCGCTGCAACTCGATTTCAAACTGCGTGCGGCTGTCCGGCGTGGTGTTGTTGCCGCTGGGCATGTCCTGCCAGACGAGCAGACCCAGTTTGTCGCACCAGTAATACCAGCGGTCCGGCTCGACTTTCACATGCTTGCGCGCCAGGTTGAAACCGGAGCGCTTGAGAAATTCGATGTCGAAACGCAGCGCGTCATCCGTGGGTGCGGTGTAAATTCCATCCGGCCAGTAGCCTTGATCCAGCGTGCCCACTTGAAATGTGAAATGGTCGTTGAGCATCAGGCGCATGACGCCGGCGTCATCCTTGTGCAAGGCGATTTTGCGCATCCCGAAATAACTGGCGACCGAATCCACGACGCGCTCGCCGTCTTTTAGCGTGATCCGCAGGTCATAGAGAAACGGATCCTCCGGCGACCACAAGTGCATCGCGGCAATCGGCAGGCTCAATTCCTTATTGGCCGGCCCGGTCACACTCCCAATTTCCTGACCGGCGGCCAAGGCATGCACTTCCACCTGCAAGGATTCGGCGAGGCTGCCGGTGGCGACGCGCACGCGCAACAAATGGGCATCCACGTCCGGCGTGAGCCGCAAATCATCAATGCAAATTTTCGGCACCGGCTCCAGCCAGACCGTTTGCCAAATGCCGGAATTGGGCGAGTAAAAAATTCCTTCCGGCTTGCGCGATTGTTTGCCGCGCGGCTGGTCGCCCTCCGTCGGATCAAAAACGGCCACGCGAATTTTCTCTTCACCCGACCATTTCAAGCTGTCGGTGATGTCGAAACTGAACGCATCGTAACCGCCGCGATGCTGGCCGACTTCATGGCCGTTGATGAAAACGTGCGCGTGCCAGTCCACCGCGCCAAAATGCAGCCGCACGCGTTTGCCCGCCCATGCCGCCGGCACCTGAAAATGCCGCTGATACCAAAGCGTGCTGTTTTCATCCAGCCGCCGCATCACGCCGGACAAGGCGGATTCGATGGGAAACGGCACCAGAATCTGGCCCGCAAAACTCGTCACTTCGTTTGACGCCAGCGGCGTGACGGCATAATTCCAAAGTCCGTTCAGATTCAGCCAATCCGGTCGCACCAATTGCGGACGGGGATATTCGGGATGCGCATGGGTCGGATTGACTTCCGCCGCCCAGCGGGTCAGCAACGGTCCGGGTGCCAGATGCCACGGTGCGGTAATTTCTCCGGCCGACAAACGGCAGGCCAGCAGCAGCCAGCCGACCAGAAAACCAACCAAACTCTGTTTCAAAACTCGCATCACCGGGAGCAAAAATTATTTCCGGAGATATTTGGCCACCGCTTCGGTGCGCGAGCAGACGTGCAGTTTTTCATAAATGCGGCGGATGTAATTGCGCACCGTGTGAATGCTCACGCCAAGCTTGTCCGCGATTTGTTTGTAAGCCTGGCCTTCAGCGAGGCCGTCCAGCACCTCGCGTTCGCGCGGCGACAAAGCGATCGTTTCGTCGCCCGGCGCGGCCTGCACGGGCTGCAACGACAGCACCACTTTGCGCGCGATGGGCGCGGACATCGGCGAGCCGCCTTCGTGGACTTCGCGGATGGCTTCGAGCAATTTGGCCGGTGCCAGCCGCTTCAAAAGATAGCCGCTCGCGCCTGCCGCCAGCGCCGCAAAAATTTTTTCCGTGTCTTCAAAGACCGTGAGCATGACGATCTGGGTCGCCGGCATTTTTGGTTTCAACAGCCGGACACATTCGATGCCGTTCATGCCGCCCATGTTGATGTCCATGAGGACTACGTCCGGCTTTTCTTTGGGCAGATTTTCCAGCGCCTCCTCCGCGCTGCTATGCACGCCGAGACAGCGGAAGCCTTTCGCCGAATCCACAAAACCGGCGATGTTTTCGCGCAGGTCCACTTCGTCGTCCACGATGGAAACTTTAATTGTCTTGGTCATACGTCACTTGCGTTTGTTGTGATTGCGCGTGGCGGCGAGCGGCACGGTCAAAGTGACTGTGGTGCCCTGCCCCGGCTGGCTGCGGATGCGGCATTTGCCGCCCACGTCCGCCAGCCGCTGCTGCAAATTATGCATCCCGTTGCCGACCCGTTTTTCCGGCACCGCCGCCGGATCGTGCTTCGCGGAAGTTACCGCTTCAACATCAAAACCGCACCCATTATCTTCCACGTTGATTTCAAACTGGCCGGGCTGCGCCTGCATGTCCACGCGGATGCGCGAGGCGCGGCCATGCTTGAGCGCATTGTTCAAAGACTCTTCAAACGCGAGAAACAGATTATGGCGCGCTTCGGAAGTCAGCGGATGATGCGGCAAGCCCTGGGGAATGTGCAGTTCGCATTCCACCGCCGTGTTCTGCAAATATTCCGTCGCGTAATGGCCGAGGTAAGCCGCCAGATGTTCGAGCGTGTCGTTGTGCGGATTGACGGCCCAGACAATTTCGTCCAGTGATTGCAGCAAATCGCGCGAGGTATTGGCGATGGAATTCAATTTGCGCGCCACCGGCTCCTGGCCCAGCAGCTCGCCCTTCGCGCGTTCGCTCATGAACGAAATTTTCGTCAGCTTGGAGCCGATTTCATCGTGCATGTCCTGCGCGATTCTCATGCGTTCACGCTCCATCGCCTGCTGCTGCGCCAGCACCGCCAGCCGGAGGCGCAACCGGCGGTTCGAAACCAGCCGCGCGGTGCCGGCCACCAGAATCACCGCCACCAAAACATAAATCGTCAGCGCCCATTCCGTGCGCCACAGCGGCGTGGGAATCAAAAAACTGAACGCGGCCCCGTTCGCGTTCCAGACGCCGCCGCTCCCGGCCTGGACCCGAAACGTGTAATTGCCGTCCAGCAGCCGGCCGTAATGCACGTTGCGTTCGGTGCCGCCATCCACCCAATCCGGATCCGAACCGTCCAGCCGATGGCGAAACCGGATTTTTTCCGGGTCGGAAAAATTCAGCGCGGTGAATTGAATGTCCAGCGAGCGCAAGTCCGACGCCAGCCGCACCGGTTCAGCCACGCGGTTGGTCGCAGCCCCGGAGGTTTTCGCCGGCGGACGCGGCAGGGCCACGCCGTTGATCATGACGTTTTCAATCAGCACCGGCAGCGGCGTCAAGTCCGCCACGGGCCGCTGCGGGTCGAGCGTCACCACGCCGCCGGCCATGCCGAACCAGAGCTTGCCGTCCGCCGATTTCATCGCGCCCGGCCAGCCATAGGCGGTGGCCGTGCCGGGAGCGGCGTCCGCTTCTTCATACACCGGCTGGCAGCGCAGCGGTGCCTGCCCGGCGAGCGCGGCGCGGAGGTCGGCGGCCGGCGCGTGATAAATCGCCTTGCCGGTGCCGAGCCACAAATCGCCGTCGTCGTTGGACAGGATGCCCAGGATGGCCGCGTCGCCCGCGCCCAGGTTCAAGTCCCAGTTCAAATATCGGCCGGTCAAGATGCAGGCGAGTTGGCCGCCCGCCGTGCCGAGCCAGATGCGCCCGGCGGAATCCTGATGCAGCGCGCGAATGGCTTTGCCGCCCAGCACCGCCGGTTCAATGATGAGCTTGAACTTGCCCGCTTCGCCGCGCACCACGCCGCCATCGCCATAGCCCAGCCAGAGCACGCCATGCGGTGCCGGCAAAATGGCGGTGATGGGTCGGGCGGGCAGCCCGGCGCGGGAGCCGAAACGAGTCACCACGCCCGCCGCGAGGCGCGTTAATCCGCCCGAAAATGTTCCCACCCAGACGCTGTTCGTCTCATCCACGGCCACGGATAAAACCAGGTTGTCCGCCAAGCCGTTCGCGGTGTCAAAA
>Ga0182030_10011858_pt1 | contig 17549 bp, 14 predicted proteins | sample 812S3MmetaG_FD_121299 | JGI IMG/M metagenome (GOLD analysis project Ga0182030, IMG submission 121299) | Permafrost microbial communities from Stordalen Mire, Sweden - 812S3M metaG (Illumina Assembly) | ecosystem: Environmental > Terrestrial > Soil > Wetlands > Permafrost | place: Sweden...
CACGACATCACGCTGATCAATCTGGTTCCGGGCACGAACTATGGCGTCCGCGTCCGCGTGCATGGCGTCGGCAACCAGGTCAGTGAATGGAGCGCGCCGGTCGCCCAGATGGCGACGTAGGCCTAGCGGTAAGGTAAGGGACATCGCGCTGCGATGCTCCTCCCCATGAACCTCGTAGCGCAGGCGTCCCGCCGGCGGGTTGGCCGGGCGTCTCGCCCGGCGATGGAACTGGCGGCGAGACGCCGCCGACACTCGCAGCCGGGGACGGCTGCGCTACCTTGGCACCGGTTCAGGGGTTCAATGCGCGAAATTCGGTCTCGGGGAATTCTTGCGGACGGCCACTGCTTGCGCAGGGCCACCGTTAAAGTAAAACCGCCGGAACGTGAAATCGTTCCGGCCTGTTTTTTTCCATCCTGAAAGAAACATACTTTTACTTTGAAATCCGGCGCATTCTCCGCCAGAATTTCCATTCACTTTGGATTCTGAATTCCGCAATCCGAATTCCGCAATTCGCACTTATACATGAAACGCACGCATCATTGCAACGAACTGCGCCCGGCGCACATCGGCCAAACCGTCACGCTGTCCGGCTGGGTTCACTCCCGTCGCGACCTCGGCGGCCTCATCTTCATTGACATCCGCGACCGCGAAGGCCGCACGCAGACGGTGTTTGATCCGTCGGATTTGACGAAGGAGCTTTTTGACCAAGCTGCGTCACTACGCAGCGAATGTGTCGTGAGCATCACCGGCAAAGTGCGGGCGCGTCCCGCCGGCACCAACAACGCGAAAATTGCCACCGGGGAAATTGAAGTCGGAGTCAGCGCGCTCGAAGTCTTGAACATGGCGGAAGTGCTGCCATTTCCGGTGGACGATCCCGAAATCGCCAACAAGGTGAACGAGGAATTGCGCCTGCAATATCGCTACCTTGATCTGCGCCGTCCCGAAATGGCGCGCAATCTCAAAGTGCGCAGCAAAGTCGCCATCGCCACGCGCAGCTACATGGACGAACAGGGTTTTCTCGAAGTCGAGACGCCGACGCTGTTCAAGTCCACGCCCGAAGGCGCGCGGGAATTTCTCGTGCCGAACCGCCGCGAGCCGGGCACGTTTTACGCGCTGCCGCAGTCACCGCAGCAGTTCAAACAAATCCTGATGGTCGCCGGCGTGGAAAAATATTTTCAACTGGCGCGCTGCTATCGCGATGAAGATTTGCGCGCCGACCGCCAGCCGGAATTCACGCAGGTGGACATCGAGATGAGCTTCATTGACCGCGAAGATATTTACAATTTGATTGAAGGTTTGTTGAAACGCGTCTGGAAGATCGCGCTGAACATTGACGTGCCGACGCCGTTCAAGCGCATCAGCTTCGAGGAGGCTCTGAACCGCTACGGCATTGACAAGCCCGACACGCGCTTTGCGATGGAACTGGTGGACATGACGGAAGATTTCCGCGCGAGCACCTTCAAAGTTTTCAGCGGCACCATCGCCAATGGCGGCGTCGTGAAGGCGCTCAACGCAAAAGGCATGGCCGGCGCGACGCAAGGCCAGATCGAAACGATGACCGAAACCGCGAAAGGTTTTGGCGCGAAAGGTCTCGCTTACATCAAGGTCGAGAAAAATAGTGGCACGGGCGTCCCGCCCGTGAGTTCTCAAGCCGAAACACACGGGCAAGATGCCCGTGCCACTACGGTTGAGTGGAAATCTCCCATTGTGAAGTTCTTCAGCGAGGCCGAGAAAGCGGCGCTCACGAAGAAATTAAATATTGAAGAAGGCGATTTGATATTGTTCGCCGCCGACCAATGGCTGAATGCCTGCGAAATTCTCGGCAAGATTCGTCTCTATTGCGCCGAGGTTTTGAAAGGGCAGGGGAAGCTGGTGATTCCCGCCGACCAGTTTAATTTTCTCTGGGTCATCGAATTTCCGCTGCTCGGTTTTGATCGCGAGCAGAACCGCTGGTATTCCAGCCATCATCCGTTCACCGCGCCGGTCACGGAAGATATTCCGCTGCTCAAGACCGACCCGAAGAAAGTCCGCGGCCAACACTACGACGTGGTTGTGAACGGCGTGGAACTCGGCGGCGGCTCCATTCGTATTCACCAGCCCGACGTGCAGAAAACCATTTTCGAGGAACTGCTCGCCATTCCGCCGGAAGAAACGAAGCTCCGCTTCGGCTACATGCTCGACGCGTTCAAATACGGCGCCCCGCCGCACGGCGGCATCGCGCTCGGCTTCGACCGTTTGATTGCGATTCTCTGCGGCACGTCCAGCATCCGCGACGTCATCGCCTTTCCGAAAACGGCGAAAGGCACCTGCCTGATGACGGACTCGCCGTCGCAAGTGTCGCCGAAGCAACTGCGCGACCTTTACCTCGAAGTGAAGGTGAAGCCGGCCACGCCCGTTCCGGCTAAGACCTGAAGCGCCCGATCATGGCCGATTGGAAAATATCAAGCCGACGCATTTTGATTGCCGTAGCTGTCGTCTATTTTTTCTTTTGCGCCTGCGGCTGTGCCTTGCAGCGGAAGCTGCTTTTTTTTCCGACGAAGATTCCGGCGGACGCCGTGGTTCAGGCGGGCACGGAACACGGCTTCATTCCGTGGAAAAATATCTCTGGCGAAATCATCGGCTGGAAAATTCCCGCGCGTGGCACGGCGACCGGCAGCGTGCTGATTGTCCACGGCAACGCCGGTTGCGCGATCGGACGTGATTACCTGGCGCAGCCGGTTCACGACGCGGCGGACGTGGATGTTTTTGTTTTGGAATATCCCGGCTACGGCGCGCGCGCCGGTTCGCCCGGCAAAAAAAGTTTTATGGCCGCCGCCGAGGAAGCGTTTCAACTGCTGCCCGCCGGTTCGCCAAAATATGTCGTGAGCGAATCCATCGGCGCGGGCGTGGCGTGCGAACTTGCCAAAAATCATTCGCCGGCGGTTGCGGGCATGGTTTTGTTCGTGCCTTACCACAATCTCGCATCCGTGGCGCAGCATCGAATCTGGTTTCTGCCTTCCTACTTTTTGCTGGTTGACCGTTTTAACCCCGAAGATGGTTTGCGGAGCTACCACGGCCCGGTAAAATTTGTCATTGCCGGCCAGGATGAAATCATCGGCCCGGCCTCCGGCCTCCGGCTGGCGAACGGTTACGCCGGCCCGAAGGAATTGCAGGTTTTTCCCGGCGCGCATCACAACGACATTGCCGGTCAGCCGCCGGCGTGGTGGCGGGAAGTTTTTGCTTTCTGGCGCGAAAATTCCGGCGGTTCCGTTCGTCCGCGCTGAAATTTGTTTTCCGAATTTCGGCTGGAGAAGCCGGCGTTTCATGGGTAATTTATCCGGCACGAAATGAAAGTCACCCTTAACTGGCTCAAACAATACGTTGATTTCAACTGGTCGCCCGAGGAATTGACCGAGCGGCTCACCATGCTCGGTCTCGAAGTCGAGGGCGTGCAGAAAATTTCCGGCGCGTTCAATGGCGTCGTCGTGGCGCAGGTCGTCACGCGCGACAAGCATCCGAACGCCGACAAGCTTTCCGTCTGCCGCGTCAACGACGGCGCGGGCGAACGCCAGATCGTCTGCGGCGCGCAGAATTTCAAGGCCGGCGACAAAGTGTCGCTCATCCTGCCTGGCGCGTCGCTGCCGTTGAAGGCCGGCGACAAAGAGCCGTTCACCATCAAGGTCGGCAAGATTCGCGGCGTGGAATCGCACGGGATGATGTGTTCGCACGAGGAACTCGGCCTCGATCCTGAAGCGATCGGTCACAAAAAGGAAGATGGTCTGCTCATCCTCCGCGAGGACGCGAAGGTCGGCCAGCCATTCGGCGAATATCTCGGCCGCAGCGGCAGCGACGTGGTGTATGACCTCGAAGTCACGCCGAACCGGCCGGACTTGAACAGCGTCATCGGCATCGCGCGCGAGATCGCGGCGCTCACGGGAAACAGCTTGAAAATACCTGCGGTTGGTGGGGCGAGCGTCCCCGCGAGCCGTTTTTCTGAAACCACGACGGCTCGTCAGGAGCCTCGCCCTACCAGCGAACTGATTGCAGTGCGCATCGAAGACGCGGAACTTTGTCCGCGTTACACCGCCCGCGTAATCAAAGGCGTGAAGATCGGTCCCAGCCCGGCGTGGTTGCGCGACACGCTGGAAAAAGTCGGCATTCGCAGCATCAGCAACGTCGTGGATGTGACCAATTACGTCATGCTGGAGATCGGCCAGCCGCTGCACGCGTTTGATTATCATTTAGTGGCACCGGCGTCTCGCCTGTGCGCTGACAATGAAACTCACAGGCAGGATGCCTGTGCCACTATTGTCATTCGCCGCGCGACTGCCGGCGAGAAATTCAAGACGCTCGACAATCAGGAGCGCACGTTGACGAATGAAATGCTCCTCATCGCCGACCAGCACAAAGGCATCGCGCTCGCCGGCGTGATGGGCGGCGCGAATACGGAAATTAACAATGACACGAAGGACGTGCTCATCGAGAGCGCCTACTTTGCGCCGGTGAACATTCGTCGCACGAGCAAGCTGCTCGGTCTGCGCAGCGATGCCAGCTACCGCTTCGAGCGCGGCGCGGATGTGGGCATTTGTGACTGGGCCAGCCAGCGCGCAGCGCAGTTGATTTTGGAAACGGCCGGCGGCCAGTTGGCTGAAGGTGTCGTGGACGTTTATCCCAAGCCGGCTGAACCGAAACAAATCACGCTGCGTTTTTCCAAGTGCAAGGATCTGCTCGGCATCGGCATTTCGCACGCGGAACAAATTGCTTTCCTCACGCGGATGGGTTTGGCCATCGCCAGACAAGAACCCGGCGAATGCACCTTCACCATTCCGTCGTGGCGCGTGGATTTGAAACGCCCGGTGGATTTGATCGAGGAAGTCAGCCGGCTGTTTGGCGTGGACAAAATTCCCAGCACGCCGCCGCGCGGCGCGCATGGCACGAATGAGTTTGACGACGTTTACGACCAGATCGCCGAGGCGCGCCGCATCCTCACCGGCCTCGGCTTGAACGAGGCGCAGGGGCAAACGCTCATTTCCAGTGCGGAACCCGGAATGCGGAGTGCGGAATCTGTCATTGTCCTGCTCGCGAATCCTTTGAGTTCGGACATGGACGTTCTCCGGCCAAGCCTGCTGCCCGGTTTGATTCATTCCCTGCGCCACAATGTTTCCCGGAAGAACTACGATGTGGCGCTGTTTGAAATCGGCCGCGTGTTCAGCGCGACGAACGGCGCGATCAAGGAGGAACGCCGCGTCGCCATCGCCCTCACCGGCCAGCGCGCGCTGAATTTCTGGAGCGGCGACGACCGCGCGGCCAAATTCGACGCCTACGATTTGAAAGGGCTGGTGGAGGAATTTCTGGAGCAATTCGGTTTGCGCGGCGTGATGCTGGCGAAACGCGCCGAAAGCACCGGCTTGTTTCTCGAATCCGCCGCCGTGACGATTGGCGGCAAACTGCCGCTCGGCGAACTCGGCCAGTTGCTGCCGACGCTCGCCAAGAAATACGATCTGCGCGACGCCACCTTCTTGGCGGAATTTAATTTGGATCTGCTCATCTCCAAACGCAATCCGGCGAAGGCCTTCAAGCCGCTGCCGCAATTTCCCTCCAGCCGCCGCGACGTGGCGATGCTCGTGCCGGAAGCCGTGACGCACGAAAGCGTTTTGCAAACGGTCAAGCAAGCCAAGGCAGGAAATCTGGAAAGCGTGGAACTGTTCGACGTGTTTCGCGGCCAGGGAATTCCCGACGGCCAGAAGAGTCTGGCGTATGCCTTCACCTATCGCGCGGCGGACAAGACGTTGACCGATGCGGATGTGAATTCGGCACACGAAAAAATTCTTGGTGCGCTGAAAACGCAGTTGAAGGCGGAATTGCGGGCTTAAATTTTATGAACAATGAGAAAAGCAAACGGCCTATGGTGAGGTTGCCGTTTGTTTTGCTTTTATTTTTTGGCATTGCAATTATCACACTCGCAGTTCTTTTGCCGGGATTATCACTGATGGGGTCATTTGAAAAGAAAGCCGAGCGCAAAAAAATCTATGCGCTTGCCCATGCACGAATCGAAGCCGCAGGCGGATGGCAGGTTGTAAAAATGGCGTGCCTGAATCTTTCAACAAATGCTGTAAATGGCTTTTTCACCAGCCGTGGCTTGGAAAAATCTCTCTCCCCGGTGTTGTCTAAGCTTCAGCCAAGAGAAATTTATATGTCGCCAAACCCAGATGGTTTCCCCGTCATGCGCCTCCAGCTTTTTGGAGTGCATCGCACCGGCTATTTCGATGCTCCCTATTTTGGAATCTGGGTAGTTTGCACGAATAGGCCATCGAATTATATTCCACCGATTGATTTGCATAAACATGGAATGGCGGGGGAAATTGAACGTAAAGGCGATTTGATTTTTGAAGTCCGATAAAAAAGCAACACGATCAAATTTCACTCGCCCACGCCCAGCGGCGGCATCGGGCAATCCAGCGTGTCGGCGACGGCGCGCAGCAGTTCGGCTTCGTTTTCCACAATCACGCCGTCCGCGCCGACGACCTGGGCGCAGGCTTCGAGCAGATTTTTTTTGATGATCGGCACGGCCAGCGCCAGCCGGTTGAGCGCGGCGTCAATTTGTTCGATGCCGCATTGACTGACCGGCAGGAGCGCCAGGCCGGAATTTTCCGGCGCGCGGAGCAGCGGCGCGCCGAGGTCAAACGCCTTTTGAATTTCGGTCGGATCGGCGCTGCCGACGTTGGCCAGGGCGGACAACACCACGGCGCAATCCGGCACGAGCGGCTTGAGCGTGTAAAATTGAACCGTCATTTTGCGCGCGCCGTTGAACTGCGCAGCCAGATGCCGCAGCACGATTTTTTGCAGCACGAATTCAAACAGCTCCACCTCGCCGTCGCTGTTGATGAGCCATTGCAGCGCCTGGGAAAACTGGCGGAACTGGCCGGCGTCCATCTGGCGCAACGCGGGCAGCGCGAGATTGACGAGCGGCAGCCGCGCGCGACTGGCGGCCTGGGAAACTTCGGGGAACAGCGCGGCGGTTTTTTCGGCAACGGACTGCGGCGCACGACCGGCGAGACCGGCAAGCTGCGCGGCGCGTTGCGCTTCGTCGCCGCTCAAGAGCAGCGCGTAAATCAGGGCGACGGCGTCGAGCGGTTCGCGCGCGGCGGCCTTCAAATTTTCCGGCAGCGCATCGCGCAATTCCTCGGCGTATTTCAGATGCAGCGGCGTGGGGTTGCCAAGGTTCGGCATGACCGAACGCGACTGGATGCCCGGCGGCTGGCCCATGCCGTCCGAGGCGATGACCGCGCCGCCCAGCACTTTTTGCAACAGGTCGGGCATCGGCTGGGACGAATGTGATTTCGGCGGCGGGCGCAGCAGGTTGTCAACCCAATCATCGTCCAACGGTTTGTATTTTCCATCCCACGTCGCGTCAATGGCGCGGATGCGTTCGGGAATCGGCGGATGCGTGGCCAGCATGCCAAAAAAAGATTCGGCCAGTCCGTTGGCAAAAAAAAGATGGCTGGCATCGGACGCGTGCGGCGATTCCATTTGCGAACCGGAGCCGCCGATTTTTTGCAGCGCGCCGGAAAGCCCCGGCGGGTTGCGCGTGAATTGCACCGACGACGCATCCGCCAGAAATTCGCGCTGCCGGCTGACGGCGGCCTGGATCAGGCGTCCAAAAAAAACGCCCAGCGAACCGATGACCAGCAGCAGCAGGCCGGCCATCACAATGCCGCCGTTGTTGCGCCCCCGCGCCTGCATCAAAACCCGGCCAATGGTGGCGAGACAAAAAATGCCGAACAAAATGCCGATGAGCCGGAGGTTCAGGCGCATATCGCCGTTCAAAATATGGCTGAACTCGTGCCCGATCACGCCCTGCAATTCGTCGCGCGTCAGCTTCTTCATGCAGGTGTGCGTGACGGCCACCACGGCGTCGCTCGGCGTGTGCCCGGCGGCGAAGGCGTTGATGCCGTCTTCGTTGTCGAGCACATAGACTTTGGGCATGGGCACGCCGGAGGCAATGGACATTTCCTCGACGATGTTGAGCAGCTTGCGTTCGTCAGGATCGGCCGTGTTGGAATTGACCACCCGTCCGCCGAGCGATTCGGCCACGACGCTGCCGCCGCCGGACAGCGCCAGCGTCTTGTAAGTGCTGCCGAGGAAAATGACGGTGACCGTGCCCAGCACCACGATGGCAAAAAGCTGCGGATTCCAAAAGGTCACGGGCGCGGCTGCGGCAATCTGATGGTGCCGGGAAATGGCGGCAAAATTGACGAACACCGCCACGCCGTAAATCATCACGATGATGGAGATGACCGCCAGCGTAAAATAAACCACCAGCAGCTTCGTTTTTTTGCGGGCCTTGGCCTGTTGCTCGAAAAAGTCCATTTGGATTTACGATTTTGGATTTACGATTTACGAGCGCACCGGCAGATCACGGCGGCGCGTAAATCGCAAATCGTAAATCGCAAATTTTCGGCTTGGCAAAAAATCAGGTGAATTTCACTTTCGGCGCTTCCTTTTCCTCCGGCTTGTCTATGACGAAGAGTTCCGCCGCCGTGAAGTTGAACATGCCGGCGATGAGATTGCTCGGAAACACTTCGCGGTCGGTGTTGTAGGTCATCACGGAATCGTTGTAAGCCTGGCGCGCGAAGGAGATTTTATTTTCCGTCGAGGTCAGCTCCTCGGAAAGCTGGATCATGTTCTGGTTCGCCTTCAAGTCGGGATACTGCTCGCTCACCATCATCAGGCGGCCCAATGTTCCGCCGAGTCCGGTTTCCGCCGCCGTCAGGTTTTTCATCGCGTCGGCATCGCCGGGATTGGCGGCGGCCGCCTTGGACGCGGCATAGGCGATGTTGCGTGCGGCGGTGACGGCTTCCAGCGTGCCGCGTTCGTGCGCCATGTAGCCCTTCGCGGTCTCGACGAGATTCGGGATGAGGTCGTAGCGGCGCTTGAGCTGCACGTCAATTTGCGCGTAGGCGTTTTTGTAGCGGTTGCGCATCGTGACAAGCTTGTTGTAAATGCCCATGACCATCACGCCGACAATGATGAGCACGACGAGCAACCCGCCGAGAACAATCAGGGCAATCGCGCCCAACGCAATGGTTGCAGGTTCCGCCAACATAATTCTAGTTGTCATAATTTTCCTTTCGTTAAGTTCACTGACAGTTTTACCGATTCGCGCCGCCGGGCAATGATAATTTCGCGGCAAATTTGGAATTGTGTTCACGGTAGGGAGGCGCTGCCGCGCCGCCGGGCAAAGCCGCAGCTTTGCCCTACCAGATTTGATTTACGGCACGACTTCCACCGGCATTCCGACCGAGACCAGTTTCACCAAATACTCCGCGTCCCAGTTCGCCAGCCGGAAACAGCCGTGCGATTCCGTGCGGCCAACCTGCTCCGGGCTGGGCGTGCCGTGCATGCCGTAGCCCGGTTTGTCGAGGCTGATCCACGCGACGCCGACGGGATTGTTCGGGCCGGGCGGCAAAATCAATTTATGCCCGATGGCCTGCGCCTCCGGCGATTCCGGAAACACCGCCGGATCGAAAGTATAATTCGGATGCGGCGCGATGGCGGCGACGTGCAGTTCGCCCACCGGCCGCTTCTCGACTTTCGCCGCAATGCTGCACGGGCAATGCAAAAGCAAATTTGTGTCCGCGTCAAACGCCTCCAGAAATTTTCCCGACAGATGGATGATGACAAACGCCGCCTTGTCCGCCGGCTCCGGGTAACTCACGCCGGGAATTTTCAAAACGGTTCCCGCCGCGAGGCTTGTCCAGTCCACGCCGGGATTGAATTTTTGAACCAGCAGCGGATGCGCGTGCGCCTTTTCCGCGACGCACTCCAAAATGGTTTCATACTCCAGCGCCGACTGCTGCGACTTGGCCAGCCACGTTTTGCCGAGCGGCTGCAGGCGCGCGAGGTCGTTGGTCGTCACGGTGTAATCCGCCAGCACCGGCGCGTCGAGCGTGAGCTGCGCCCGCGTATTCGTGTCGAGCAGGCCGCTTTCCAACAAATTTTCCGAACGCTGAAACGCGCCGATGGCCGCGCGCGTCTGCGAACCCGCCGCGCCGTCAATGGAACCGGGCGAAATCGCCCGCCGGGCCAGCGCAATTTGCGCTTCAAGGATTCCGCGAACGGGCCGGGGGAAATCCGTTTCCGAAATGACGGGCGAAACCGGATTTGGTTTTTCAACCGCCGGCGGGGCAACCTGAGCTGGAACCGGCGCGACCACGGGTTTTTCCGGTTCCACCATTTTCACAACCGGAACGGCGAGCAGCGGCGAAAGATTTTTATTCACCGGCACCGTCGGCGGTGATTTGTGCGGGGAAGATTTTTCGGGATGTTTCTCGTGCCACCATAGCCAGCCCAGCCCGGCGAGAATGGCCAGCAACAGCAGCACCGCGAGCCAGTCTCCGGCGCGCTGGCGGCCTTTGGCGAATGGTTTTTTTTCGAGAACAGGCACGCGTTTATTTAGCCACGGCAACGCGGCCAACCCAAGTTTGAAATCACACGCCCAGCTGCAGCGTTGCGTCGCCGATCACCCGCGCGGCGTTGTCGTAGCCGACGCGGCTGGTGTTGATGACGAGGTGATAGTGCATCGGGTCGTTGATGTCGGCGCGGAAATAAGTTTTCAAGTAGCGGGCGCGGGCCTGCTCTTCTTCCAGACAAAAACGCCGCGCTTCCGCCGGCGTTTTGCGGTCGTCGTGGCAAATGCGCTCAATGCGCTCCTCCAGCGGCGCGACCAGGCGAATATGCAGGACGTGCGGCAGCCGGGCCGTGACGATGTTGCCCGCGCGGCCGATGAGAATGACGCTGCCCAGCTCCGCCAGTTGCAGGAGCGTCTCGGCGGTCTGCTTCACCATCGTCTCTCCCGTCGGATGAACGCCAAAAATATCGGCGAGCGTGTCTTCGATCTGCGACGTGCGATCTTCCGGCAGGAATTTCGCGAGATATTTTGGCAGCTTGTGGTCGGCGAGCACCTTGTCCATGAGTTCGCGGTCAAACACCGTCCAACTCACGCCGGGCGCCGGCGCGTGCTGTTGAAGATAGTTCGCGAGTTTTTCGGCGACATGAACCGCGCCGCAGCCCGCCTGGCGGGAAATGGTAACCGCCCGCCGGATTCCCGCCGGCCCCGCTGGATTCACCGCCGGCGCGGTCTGGCAGTTGATGAAAGAATAGCAACGGTCTAGGCTGGCGTTAATCATAAGTCACCTCGTGGTTTCTGGTTCACATTATCACCGGCCGGCCGGCAATTTCAAGCCGTGCAGGACGATTTGCAAAAAACTAATTCAAACCATAAATGTTACTCCCGCAGCCGCCATTCGTGGTAGGCTCCGGCAATCTGCCCCACCAGCGGCGACGGCGCGACCGGCTCGCCGTTGAAGGACGCCACCGGCACCACGCCCCAGGTGCTTTGCGTCACAAAAATTCCCTCCGCCTGGCGCAGTTGCTCCGGCTTGATGATGCACTTGTTTGTTTCCAGTCCGAGCACCTGGCAGATTTCCAGCACCACCGCCCGCGTGATGCCCGGCAATACGCCGCGACCGGTCGGCACGGTGCAAACCTTGTCCTGATAAATCCAAAAAATATTCCCGCCCGCCGTCTCCGCCACCTCGCCGTTCGTGTTCAACAGCAGCGCCTCGTCCGCGGCCTGCGCCTCCGCCTCGGCGCGGGCAAGGAGGTTGAGAATCTTGCTCGTCGTCTTGAATCCCGCCAGCGCGTCGCCCGCCGGAATGCGGAAAGCCGACGTGATCAAACTCCATTGCAGCGGCTCGTCCGCATTTTGCGGCGGCAGCGGCTGTAGCGTCATCGCCAGCGTCGGCGCCTCCGCGCCCTTGATCGAATATCCGCGCGGACCCGGGCCGCGCGTCAGCGTCAGGCGCAGCACCGCGTCGGGAAAATTGTTTTGCTGGATGAGCTGTTCCGCGAATTTTTGAATTTCCCTCGGCGCGAACGGCAGCTTGATTTTCAAAAAATCCGCGCCGCGCGCTAGGCGTTCGAGATGCTGCGCCAGCCGGAACGGCCGGCCGTTCGCCACGCCCACCGTTTCAAACAAGCCGTCGCCCAGCAGGAACCCCCGGTCGTTCAAGGGAACCACCGCTTCGGCTTCCGGCACAAATTTTCCGTTGAGAAAAACAACCATGAAAATAATACCCGTTTCCTAATGCCGTTTTGATTAACCGAACCGCCGCTGGAGTTCAAGCTTTAGCTGGTCCGGGTGCGGAAGCTGAAGCGCGAATGCCAGCCTCACCCAAATTCAGCGCCGCGAGAAAACCCGCCGCCTTCGCCAGCGTCTCGGCATGTTCGGCGGTGGGATTGGAATCCGCCACGATGCCCGCGCCGACGTTGAAATGAATTTTCCCCGCCGTGCAAACCGCCGTGCGGATGGCGATGTTCAACTGGCTTTCGCGGTTGAAGCCGAGATAGCCCAGCGCGCCGCAATACGGCCCGCGCGCAACCGGCTCCAGTTCGTCAATGATTTCCATCGCGCGGAATTTCGGCGCGCCGGTGATGCTGCCGCCGGGGAAACACGCCGCGAACGCGGCGAAATGCGTCACGTCTTTTTTCAAACGGCCTTCGACGGTGGAAACGAGATGCTGCACCTGCGCAAATTTTTCCAGCCGCGCCAGGTCCGGCGTCTGCACGGAACCGTATTCGCAGACCTTGCCGAGATCGTTCCGCAGCAAATCGGTGATCATCACGAGTTCGGCGAGTTCCTTCGCGCTGGTCTGCAATTCGTAGGCGAGCTGCGCATCGCGCATCGGGTCGGCGTCGCGCGGGCGCGTGCCCTTGATCGGCCGCGTGACAATATGCGAACCACTCATGCGCAAAAACTGCTCCGGCGACGACGAGGCGATTTGAAAATCGCCGGCGTCCAGAAACGCGGCGAACGGTGCGGGCGAAACGGCACTTAATTTTTCAAATAGTTCCCAGCCGGAAATATTGCCTTGCGCCGTGAGCCGGTGCGACAAATTAACCTGGTAAATATCGCCGGCGCGGATGTATCGCTGCGCGCGTTCGACGGCGGAAATAAAATCGGCGCACGATATATTGGACGTAACCTCACGCCAAGGCGCCAAGGCGCAAAGTGATTCCAAGCTCTGCGTCTTTGCGTTTTTGCGTGAGATTTCCAGATTTTGAAGCCGGCTTTGCCAAAATTCCAATTGTGCCTTCGCGCGGGCCTCGCTGCGCGAACCGTCGGCATTCAAGCCGGTGGAGACAACGCAGACTTTGCCGAGGCGATGATCGAAGACCACGAGGCTGTCGTAAAAACCGACGTGGCAGTCGGGCAGTTCCAAATCGTTCACCGCGCGGCGCGGCAGCTTCGGCTCGATGAAATTTTTCAGGTCGTAGCCCCAGTAGCCGAACGCGCCGCCGAGCGGGAACGGCAGGTCAATTTCATCCAGCAGTTCGTGGCGCGACATGAGCGCGTCGAGAAGATGCCATGGATTGCCGAAGTGAAGTTTTGAGTTTTGAGTTTTGAGTTTTGAGTCAAAGATTTCGCAGCGCGAGCCGAAACTGCGGAAAACAAGAAACGGATTGGCCGCGACGAACGAATACCGCGCCGCCGGCGAATCAAATTGCGCCGTGCGCAGCAGAATAATTCCATTTGCGCCGCGCAGATTTTCGACGAGCGATTCGGGCGTATGCGCCGTGGGAATTTCCTGGATCAACGGCCGCATTTAAGAAAATGCCGTGGGCAGCACGCCGGGCGTGCCGAGGCGGCGCTCGTAATCGCGGATGATTTCCACGACTTCCTGCGGACTGTCGGTGACGCACACCAGGTCGAGGTCGCCGGGCTTGATGAATTTATTTTTCTGTTCCAGCTCCTTTTTCATCCATTGCAACAGGCCGCTCCAATGCTCGCGGCCGAAAAGGATCAGCGGAAACTGCGGGATGCGCTCCGTCTGCACCAGCGTGATGACCTCGAAAAATTCGTCGAGCGTGCCGAAGCCGCCGGGCATGAACACGAAGCCCAGGCTGTATTTCACAAAGCAAACCTTGCGCGCAAAAAAATAATGGAAGTGGATCGGCACGTTGGCGTAGCGGTTGCCGGACTGTTCGTGCGGCAGCTCGATGTTGAGGCCGACGGATTTGCCGCCCGCCTGCGCCGCGCCCTTGTTCGCGGCCTCCATGATGCCGGGGCCGCCGCCGGTGACGACGGCGAGGTTGTGGTGCGCCAGCCCTTTGGCGATGGCCGCGGCGGCGCGGTAATATTTATCCTTCGGCTTCATTCGCGCCGAGCCGAAGATCGTCACGGCCGGGCCGACCTGCGACATGGTTTGAAAGGAGTCCACGAACTCGGACATGATGCGGAAGATGCGCCACGGATCTTCGCGGATGAAAGTATTGCCATCGCTCATGGCGGCAACAATAAACCCAACCGCCGGCCGAAACAAGCCGGAGAAAAACGAGGCAGTGTCTTAATTTGGTGGGGCGAGCGTCCGCGCGAGCCGCTTAAATCCAAGGTTCACTACGGCTCGCGCGGACGCTCGCCCCACCGGCTTTTTTGAAATCAGGACACTATCAAATGAGTGGTGCCACTCGGCTGAAATCTTCCAGTGATCATGGTTTCTAATTCTTGCGCGGCTCGATTTTTTTCAGGCCGACTTCGTGGGCGATGTCGTCGAACTCCGCGTGGCTGACCTCTTCGAGGCGTTTGCCGCGCGCCTTGAGCTTTTCGTTGATCTTGATGGCCTGCTCGGTCATCCGCTCATGCGTTTCCTGCGTGCCGCCGACGAGCGCGAAATTCGGTCCGGTGGTGATGCGCTTGTGGCCGTCGGAATCCAAGCCGACGCCGAGCAGCGCGGCTTTGCGTTTGATCTTTTTGGCGTTTGCCATCGGCAAAACGTAAGGGCAGCCAGCGAACGGGTCAAGGCCGGCAGGGAAATTTCAATCGGCGGCGGCTCGGTTTCGTTTTCCAATGCTGCTGGCTGCCATGCGCTTTTCGCTTGCCCGCAAACATTTTTATTCCATAATCATCCGCCTCGTCAACGGATGACGAGGCCGGCATGGAAAGTTCGGAAGCGCATTAGATTTTAATTGGCTGGGGTCGTAGCTCAGTTGGTAGAGCGTCTCGTTCGCAATGAGAAGGTCAGGGGTTCGAATCCCCTCGGCTCCACCATAATTTCTGGTGGTAATATGGTGGTAATATCGAATAATCCTCCGTTTTTAACGGTGGATTATTCATTTCTTCACAAAATTCAAAAGCCGGAGTTGGCAAGAGTTGGCTGGCGCTTAAACGGACTTGACACGGCACTTACCGGCACTAAGATTGGCACTTAATGACACCAAACAAAAGCGCAGTCTTTAAGAACGGCAAGGTTTGCTGGCAACTGGATTTTGGCGTGGATCCAATTACCCAAAAGCGTGTCCGCAGGTTCTTCAAAACCGAGGCTGAAGCCGATGAGGAAATTAAAATTTGCGCCAAAAGAGAGAAATCCTACGGTGAATTCTGGCTCCGAATGACCGCCGCAGAACGAGCAGCCGCTGTCATCACGCTGCAGGAGATAAAAACGAGCGGCATGAATGTCACCGAGGTGTGGTCTCAATTCCAAGCTCAGAAAAAAGAAATCTCGGCACAGACTGCGACCAGCCCAAAACCATATTTTGAAGTTGTTGAGGAATTCCGCCGACTGAAAACTGAAGCCGGTGATTCGACCCGCTATGTCAAGAATACATGCGCTTTCCTCCATAAATTCGGAGTGGGACGCGAGAAACAAAACATTCATGAAATCACCGCAGCCGACCTTGGAAAATGGATGTCAATGATGGCGAAAGAACGAAGTTGGTCGTTGCGCACTAAAGACACATATCAAATTTTGTTTGGTTCGCTTTGGTCACTTGCCATTAAAAATGGATGGGCTGCCTTGAATATCGTTGATCGCCTACAACCCATCAATCTGCCTGGCAAAGAAGTTAAAATTTACACAAACGATGAGACCATCAATTTGATGGCGGCGGTGATGTCCAACCCAGCAGCCCAGCAAATAATTGCGCCGATGGCTTTGGGCTTTTTCGGTTGTATGCGCCCAGAGGAAGTCGAATCAAAGCGGGCAAAATCAGAAGGCGTTCCCGAGGAAAAATGGTTCAATTGGGCCGACATTGACCTAAATAATGGACTCGTCAAAGTGCGCAGAGAGATCGCCAAGGTAGGCGACGAACGAACCATCCGCCTACAACCCTGTGCGGTTGAGTGGTTAAAATTGGCCAAGGAATTAAAGAATCCCCTGCCATCGGTAAACGAACGGCGGTTGGTTGATGCCTGCTGCAAACAAATCGGCCTAGACGAGTGGATTCGGGACGGAATGCGTAAGAATTGCGCCACGCATCTGCGCGCGGTGTATAAAAACGATTATGAGGTAACGCAGGATTGCGGCAACAGCGTCGGGGTATTACTGGAATCCTACGCGGCGTTGCATGTGCCCCGCGAGATTTCGCTGGCACACTGGAAAATTACACCGCGTCGAGTGCGCGAACATTTACAGTCGAAAGCGTGGGAGGATGTCTTACGAGAGGCGTCCGTCAAAGCGGTCAAGACTGCTGAAGCGCAGCAAGCACCGTAGGCCAATGAAAACGAAAAGTTCTCCGATTAAATCTAATGACAGGAATACGACCAATCCTAACCTGCTGAAGCACCCACTCAGCCGAACACTGCAAGCGTTCGGCGAGTTGTTCGGTTGTTAAAAGTGGCTCCATAACACTACATTATAGTGTTTGTTTATTTGGTTTAATTTTTATTTTTGGTAAAATGAAGAAAAACAGAATGGGTCTTAGACATTGTTTAATCCCGAACGAACTGGCCGAGACAAATAGGCAATATTATGAGAATAACTAACAACTTTATTGCCATCATCGGCAGCCTGTCGGCTCAATCAAATTAGAGGAAACCAATATGAGATATAATCGTAACAATTTACTGGTCGCTTTTTTTATCGGCGGTTTGCTTGGCATTCTCATCCGCCTCTACCGCGAGCGCCGGCAGGCTTGCGCCGCGCCTGTGCGCCCGCAGCCGCCGCAAATCACATCGCCGCCTGTTGTTAATCGGCGCACAAGTCAGCAAGCGCCGTTGCCGCCGCACATCTGGAATTGACCGGGTGATTCGTCCAGAGCCAGCGCTTCGCAAAGCGCTTCAAACTCGAAAAAATCATCAGGCCGATTGGGATCAAGCAATTCGTCGCAAATCCGATTTGTGATTTCCTCGCCGTTGTCGTGCTCAAAATGGCACGTCGCTGTATAAACGATTGTTTCGAGCAGGTCGCGATTGTTTTCGGTGATGGCCTTGTGCAGCAAGGCATCCAGCACGGACATTGCATCATTGGTGACGGAATTCCTCAAGCCTCCTCACTCCCCCAATTCGCCATATCGGTGATTGCCTCGACGGCCGAATCGTAACCTTGGGCGGCTGACTTGGCCCACCAGCCAATGGCTGTGTCCAAACTTTTCACAACTCCCAATCCATTTACATAGTGATGGCAAAGAAACGCAGCCCACCTGCATGGGCATTGGGTTTGGCGGTGATTTGCGCGTGCGAATGTTGTTATAAAGGATGAACCTTTATTGGGGTTCTGGCGTCTGAAGCTGCA
>Ga0182030_10011860_pt1 | contig 17546 bp, 15 predicted proteins | sample 812S3MmetaG_FD_121299 | JGI IMG/M metagenome (GOLD analysis project Ga0182030, IMG submission 121299) | Permafrost microbial communities from Stordalen Mire, Sweden - 812S3M metaG (Illumina Assembly) | ecosystem: Environmental > Terrestrial > Soil > Wetlands > Permafrost | place: Sweden...
AGATCGACGTGCTGCTCCTCGCCGTTCTGCGTGACCGTGCGCAGCATCGAGACCAGCTTGCGGCGGCGCTGTTTCTCGTGGAACCCCAGCCCGAAGCTGATCGAGAACAGCAGCAGGCCGAGGATCGCGAGAAACGCGAATGCAACGATGGCGTTCACGACTGTCCGATCTCCACGATGGTCTGGAACAGCGAGGCCGGCAGCTGAATGCCCGATGCGCGCAGCTTGTCGTAGAAGCGCGGGCGCACGCCGGTCGCTTTGAACCGGCCGAGCACCTTTCCGTTCTCCGCCACCCCGCTTTTCTCAAAGAGGAAGATGTCCTGCATGGTGACCTGTTCGCCTTCGAGTCCCACCAGTTCGGTAATGTAAGTGATCTTGCGGCTGCCGTCGCTGAAGCGCGCGGCCTGCACGACCAGGTCGATGGCGCTGCTCACCTGGGCCCGGATAGCGCGCACGCCCATGTTCGCGTTCGCCATGCCCACCAGCACTTCGAGCCGCGCCACCGCGTCGCGCGGCGTATTGGAATGGATCGTCGTGAGCGAGCCGTCGTGGCCCGTGTTCATCGCCTGCAGCATGTCCAGCGCTTCTTCGCTGCGGCACTCGCCGACGATGATGCGGTCGGGGCGCATACGAAGGGCGTTGATCACCAGATCGCGGATGCGGATGGCGCCGGTGCCTTCGATATTCGCGGGGCGCGTCTCCATGCGCGCCACGTGCGTCTGGCGCAGCCGGAGTTCGGCCGCGTCTTCGATCGTGATGATGCGCTCGTTTTCCGGGATGTAGCTGGAGAGGACGTTGAGCAGCGTCGTCTTGCCGGCGCCCGTCCCGCCTGAGATCACGATGTTGAGCCGGGCGCGCACGCAGGCTCGCAGCAGCTCCAGCATGCCTTCGGTCAATGCCAGCTTCTTGACCAGGTCCTCGCCTTCCAGCAGCTCCTTGCCGAACCGGCGGATCGATAGCAGCGGGCCGTCTACCGCAACCGGCGGAATGGCGGCGTTGACGCGCGATCCGTCGGGCAGGCGGGCATCCACCAGCGGCGACGATTCATCCACGCGCCGCCCCACGCGCGCCACCACTTTCTCGATGATGCGCAGCAGATGAGCGTTGTCTTTGAACTCGACCGGAGTCCGGAACAGTTTGCCGCCGCGCTCGATATAGACCAGCTTCGGCGTCGTGACCAGAATGTCCGAGATCGTCGGGTCGCGCAGCAGTGGCTCGAGCGGACCCAGACCGAAAACCTCATCGAGCACTTCCTCGATGACGCGTTCCTTTTCCGCCAGACTGAGCGGCGTGCGCTCCTCGTCGACAAGCTTTGCCACGGCAACGCGGATCTCCGTGCGCGCGCGCTCGCTCGCGAGCGACGACAAAGCTTCGAGGTTAATCCGGTCCAGAAGCTTGCGGTGAATTGTGAACTTCAGTTCCTGGTACTCGACGCCCGTGTGGTCGCGCGAATTGAGACGCGTCACCCAGCCGGCTTCCGGCGGGTTGGCGTTTCCGTTAACTCCCGATGTTGCGGCCGACATAAGTTATGCCTGCGCCCCCTGTTCCGCCGCCTTGGGCGTTCTGCTCATCAGTGAGAACCAGCGCCTTACGCCGCCGGCGGTTGCTGCCCCGGCGGGCGATGTCTCTGTCACGATCTCGCCCAAAGTACGCTGCCGGATTGACTCGGCCATGCGGTGCAGTTCTTTCCCCAGCGCGCTGCCCGGCGACAGGAAGCGGCCCTCGGAATACGCGTCGTAGAGCGCCAGACGGTCGTCGCGAAGCAGGATGTCAATGGGGCGGCCGAGCGCTCGCTCTACTCCGGCGTAACTGACCTTGCCCGACGCGGCTGCGCGGTTGAGCACGAGTTTAATCCGGTTCGGCTCGAAGCCCCGGTCCTCCACACTGCGCAGCGCGCGCCTGGCGCGTTCCACGCTTTGGTGATCGGGAGTGGTGATCAGATAAAGCAGATCCATCTCCGGCAGCCCGTCCAGCGCCGCGCGGCTGATGGCCCGCCCAAAATCGATAACGGCTGCGGGATATGTCGAGCGCACGAAACGCATCAGGTGCAGTGTCTCCTCGCGCTCGGGAGCTTTTTTCGCGGCGATCTCGTCGGGCGCCGTGATCAGATCGAGTTTGTCCGCGTGCGTGGATACCAAAGCCTTCCAAAGGCTCGCGTCCATGCGCCGCAAATTGGCCACCGCATCCTGCACCGAGTACGTGGTCTTCGACTTCAGAAGGAAGCGCAGGAGTCCGGCCTCGAAATCGAAGTCCGCCAGCAAAGTGGACTCGCCCCGGGGGCCGGCGCCCAGCTGGTGTGCAAGATACTGGGCGGTGTGCACGGCCACCGTGGTGGCCCCGCATCCGCCGCGCGCCGAAAGAAATCCGAACAGCTTTCCGAGCGCATTCGATGTGTCGGTTGCACCCTTCGAGCGATGGGACGAAAGCTTCTGCAGCGCCTCGCGCAGCGTTTCGTTCAGCGGTGGGTAGAGATATTCGTTCGCCCCCGCCCGCAAGGCTTCGAGGATCAGCTCGGGCGAAGCCTCGGGATTGAGGACGAACACGGCGGGCTGTGATGCCGTGTTCCTGAGCCGCCGCACGAACTCCTCGAGCGGCATCGCGATGCGGCTGGTCTCGGCAAGCACCACATCCACCCGATGCCTTTCGATGCGATCGAGCAGGGCGTCCCCTTCCACCATGCCACTCTGGTCGAGCCCGTGTTCCACAGCAATCCGCACCGGCAGATTCTGTATACAGGCGTGGGTCTGTTCCCAAACCGTGCGGTTGGCCACCACGAACGCGGCCGTCAGAGGCATCATGCTCAATTGGCGCCTCCGTTCGGCGGCGCTGCGGGCGACGGCAGCGGCAGCGTGTTCAGGGGATTGTAAATCGGAGCACTCCCGCCGTTTCCCGGCGTCCCCGGCTCCGCGCCCTGCGTCTGCGGCGCGGATTTCTGCAGCTCCTGCATCTCCTGGTAAGTGATATCCGGCCGCGGCGTTCTCTGCGGACCGGGCCCGGTCTGTTCGGTTCCAGGCGTGCGCGGCGGCGTGGTCAGGACGTCCGGTCCTTTGATGAAGGAGTCCGGACGCGGCAGGTCGGGCAGCGGCTGGCCTTGCGGCACCGGCGCCACCAGCTCGGGTGTCACAATCACCAGCAGCTCCGAGTTGTTCTTCGTCACCTGCTTGCTCTGGAAGAGCTTGCCGAGGAGTGGAATATCGCCCAGACCCGGGATCTTCGCCAGCGCCGCGGTCGTTTGATTGTTCAACAGTCCTGCGATGGCGAAACTCTGCCCGCTCTGCAGCTCCACTTCGGTCTCCACCCTTCGGGTGTCGATGGCCGGAACCGTGGAACCGGACACGATCAGCGAGTTCGCGTAGTCAAGAGAGCTCACCTCGGGCGCGACGTGCAGACGGATGGTGCCGCGCGGCGTAACGGTCGGCACGAAGCGAAGCCGGATACCGAATTCCTTGAACGATACGGTCACTTGTCCTACGCCGCCGCCGCCGCCCTGCAAAGTGGGGAACGGGAACTGGCCGCCCGCGAGGAAGCTGGCCTCTTTGCCGTTCATCGCCAGCAGATTGGGCTCGGCGAGGATCTGCAGAATGTTCTGTCCGGCCAGTGCCTGCAAAGTGGCGCCGAGGTTTGCATGCGGATCGAAAAGCAGAAGATTGAGCGCATCGCTCAGTGAAAACGTGGTGGGCGCGCCCGCCACCGCAACGCTGGAGAAGGTGGACGGCGCCGTGGAGCCGGTTCCGACGTTCATCGGATAGCCGTACGGGGTGCCGAAGAAATTGATCCCGGCCTGCAGGGATTTCGTCCGGTCCACGTCGGCAAAGCGAACCTTGAGCAGGATCTGCTGCTCCTGCTGCGGCGTCTGAATCCGGAGCAGATTGATCACCTTGCCCAGCGGCGTCCCGATCGCGACCGCGCGGTCGGCTTCGAAAACGTCCTTCACGGTGCCGGTGAGATAAACGGATGTGGCGTCCACGGTCAGCTGCACGTCCGAACCGAACTCGTGCTGCAGTTGTTCCAGCGCGGCTTCGATGCGGCTCCTGTTGGCCGGGACTTTGACGTCGTACACTCTGCGCGACCCGTCGTCCAGCCAGATCACAAGAGAGGTCTCGCCCGGTGCTCTGCCGTTGAGCATCACCGATCGGGCGCTCACGGCTACGGCGTCGGCCGTTACGGGGTTCGCCAGAAAAACTTTCTCAATGTTGACCGGCATATCCATGACGAGCGATTTGCCGGCGTTCACCGTAAGCTGCTCCACGCCAGGCTGTGTAACCGGCTCCTGCGCCGCGTGCAGATAGTTCGCGCAGAGCGCCAGAGCGCCCAGCAGAATGATGTCGGTGATGCGTATCCTCACGGCCTGGCCTCGTCGCGCCGCGCAGGCACCGCAGCCGCTCCGGGATCGATGAACGTCGACTGCGTTCTGGTGGTGCCGGAAAACACTTCCACCGTGACGGTGCGGGGTTTGGGCGGAACCGGCGCAGCCGGCGGCGCCACCGGGGGCGCAGGGACTGCCGTTTTCCCCGTCGCTGCCTCGCCATTGCCGTCGACGTCCAGACGCGCCGCGCGCAGCTTGCCGCCGAACAGATTCGCCGTAGCGGCGCCAGGCGTATGCACCAGTTCCCGGTCGGCGGGATTCCGCAGTACCAGCTGAATCGTCTGCTGCGCTGCCAGCGTCAGCAGTTCGGCCTGTTCCGGTGTCACCAGCAGGTTCACAACCTGCACGATCACCGGCTTCCCCTCGGCATCTTTCTGATAGTTCTGTCCCGCGGAAAGCACCTGAATGTCCTGAAGAAGCGTTCGCGTGACCGTGCCCATGGCGGATCCTCCCTCGCTCTGCGCTGCCGGCGGCGTGCCGGAAACCAGCACATCGACGCGCATCCCCGCCACCGCGAACCCGGCCACCCCGACCACTTCGTTCACATGCACCGCGAACGCGCGCAGCCCTTTCGGAATGGTGGCGGCAAACCCGGCGCCCGCGCCTTTCGGGGCGAGCGATGTTTCATAAAACGGCGAATCTTCGTGGATCGGCGCGATCACCCCGCGCTTGACGATGTCTTCCTTTTTTGTCAGCGCCCCGGAAGGCACGGACAGATATTCCTGCGTTCTAAGCTCGCGTTCCGTGATCAGCGCGCCTGTTTCCAGGTCTTTCGACGCCACCCAGACTTTGACGGTGACGGGCCTCGTCGACGCGCCGACAGTCATGCGCGACGACATCAGCTGATACAGCACGAACGCCGCTCCCGCCGACACGGCGAGCGCAAACGCCAGCACACCGATTAATCGCTTTGTCATTTGTTTTTATTTCCTGTCCCAAATTTGAATCTTCTTTCCGTGACCTTATTCAACAGGGAGCGGGGCGGCTGGTGCCAGGTTGCGTTCTTCGGTGCCGCTTGCTTACGCGCGCGGTCCGGAAAGCGTCTCCGAACCGTGACCGTCAGGGAGCGGCACACCCGAACTCCTGATCTAACTCGCAGCGTTGGCGGCGACCAGCTGTGAGCTGGTCTGGCTCCAGAACCCCTGGAGGCTGTTGCCGGCGCTCATATACAACGACGCCGACGCCAGCGCAATAAACGCCATCAGCAGCGTGTATTCGATGAGGTCCTGGCCCGACTCATCCTTCCAGAACATCTTCAGACGTGACAACATTTCTTCCTCTCCTTTCCTGCTTCACGTTCCTTCGAACCCTGCATCCTGCGCGAGCGGGGCGCCCGGTTCCGGAGCGCCCCCCTCAGACCGTGACTAGCTGCCGGCATTGGCCGCGACCAGCTGCGAGCTGGCTGAACTCCAGATGCCCGTGAGGCTCTTTCCGGCGCTGGTGAAGATGGCGGCCGACGCCAGCGCGATAAAAGCCATCAGCAGGGTGTATTCAATAAGGTCCTGGCCCTGTTCGTCTCTTACGAAATTCATGATCATGTTCTTCATTTGGCTGTGTGTCCTCCTCTGGTTTGTTGGTTCGGTGATCTTTTCCATGCCTCGCACCAGGGCCCCTTCGGCCTGTGCGCTCTTTTGATCACGGGTGTTGGATTTCGTGATCGCACGATCACGGATGCTCCTCTCGTCACTGGAAACGAGAGAATCTGTGGCGCGCGCCTGCCCTGCCGGCGCCAGGGAACTGGCTCCGTTCCGGCGGAATACGACGGCGTGTGTGTCGTCGTAAACGAGGCGCCATGCGCGCGAGATCTTGAGGATGCTGGCCAGCGGCATCGAAGGCTGCAGCAGTACGGTATCGATGCCGTAGTCGTCCAGCGTTTTCTGCCAGCCGTATTTGCCGCCCAGCGTGTCGAGGTAGAGCTGACCGAACGTGGCGCCGTAAAAATCGCTGCGCCCGTCGATGAAGACTCTCCCGGACGGATAGAGGTTGTAGATCAGGTAATCGCCCCACTGATCGGTGGTGAAGATGCGCCCGGCATCGGGCTGCCGCACGACGGTGAGTGCGCCCCTGGGAAACCACTTCGCGTCCTGCACCGGGCTCAGCTTCGCCGATACGGGGCGGGGCAGCATGAGTAGCAGGCCGATCAGGGCCAGAGGAACCACGCTCGCCAGATGCAGGCGCCACAGCCGGTCTGTCTCTTCGAAGCTCCGGCTGGCGCTCTCAAACGATAGCGACCCGCGCCGCATCCAGCCGGCGAGCCCGCTCGTCCGCGCCGCCGCAATTGCCGAAGCCGCGCCCCTGGCCAGGATGGGCGCCGCGGCGATCGCGAAGATCGGCAGATTGCGCTGCGCAATCAGCGCCAGATGCAGCCAGCCGAGACCGAGGAAGACGTCCGCGAACCGGCGGTTCCGCGCATCCCACAACGCGGTCAGCACGGCCGCAAATACCAGCGGCTCGAAGTAAATCTGCGCTCCGGACCGGAAGCTCAGCGCCTGAAACTCGGCGATGTGCTCCAGTTGGTACGGGTCGCTGAGATATTGAATCACGTGCCGGTGCAGCCCCCAGCCATAGGGATTGATGAATGTCGCGAGGAAGCAGGCCCCGAACGCGGCCGCCCATGGCCTCGCGCTCTTCAGGTACTCGCGGCGAAGCAGCGCGTCCGGTTCAATCAGCGCGTTCAGCAGATCCGATCCCATGTAGCAGGCGAGCAGCAGAAAGATCACGAAGAATCCGCCGTGCATGTTCGTCCAGACGAGCGTGAGCGGAACCAGCCACGCCAGCAGATGCGCGCGACCCTCCGCGGCACGTTCCATAATGTGCAGCGCTCCGACGAGAAACAGCAGGGTAAAAAGATGGGGCCGTGCGAGCCAATGAATTGAGCAGGCCCCCGCCGCCAATAGGGTCACGGCTATGGCGACTAAACCGTTGTTGCACTTGCGCCGCACCAGACGGAACAGCCCGGCCGTCGTGAGGCAGATGACCGCGAGACTTCCCAGAACTACGCCGCCCAGCCCCCAATGCTGGTGAATCACCGCGAATATCGTGTCCCAGAGCCACTCCCAGGCAAACCACGGCCGGCCCGCGTGCGTGAAGGAAAACAGATCCACATGAGGCACCTGACGATGCGCCAGAATCCATTCACCCGTGCGGATGTGCCACCCCGTATCGCCGTCGTAAAGCAGAATCCGCGCGCCGTCCAGCTTCGCGAAAATAAAGATCAGTGGCATCAGGAACGCGAGGTCCGTCAGCGACGGAAGCACCCGCGCGATAGCCGGAACAGGCGCCGCCGTGGCGCGTGCGCCGGGCGCTGCATTCGCCCGCTTCGGTTCCGGCGCCGCCAGGGGAACGATCATCAACTCACCCGGGTTGCCGGTACCGGCATGTTCAGCAGGTCGTACTGCTTGAGCGGCCGGCGGCTTTTCATAAACCGCATGCTCAGAACCCGCAGCGCCACATCATGGGAGTTTCCCGAAGCTGGCACTACACGGGCCACCTGGGCTCGGCACCTCATTACTCTGGGGCCAAAATCGGAGTTCTCCGGCAGTTCGATATCGAGTGTCAGTTTTCTGTCTATATGAGGAAGGGGGATATCATCCACCCAGCGCATCAGTACGCCCGTCCGGCTGACGTTCTCCGTCAGGGTGCGGAGCGGGGCGGCTTTGATCCTGCCCGCGCCCACGTAACACGTCAGCTGCACGTCGATTCGGGATTTGCTTCGGCGGTCCATTATTCAGGCTGTAGCCTAAAATTAGTCCCAGCGCCGGGCGGCGAACAATACCATAATTGGGTTGCATGATGGCGCTATCGGTCGTTACATCCGTTGTATAACCGGACTCGAACGCCCCTCGGTCCACAATCATTTATCCTCTTAAAGTATTGATAAAAAAGTAATTTATACATCTGATATGCAAGTCCTTTTCGCTCGCGAGCGGGGGTGGCGCGGGGGCCTTCGCCGGGCTGGCTAATCTCGCTGATGATATATATCTAAGGTCGTAACCAGGAGGATTGAATTGAAAATAACCATATGAAAACTAAAAAAAGTATTAGAAATTTTGTTTGCGGAATGGTAAGCTCCCATACATGGCAATGGCAAATGTTCTGCTGTGCAGCGATGAACCGATACTCGCCGAAGGCCTCTCCAGGATCCTCGCCGGGTCGGATCAGATGCGTCTGATATCGTATTGCCCTGGGCTTGACACCCTCAGGGATCAGATATCTGCGCATCAGCCTGATATTCTTCTGATAGATCTCACTGCCGGGGTCAACTTTGGAGTGCTGAGCGGCCTCCACGAGCTGGCCAGCCGTGCCCGGATCGTGCTGTGGGTGCACTCCATCTCGACCGAGCTGGCTCTGCAGGCCATGAGTCTCGGGGTGCGGGGTATTCTTCGCAAGACATTGCCCGTCGAAACCCTGCTGCGCTGCATGTCCAAGGTCAATGAAGGCGAGCTTTGGTTTGAGAAGGCGCTGACGGACAGTATTATGTCGGCCCGCCGCTACTCCCTCACGCGCCGCGAAGGACAGCTGGTCAGTTTGCTTTCGCAGGGACTGAAAAACAAAGAAATCGCCACTGCCCTGAACATCTCTGAAGGCACGGTAAAGGTTTATCTGTCGCGTTTATTCCAGAAGCTGGGTGTAAAGGACCGGTTTGAACTGGCGCTCTACGGCCTGAAGAACCTGACCCCGGGCAGCGGTTCCGTGGACGGCGCTTCCGGGGATCTGCGCCGGCCCGCCACGCCCATCTGGCAGCCGCCACGCTCCTTCTTTGTCGATAAGATGCCGGTTCCGGCGCAGGTGCCGCCGTCTGCCGACGGACGTCACTTCAAGTTCTGACCCGCCCCTGATTTCGAAGGTCCGCGCCCTCACCGGCACCGTTCGGTAAACCCTTACCCCTGCGTGGTATCAGGTTTCGGCGCCGCGCAGCGATTCGAGTCCGTCCAGGACGCGCCGCAGCAGCTCATCCGTCTGCCCAACCATAGTGCGCAGTGCCTCCACCGACCTTGCCTGATGCTCGAACCGGGACTCCACCTCGTCCTCGATCCGTCCGCACACCCGTTCCAGCGTCTGATGGATCTCCTCTTTGGTCACTGACTGAGAGCTCATGCTTCCCAGCCGGCTTTCCACCTGTTCGGTCCGGCTGGCCAGACGGGCTATTGCCAAATGCAGGGTATCCACCTGAGCCTCAAGGTTTTCGATGGTGCGGGCGTGGCGCGCTATATTCCCCAGCAGCTTCAGGCTTCGCAATAACCCGAACCCTGCGCCGATGACGATAAGCGTCGTCTTTCCTGCGTCTTTCAGGGTCTGCGAGGGCAAGCCGTAATTATATGGGCGTTCTTTTACAATTTGCAGGTGGTACGATGGACGACCAGTACTATTACTGTTCATTACGGAACCGCCATGCTTTGATCGGGAAGCTGCAACAATCCGGTTTAGAGTAGGAAGTAACTGAATCGTATCAACGCCAGACTCATGCAAACCGAAATCGGCACTGCGGAAATGACGGCCTGGGCCGACATCCTCTCGAAGATTGGCGAGAAGAACAGCCGTCTCTACGATCTGCTGGAACGCTATAGAGAGGTGCGAATTTCTGCCCAGCGCTCTCCGGGTCGCATCATTGTCCAGGAACTGGAGCGCGAACGTTCCCGTATCGCCCGTGAACTGCACGCCGGGGCCGGGCAACCGCTCGCCGGCATCAAGCTGAATCTGGAAACTCTGGACCACTGCGCAATGGATCTGCCGCCCGCCGGACGCGACGCACTGGAGCGCCTGCAGACGCTGGCGGAGCAGGCACTGCAGCAGGTCCGGGCGGTCTCGCATAGCCTCTACCCGCCTGACTGGCAGGCACTTAGCACCGCGGATGCGCTGCGCAGCCTGGTGCAGTCGAGCGGCCTCGACGTTCTTGTGGATGTCCAGTTGAATATCATGCCCCTCCCGGAGGAGCCCTCGCACGCGGTGAAAATCGCTCTCTATCGCTGTGCCCAGGAAGGCATTTCGAATGTCAGTCGTCATTCCGGCGCCACGCGGCTCACGATTTCTCTGGCCCCCGCCGCCGGTGATACCCCGCTCGTCGAACTTTATCTTGAGGATAATGGGCATGGTTTTTCGGCAGAAGGCTCGCCGGCCTTGAAAGGCATCGGCCTTCAGGCGATGCGCGAACATGCCGCGGATCTCGGCGGCGCCTGCGATATTTCGAGCAGCCCCGAAGGGGTCAGAATCTGTGTGCGCCTCCCGTTGACCGCGGACTGAACGGAGGACTGAAAAGGACATTCATGGACGGCCCGATGAAACCAGTCACTATCGTGCTTGCAGACGACCACGGTATTCTCCGCGAAGGCATCGCGGCTAAATTTGCCGAACGGCCCGAGATGAAGATTCTCGGCCAGGCCGCTGACGGCATGGAAGCCGTTGAGCTGATCCTCGCGCTGAAGCCGGATTTTGCGATTGTGGACCTGCAGATGCCGCGGCTGAGCGGACTCGACGTGATCCGGCGCGTCCGCCAGACCAAGTCGGAAACCAGGATCATCGTGCTCTCCATTACCCGCGACGAAAATGTCATTCGCGAGTTATTCCGCAGCGGAGCCAACGGCTATTTATTGAAAGAGGGCACCTCGCGGCATTTGTTTGACGCCATCAATTACATTCAGGACGGAGGGCAATATCTCACGCCCCTCATCCGCCGGGATGTTGTTGACAGCAAGATAGAAAAGAAGGATTCCCTCGCCCTGCTGAGCAAGCGCGAATACGAGGTGTTTTCTTTTCTTGTGGATGGAATGCGGCCCAAAGATATCGCGAAATTGTTGGAGATCAGTCCGAAAACTGTCGACACTTATCGCGCGAATATCATGCGAAAACTCGAGGTCGACGGCATCGCCGGCCTCGTCAAATTCGCCATCCAGAGGAACCTGCACTCCACTACGGCACTCAACTGATGCCCGGATTCCTCCGCTGGCATTCCCCGGGTTTCCCCTTGCTGAGTTTTCTTAGCATAAGCGTCGACAGAAAACATGGCAATAGGGAAACTGTGAATTTTTCGTCTGGAAACTGTGGATTTCCGGTGAGTAATGGCCAGCCTGCTTAAGATTATCGCGGTTTCGTTGGGAGGCGGTGTCGCTCTGGGGGCGGGAATCCGCCTGGGCGAAGCCATGGCGGCGCAGTTTCCCCCGCCTGGCGGCGACGCTGCCGAGCAATTCACCGAGCGGCTCGACGAACTGGAGGTTCGCCTGGGCCCGCCTGCCAGTGAGGTGCGGGAGGAACTCCGCGGGTGGATCGAGGAAACCGTGACGCGGCGAATCACCGAAGCGGAAACCCGATTAAGAACGGAATCGCAGCAGGGGAAGAAAGAAATGCTGGACGCGTTCGCCGCGGGCGTTGAAACCAGAGTGATGCAGCGAATCTCGCGTCTCGAGGAACAGGTTGCCGGCCAGTCGGCCGCCGTGCAGGAACTGCGCGAGTGTTCCCTGCGTACGGAATCCAGCGTCCAGAAGCTCCTCGGCGGGATCGACAGGCTGATCGTGAAAAATACCCCGGCCGCGGCCGAACAAGTTCAGCCCGAAGCCTCGGCGGCCGCTTCGGCCGATGCCCCACTCGTGCCGCTGCCGCCTTTTAGTTCTTCCGAAAGGCCCCGCCGCTGGCGCTTGTTCGGATAGGCAGGCGGTTCTGGCTAACCTTCGGGAGTTATCCGGCCCGCTCCATTCACGTTAAGATAGGACAAGTCCCCTCGGTCTCCCGTTCGGTCTGAATGACTTCGTCAGAGCAAATCACTATCCTGCTGGCCGATGAGGATGCCCTGCGCCGCGACGGTCTTGCCGCCGTGCTGCGTGGCACCCCCGATTTCAATGTGGTTGCGCAGTGTGCGGACGGCGAAGAGGCTCTCGCGCGCATTCGCGAGCTGCGGCCCGCTGTGGCTGTTGTCGATCTGAATCTGCCGAAACTCCATGGTATTGAGCTGGTTCGCCGCGTGCGCTCCGAGGCGCTCGGCACCAGAATCGTGATCCTCTCCGGCAGTTCCGACGCCGACATTATCCGCGAAGTGGTGCGGGCGGGCGCCGATGCTTATCTGCTCAAGAACGGTCCCGCGCGTCACCTCGTCGATGCGATCTCTTACGTGCGCGATGGCGGTCAGTATTTTTCTCCGCAGTTGGGGCGCGACGGGCTCGACCGGCGCATTCTCGAAGAACCGCCGCGCCCGCGCGAGCGCGAACCGCAGGAAACCGCCGGGCGCGACGAAGGAGATTATGCGGACAGTCCGCGAGTTCCGCGCGACCCGCGTGCGCAAGTATCGCGCCGCTCCGCAGCCATCCGCGGCGCCGGTCCCGAGCGTCTCCGCGAGCGCATTCGCGAGGACGTACACGCGGGCAACCTCGTGGAGCGCGATTACGAAATTCTCGAAATGATGGCCGAAGGCATCCGGCCGATTCTCGACCGACTGCAGGACATCGAGGGCCGTATCGGCGACATGGAGTCCGGCGAGGCGCCGGTGCCCACCAATCCGCGCGTCTGGCTGGATCGCCAGATGGCCGACACGTTTGGCGATACCCGCTCCGGCAAGGAAGTCGCGGTCAGCCGGTCGGTGATGGAAATCGAAGCCCGTCTGCCGCAGATGATCGAAGAGGCGGTCACCAGCCGTTTCCAGAACATGGCGACCAGGCTGCAACAGGAGATCGAAGAAACCCACCTGCGCACGCTCGAGACTTTTGTCAAGAACATTCAGGTGAAACTGGTGCAGCGTGTTTCGGTGCTTGAGACCGACATGGCCAGGCAGGCCGAGGCCATGAATCAGCTGCGCGAATACTCGCAGCGCACCGAAGATAATCTCAGCCGGCTGATCAGCGGGGTGGACAAGCTGGCTCAGGAATTGCCCAAACGCCTCGCCGCTCCCGCCGAGCCCGTTGCGCCCTCGTTCTCCGCGGTGCCAGTCGCCTACGAGGCCAAACCGGTGCGGCGCAGGGCATCGTCTGGTTTCAACGCGCGCAGTTCCAATGCGCGAGGTTCCAACGCGCGCACTGCCAATACAAAGATCTTCTGGATTGCGATCTCCGTGCTTGCGGTCATCATCGTAGTCGGCGCGTTCCAGCTGCCGAAGCTGCTGAGCCACGGCACGAGCAGCGCCCCGGCATCCGGTGCGACCGCGGCCGCCGCTGTCTCCGGTGGCGCAGCTTCGCCAAAGGTGGCCCCTCCGCCGGCGGGCGCGGACACGGCGAGCCGAATGAAGGCCGCCGCGCAGTACGCGGATAACAAAGAATATTCCCTCGCCGAAAACATCTACAAAGAAGTGCTCAGAGCCGAGCCGGACAACGCCGACGCGAGAAAGGCCCTGGCGAGTGTGCTTTACCGCGAGGACAAAATCGAAGAAAGCGCCGCCGAACTCGAAAAGCTCCCCCGCAACTGAAGTCTGTATCGGTCCGCTCTTTGGATGCTCATGCGCAGGTGTAACGGGGTATGTTTCCCCCGTCGCCCGGCCCGGATCAACCGGAGTCGGATGAGCCTTTCCACGATCCCGCCCCCCGCACTCCGCCGCCTGCCACCGAGGAAGGTTCCCCGAAAAAAGATCCGCTGCAGAAACTGCGGGCCAGGCTGTATGTAACTCCCGCCCGCATCGCGGGGCTGGTGTGCGCCGTCGTGCTGCTCGCCGTCGCCGTTCCTTATTTTCATTTCGCCCGGCAGATCGACAGCCGTCTCCGCCAGGGCGCCTACTCCGACGCGGTCAACGTCTACGCGGCCCCCTTGGTGATTTCCCAGGGCGACACTCTCACCGCGAACGATCTCGCGGCAGAGCTGGAAACCTCGGGCTTTTCGCCGGATAACCCGGCAGGGCCTGCGGGTTTCTATCGCATATCCGGCGCGCAGGTGAAGATATTTCCGGCTGGCAACGCGCCCTCGTCCACTGTCACGTTAGCCGGCGGCCGTGTTGCGCACATCGTCGCGAACGGCAGGGAACTGCGGCAGCTGGAGACCCTTTCTCCGTTGATCACGACTCTTTCGGCGGGTGGAAAAGACACCGCTGCCCGCAACACGCGGCGCAGCGAAGAACGCGTTATCGTACCTTTCGACGCCATTCCGCCGGTACTGGTGAACGCCATCGTCTCCGTTGAAGACAAGCATTTCTTCTCGCATCACGGGCTCGATCTTCCCCGTGTCGTGCGCGCCGCCTGGGTGGATTTTCGCGATCAGCGCATGGAACAGGGAGCTTCCACGCTCACCATGCAGCTGGTGCGCAATCTGTGGCTCACGCCGCGCAAGAGCTGGACGCGCAAATTTGCTGAAGCACTGATGACGGTTCATCTCGAGCACACCTGGTCGAAGCAGCGGATCTTCGATGCCTACGTCAATCAGGTTTATCTCGGCCGCCAGGCGGCGTACAGCGTGCAGGGGTTCGGCGAGGCTTCCCGGCTCTATTTCGGCAAAGAGCTCCGCGACATCACCCTGCCCGAAGCCGCCCTGCTCGCCGGCCTCGTGCAGCGCCCGAGCTACTTCAATCCGTTCCGCTATTCCGAACGAGCCGCCCAGCGCCGGAACCTCGTGCTGGGACTCATGCGCGACAACGGGTACATCTCCGCGCGCGAGTATGAAAACGCATCGCGCGCCCCCGTTCTGGTATCCGCCAGTTCGGTAAGCGCCGCCCGCGCCCCCTGGTTCCTCGATCTCGTCAACGACCAGCTGACCGACAGCCGCGAGAGCGGCGATCTTCCGAACGCGGTCTATACCACCATCGATCTGAGCCTGCAGCGAGCCGCCGAAGCCGCCGTCGCCGCCGGTATGCAGGAAGTGGACCGGCAACTCGCCCACAAGGCGGATGCCGGAGCGAAAGCGGAAGTTGCCCTGATCGCGCTCGATCCGCACACCGGGGAGATCAAAGCGCTCGTCGGCGGCCGCGACTACGCGCGCAGCCAGTTCAACCGCGTCCTCGCGAAGCGTCCCCCGGGTTCCGTCTTCAAGCCGTTCGTCTACGCGGCGGCGTTGACCACCGGCATCTCCGGCGGGGACGTCTTCACTCCCGCTTCCATGGTCGACGATACGCCGGCCACGTTCTGGTTCGGCGGCAAGCCTTATCAACCCGCAAATTACCGGGGTCAGGTGTACGGCACTCTGACGGTGCGTGATGCGCTCGCGCATTCCGACAATATCGCCGCCGTACGTGTTGCCCAGGCCATCGGCTACGGCGCGGTAGTCAACATGGCGCGGCGCGCCGGTCTGAACGATGGCATTAAGGCCACTCCTGCCGTAGCTCTCGGCGCCTATCAGGTCACGCCGCTGGAAATGGCGGGAGCATATACGGTTTTCGCCAACGGCGGCGACTACGTGCCGCCCACCGTGCTCGCGGGTGCAGGCAGCCCCCCTCATCCGGCTTTGGACCCGCGTGTCAACTGGCTGATGGTGAATATGATGGAGAGCGTCCTCCAGTACGGCACCGGTGCGGGCGTGCGTGGGCGCGGCTTTACGCTCCCGGCCGCCGGCAAAACCGGCACTTCTCACGACGGATGGTTTGCCGGATTTACGTCGCGGCTTCTCTGCGTTGTCTGGGTTGGCTTCGACGACTACCGCGAGCTCAATCTCGAAGGCGCCCGCTCCGCTCTTCCTGTATGGACGGAGTTTATGAAGCGCGCCGCGCTGCTCGGTCCGTATCGCAATGCGCAGGAATTCGCCATGCCGGACGGCATCAGTCAGGTCGGCATCTGCCGGCAGAGCGGCAAGCGCGCCGGCCCCTACTGTCCTGACACGCGCCCGGAGTATTTTATAGCCGGTACCGAACCGCCGGCTTGTGATTTGCATCCTGGCGAACCCGATGACGCCACCGCTGTTCTTCCCGCTTTTATTCACGTCACCGAGCCCTGAGCACGCTACGATAGTCGCGTGTCATCACCTCTGCCCCGTCTGCGGGGCGATCTCGATTTCATGCCGTCGCCTGTCGACGACCGGCCCGGTCTGCTCATTCGCGACAGCTTCCGCTATTCCGACGCAGTCCTGATCATTCCGCCGCAGCTGGTCGAATGCCTGACGTGCTTCGACGGCCGGCAGACCGAACTCGACCTGCATGCGAAGCTCGTGCAGATCTCGGGCGAGCTCGATGTCAGCGATTTGAAGACCGAGCTCATCGCCATTCTTTCGCGCAGCGGATTTCTCGACGACCCGATCTTCGCGGAGCTTAAAGCGCGGCGGCAGCGCGAGTTCGCCGCGGCGGATGTGCGCCAACCGTCTCACGCCGGGTCGGCTTATCCGGAAGACCGCGCCGAACTCACTGCGACTTTTCAACAGTGGATGCCGGCGGAAGCTTCGCCATTCCAACGCAGCGATCTTATCGGCATCGCGGCGCCGCACGTCAGTCCGGGCGGCGGCTACGAATCTTATCGCGCGGCTTATAGTCTGCTCGGCCAGGAATATAAAGACCGCACCTTCGTCATTCTCGGTACCTCTCACTACGGCGCGTCCGAGCGCTTCGGCCTCACGCGCAAGCCGTACGTCACCCCATGGGGCGCCTCGCGCACCAACGTGGCGCTTGTCGACGAGCTGACGCGCCTCGCGCCGAACTCAATCGGCACGGAAGACTACTGCCACGCCGTCGAGCACTCCATCGAATTCCAGGTGCTCTTCCTGCAGTCGATCTACGGTCCGGACATCAGCGTTCTGCCGATCCTGTGCGGTTCGTACGCGCACAGCATCTATCGCGGCGGCAAGCCCGAATCGAACGGAAACGTGGCACGCTTCCTCGGCGTGCTCGGCGAAATCGCGGCCCGGGAAAGCGACCGGCTGCTCTTCGTGCTCGGCATCGACATGGCGCACATGGGACGCCGCTATGGCGACGAATTCAGCGCGCTCGCGAACGAAAACGAAATGCTCGCCGTAGCGGGCCGCGACCGTCAGCGCATGGAACGCGTAGCCGCGGGCGACGCCACAGGGTTCTGGGATCTTGTGCAGGAGAACCACGACGACCTCAAGTGGTGCGGCTCCTCGCCGGTCTATACATTTCTGAAAGTCGCGCCGCACGCGCGCGGCGCCATGGAACGCTACGAACAATGGAACATCGACCCGCAAAGCGTAGTCAGCTTCGCGGCGATGTCATTTGTCTGATGGACTGACCCCCAAGAGTGAGACACGCGGAATGAACCCAGTTGTCATCGAATGGAGAGAACGATGGCAAGATGGCGACGTCACACGAAAGAGTTCAAGCGGCAAGCGGTGGAGCAGATGAG
>Ga0182030_10011861_pt1 | contig 17545 bp, 8 predicted proteins | sample 812S3MmetaG_FD_121299 | JGI IMG/M metagenome (GOLD analysis project Ga0182030, IMG submission 121299) | Permafrost microbial communities from Stordalen Mire, Sweden - 812S3M metaG (Illumina Assembly) | ecosystem: Environmental > Terrestrial > Soil > Wetlands > Permafrost | place: Sweden...
AAAGACTCCCGGGGGAGTGCCAGTTTCGCTGTAGTAGCGAACGAGGTTCGACTTGTCGGTGCCTTCGGGACCGTCGCCCACGGCGATTGATTTGAGCAGGTACTTGTAACCCGCTCCGATGCTGAGGCGTCGAATTGTCATCATGTCGGATGCGCCTGCATGCAACGCAACTGTCGCGATAATTCCCGTTCTGACCTCTAGTGCCAGACGTGTGAGACAACCTTCAGAAGCAAGCGGAGGGGCTAGGAGAGGCATGCGAAACAGGGATCCGGAGGTGTGAGACGGAGGGGTGAAGGGCAGTAAGGACGAGCTCAAGAAGTGTCAGGAGTGGAAGGTGGGAGTGGAGTGACGTATAGGAAGCTGAGAAGGTATGGTCGGGACGGAAAGTGCGCATAAGACTCCGACGCGAACGCTCAAGCGGCGGTGTCTCGCAAGACTTATTTCGCGAGGTCGGTGCCGAACGACTAGTCCAATCCAAGATCACGGTTGCGCCGTCTTTTGGAGAACCCCGGTTTGTCACAAGCATGATGCAGGATGTTGCAATGTCCGTTCATTGGAATCTGATGTCGTGTCGCTGTTCAAGCAGGTGCGATCATGTGGAAAGCAGTAACTGATGGACCCTGAATCTCGGCCAACTGACGAGATCGATTTGGAAGATCATCCCAGTGGTCCGGGATTTTCATGGACGGGGCTCGCCGGACCGTCGGCGCTTGGCCGGTCCGTCCTACTCGCGCCCGGGGTTGATGCTCCAACCCCATGGGCAAACAGCGAACGAATCTCGCTGAACGACATTTCCATCGTTAGCTCAACGACACTTCGAGTCGTGCGTCGCGCCTTCCTCAAACGTTTGCCGATCGTCTACGAGATCGATCCCACGATGCAGGAGCCGTCGGGGGGAACGGATCAACGCGAAGTCTGGGACATTGAGCCCAACACGGATCTGGTCGCGGAGGCGACGTGGCGCCTTGCTTGCTCCAACGCTGTGGACGCCCGCGACGTGTCGCACCCAACGTGGCCGCTCGCTGCGATGGCCACGAAGAGTGGCGCGAGTCCGGCGACCGGGCGTGCCGCCGATGTGGTTCTCCCCGATGGCACTTTCGTTTGGTGCGATGGCGGTCCCCTGCAACTGTGGGAAGTCGGGGACCAAAGGCTCGGGGGAGTGGCGGTGCTGCCGCGCGCCGCACTCACTAGGGGACTGCTCACGCCGGTCGTGGCGACGTCTCCCGCCGCCGCGCTGGCGCCCGACCAGTTACTCGCGGTAGCGGATCCCTCCACGCGCGCACGCATCATCGCGCCAGCCGGTTCGGGCAAGACCAGGGTGCTGACCGAACGAGCCCGACACGTGCTGGATTCCGGCGTGCCGGTCGACTCGCTGCTCCTCGTGGCTTTCAATAAACGGGCCCAGCAAGAGATGCGCGAACGCACGTCCGATCATCCGCGCCTGCAGATCCAGACGTTGAACGCGTTGGCGCTGTCGGTCCTCAACGGAACCAACGGGTTCGTGAGCCGCGGGACCAAGTTGCAGACGATCAATGAACGCGACGTTCGCGCCATCCTCTCCGGCTCCGAATACGTCAAGTACCCGCGCAAGACCAATACCGATCCGGCGGCTTCGTGGATCGACGCGCTCACCGAAGTCAGGCTCGGTCTACGCTCGCCGCAGTCGGTCGAAGACTCGTATCGCGGCGACCTCGAGGGCTTCGCTGTGTTCTTCCCCCACTACCGCCGCTATCTCGTGGAGCACAATCAGGTCGACTTCGACGAACAGATCTATTTGGCGATCGAAGTACTACTGCGCGATCCCCGAGTGCGGCTCGCCGCCGAGCAGCGCGCCGAGGTAATGCTCGTCGACGAGTACCAGGACCTCACGCCCGCCCACATGCTCCTCCTGCGACTTCTGGCGGGGCCGTCGCTGTCGATCTTTGGGGTCGGCGACGACGACCAGACTATCTACGGGTTTTCCGGCGCGACGCCCGAGTGGCTCGTGCGCTTCGAGGACCACGTTCCCGAAGCCGTTCATCATGCTCTTGAGATCAACTACCGCTGCCCGGCGCCGGTGATTACGGCCGCCTTCAATTTGTTGTCGCGCAATGCGGTGCGAGTGCCCAAGAAGATCCGACCTGGCCCGAACAACGTGCGCTCGGCGGACTCCTTCGCTGTTGCGATGGTCAATGATCAGCTCCAGCAAGTGACCAACCACGTGCGATTGCTCCTCGACGCCGGCACGAAGCCCTCGGAGATCGCGGTACTCTCGCGAGTGAACGCGCTTCTGGTCCCGGTGCAGGTTGCGCTCTTGGAGGATGGCGTTCCGGTCAACCTGCGCGACGGGAGTGATTTTCTCAAGAGCTCGGGAGTGGAGTCGGCGCTCGCGTGGTTGCGTCTCGCGGTGCGACCCGACCGGATGGGTGGCGCCGACATCATGCTGGCCGTACGCCGGCCGGGCCGAGGCATCTCGCCGAAGGCGCGCGAGTGGATGGGTGAACAGGCCACCGTCGAGGGCCTCGCGCGTCTCGCCGGACGGATGGACGAGCCCACCTCAAAGAAGATCACCGAGTTCGTCCACGATCTTGAACGCATCACCAGGTTCGCCGAACGCGCCACGACGCCGCAATTGATCGAGTTCATCCGAACAGAGATTGGCCTCGATCGAGCCCTGGCGACGCTTGACGCCTCGCACCAAGGTCGCAACAGTGCCTCGAACTCCGACGGCCTTCGAAGCCTGATCGCCCTGGGGCGCCTACACGCGGACCCCAAGACTTTTGACGACTGGCTCTGGAGGTTGCTGAACACGCCGCCGGACGAGAACGGCGTGGTGATTGCGACAGTACACAAGGTCAAGGGCCTCGAGTGGCCCCACGTCATTGTCTACGACGCCAGTTCCACGGTCTTCCCGCATCGGCTCAGCACGGACATCGAGGAGGAGCGCCGCGTCTTCCACGTCGCAATCACCCGCTGCACCACGTCGCTGGTCATCACCGCTGACGCCGAGGCGCCGTCAATCTTCTTGAACGAGCTGACTGCTCCCGCCGACCTTCCTCGTTCGATCAGGGACGAGGGAGCCGCATCAGCTTCGAGCCAAAGTCCCGTCGCGAATGAACCGGTCGCGGCCGAAGTCGGACTGCGCTTCACGTGGGGTGGCTATGACTGCGTGGTGCGCGTCGTGGATCTCAACGGTGCCTTGGTGTCCGCTGGCGGAGCCCGGATTACCGTGCCCTTCGGATCGAGAGTGCAAGTCAACGGGCGGGCCCGATCGCTCAGCCCCCCGTCGTCAACGAAGGCACGTCGTGTCCCTGGGCCGATCTCGGAAGCCAACGCCGGTCTCTACAACTTCCTGAAGGCGTGGCGACTGGAGCAGGCGAGGGCGGACAAGGTTCCGGCGTACGTGGTCTTCACCAATCAGACGCTTGAGGAACTCGCCAATGTGCGTCCCGGCACGGTTGCTGAACTCCTAACCATCAGCGGGATTGGCCCTGCGAAGGTTGATCGATACGGCGACCAGATCCTCGCGATTATCGGGCAGACGGAAGGCGGATGAGGTCGCGCTGGCGAATGGAGAAACGGCTCTCATATCGAGTTCAACGAGATAACCGGGATCGTCAACGTCAGGATTGGCAACGGATGCCTCGCGATGCCGCTTTAAGTCAATTCGTGCAAGGGGCGATACTCACATCATGGAAATGTGACAGACATCTCTTAGATTCGTCGTATGGCACTCCTGCACAGAGCCGGTCAATGAAAAAAGGCGCGCGTCATCAAGCTCAATCAATGGATCTTCTTCACCGTGAAGCGGTGTAATGGTCAACACTTTCAATTCTGAACAGACTCCTGGAATGGGCAGCATTGTGAGCGTGCTCTTGCCAAATCGCGCTGATGAGGCACTTGACGAACTCTCCTACGTTGTCTTCATTGACAATGGGACCGATGTTGCCGTTTCAGGCGTAGATCTTCTTCTGATGGCGATTACTCGTCACATGGTGGCAGACTCTAACTTCGGTCAATCCGTTTCGATCCAGTTACCAAGAGCTCGGCACCGGAGCGCGCTGCTCTTGGCAATCACAAGTCACCTGATCTGTCGACAATCGCCGGTCTATTTCAGCGGGCCCGTGGTGCTGATCGCACTTGATGTGGACCTGTCAGAACAGCTGCGCCATCTGTCCGTTCGAGGTCATCGCCGAATGAAACTGCTTCCGGGGAACCCTTTGTCGGCACATCGCCTTACGAGAGATGGTGATGCCCAACCATTGATCGGGACCGATGCGAGGCCCGTTGACCGTTCGCTCATCTATTTCAACACCCGTGTGGGTCAGCCTGAACTTAGGTCCGACCAGCCGCTTGTAATTCTCGACTCGACATCGGTAACCAACCCTGCTGCGAGACTTCGTGCGTTGCAGTGGGCGCTCGACCGGGGCGCAGCAGGAATAGTTGCGATCGGGGACCTTGGTGATGACGGACCCGTCGAAAACATGACATCCCTGGGACTCGTGCCCACCGTGTTTTCGCTGACTAGTTCGGTCGCCGCCGACCTCGTCGCTGAATTCAGTTGCAGCGACGCCCCGGACAGCACGCTGTCAAGTATGGCAATGCTGGGACCTAGAACGCAAGTGGTGCTCCACAAAGTCCCCGGTGACGAAATTAACGATGCGATCGCCAAAGCCTTCCAAGCGATAGCAACAAAACCGCCTGGACCGATTCCTCAACAACTGCAGACGCCCGTCAATTTGCTGCGCAATGGTGCGCGCCTTGCGGCCCGGATAGCCGACTACAAGACTGCTTGCGCGTTTAATCCCAGACCGGGAGAACTCGCATCAATATATTGGCTCGGCAGGATGGATCCTCAGTTGCCCAAGGAGTGGAATTCATGGAAGACGGCGCGCTGGGGCGCGCTGCGCAATGCGGTCACGACACTTTGGCAGGTACTCGAAACTGACACACCGAAACTCAAAAGCCTTTGGGGCGTCCTTGACAGGATGGATCGGGAAACGGTGGGGCCAATTCTGATTCGCGCTCATTCTCGGGCTGCCGCTATCGCCACCCAGACATCGCTGTCGAGCGGTGATCGCACCCCCATTCAAGTTGACGTATGGGATCGCATCAGCGAGAGAGTCGCCTTCTCGACATTCAAAGACCGGTTTTTGGCGGGTGCTTTCGAGGCTCAAATCCTCACAGGTGCACCGCCCCCTTGGCTACTTTCATTGCTAGTCGGTATCGAGGCCGAAGCGACCCACGTTTTGTTGTATGAGGCAGAAGAGTCATCGCTACGTCGCCAGTCCGACGCGTGGGCCTCGACACTTACTGGGTGGCAGAAAGCGGCTTGCCGCACTCTCGGTGCCGCTCTCGAAACTCCGCAATTGACACCTCTACCCGATCCGTCTCCCGTCGAGTTAGACCGGGCCCGTTCACGACTTGAGTTACCAGGATTGTCGTTGGCGGACGTGCTTGATGCAGCCACCCAGGCGATGGACCCCGAAGAGGTGGGGGCCTCAGCTGCGTCGCTTGCTGCCGGCTCAAGCACCAAGCGCTGTATTCCGATCACATTGGATGATGGTCGAACTTGGTGGTGCGAGGCTGACGACAGCGAAGGTCGACCCGTTGTTGTCGTCACCGCTGGCGGTCACGAGAATCGACTCGCTCACCAACTTCGCCGGGGAGACCGTGTAGTAATTCCCGCCGGTGAAGGTACCGACTCGGTCCATGCTCGACTGGTTGCTCTTAGCCGCGGCAATGACGACGTAAAGTCGCTCGACCTGATACTGGGCCAGTTCAGAGCTGCAGCTCGGTCTCTCCTCGATGGTCGTCGTCGAAGCGATGCCGTGGATATGGTCCGAGTCGCCGGAGCTGAAGCCCCCGACCAACTGTCGTACTGGGCGAAGGGTACAACTATCGCGCCGCGCAATCCTGAGGACGTCGCCGCCGTGTTTCGTGCCGCTGGACGGCCGCAACCTGATCTTGGCTTGATATACGCGGTAGCTGGTGCTCTTCGAAACCTGAATCAGATGCTCGGTAAATTCGTCGCGGCTATCACTCGAGGCCAAGGTGATGCGGCGGTGTTAAAACTCAGGGAAGTCGTGGGTGACGCGGCGTTAGAGTTGGTCGACGAATTCCAACTGGCGACAGTTCATGACGTGGCCCCCGTCCAGGAAGTTCTAAGCAGCCTGGCAGGGAAGGTCAGATAATTGAATTCTGCCGCTTCGAGCGAAACAGTTCTGGACCCCTGCTTCATTGGACTATTACTGGAACAGTACCTAACAGCGAACGCGCAACTTACCCGACCCGAGCGTTCATCCGAAACAGCGAAGACAGGAGTCTGACGTCGTGACCACTATTTCGCACTCCGCTTTTCAGATCCCCGCGCCGGGAGTATCGCAATCTCAGGGCAATCGGCGAGAGCAAGTGATGGTTCACCATCTGCTGAGAGAGATGGCGTTGAAAATGACCGACCGCAACGGTGCGAGCCACGTGTTCCCTTGGGCTCCTGACCAAGAGGTCCGAGTCGGTGTCCTCGGTCCGCAGTTCAAGCGAGCAGTACTCATCCCGGATGCTGATGCCGACGACGGTGACGACGCCGACGTCGACGAGGCCGGTGGCGTAATCGATTCATCGATGGTCGAGCAGAGTCTCCTCGCCGCCGCCCCGCCGGTCGAAAATCGTGGCGTCATTGGAGTGGACTTTGTCATTGCAGGTGCCGGCCCGATGGTGAACTTCTCGATCGACCTCGAGTACGCCATCTACGAACCTCTGCTACCCGCATTCAGTGAGATCTCGAGTGAGGCGAGGCGTCAAGCGGGCGCAGCGTCCGGCAACCCCAGGAAGAGACCCCGCGTACCCGTTCGTCCAGGTTGGCGACGTGATAACCGACGAGTTACGGTGAGTGTCAGCGTTCCAGTCGGCACTCACGAGACAGAGTTCTCTTCGGCATCCGACTTTCCCGGCGGCGATCCTTTCGAAGCGGACGCGCGCGATGCTATTGTCCAGCACTTCCTCGATCCGCTCGCATTGTTCAAATTAGAGAACAACCAGACCGTTGCCGTTGCAGACGCCATGGACACCAGGGAACACTTTTCTGGCGCGTTGCAGAACAGACGAGATCTCGATTGGTCGCCTACATGGCCAATTCCTCGTCTCGAAATAACCACATTGGTGGTCAGCGAAGGGACCGTGGCTGTTTCCGTGTCGGTAAGGAATGCACGAGAGGCGGAGAATCCGAAGCCGCAAGATCTTGCGATCTATGACGCTCGTTTGGCTGTAACGGTCGATGGAAGTTGGTCTATCACCCCGCAGCGGCTTCACTTCGTAGACGACGATGTTCGCTACGCCGAGGTCGCCACGGTCCTGGGTCGCGGCCGCGGTTGCGTCGCCGTTGCCGGTAACACGAGTGAGACGATATTCGCCGAGACTCTGCCCGTCTATGTGCAGCGCGTAATGAAACCTTTGACACACGGAGCCGATTTGAGGTTCTCCTCTCTGGCTATGGAATACTTGCCGACTCTCGATCTGATTGCTGCCGAAATGAGATTATTTCATCGGTCCTGGGATTCGACCGGCGACGGCACAGTCGACGGACGAGCTCAGCTTGAAGAAATGCGACGCCGTTTTGAACTAGAGGTTGAGCGCTTCGAACTCGGCCGCGATCTTCTTCAACGTGACCCGCATCTAGATGAGGCCTTCAGATTCGCGAACCAGGCGTTCTCAAGTTCGCGTGGTTCGGACGCATCTTGGCGTTTATTCCAGTTGGTCTTCATTGTGACCGAACTGGGCGCCCTCGCGAGTCGCGAGGACCCGGACAATGAGCGCCTTAGGACTGAGCTCAACAGTGTTGACGTTCTCTGGTTCCCTACGGGCGGAGGTAAAACCGAGGCCTATCTCGGCCTGATTCTTGTTGCGATGTACTTCGACCGTCTTCGAGGCAAAGAACGTGGCACGACAGCGTGGCTGCTTTTTCCGTTGCGAATGTTGTCAGTCCAACAACTTGCTCGGGTGTCGGAGATTATTTACCACGCCGAGTGCATTAGGGATGCCAACGATCTCGGAGGCGATCCGTTCACGCTGGGATATCTGGTCGGAGCAGGCAACACACCGAACCAACTTCGTTACGACGACTCCAACAGTTGGTGGCGAGGCATCAAACTATTCGCTCAATTGGACCAAGCGGAGCGCGACAGCAGGCGACTCGTCGGAGCATGCCCGAAGTGTTCGAACTCCGACAGCGTTGGGCTCGATGGAGACGTAGTTGAACAACGTCTACGTCACATTTGTCGGGCATGCGGATTTGAGCTTCCGATCTACCCAAGTGACGAAGAGGTCACTCGATTTCAACCTTCGATCATCGTCTCAACAGTCGACAAGCTCACAGCATTCTCACGCAATGGTGAACTCACGGCCCTTCATCATGGCCCAAGTTTGCGGTGTTCGGACCATGGTTGGTATACACACGGCGGCTGCCGCGTCGAGGGGTGTCGAGTAGATCCCTCAACGCACACGCATCCCACGGGATTCAAGGATCCCGTACCGAGCCTTTGGATTCAAGATGAGCTTCACCTCGTCCGTGAAGATCTCGGTGTATTCGCTGGGCACTATCACACGCTCTTGGCTGAACTAGCCAAGGGTGCGGGATTGCTACCTTCGAAGGTCATCGCGGCCACCGCAACGATCGAGCAGTACGAGGATCAGCTCAGGCAGGTGTACGGTCGCGAGCCGCGACTCTTTCCAATCGGAGGTCCGTCGCTCAAGTTGAGTTTCTACGGTGAAGAGATAAGTGACGTCCGCAGGATCTTCTTTGGCGTCATGCCTTCCGGTGGTGGCACAGCGAAGGTTGATCTAGCGGCGGACGTCACTCGCTTTCTCATTGAGCGAGTCCACAATCTGATGGACGACCCTTCAGAGATGGTGACGGTACTCGCGGCACAAGGAATCGTCACGAATTCGGCTGACGTACAAAGGGACCTCTTCAATTATGAACTGGCACTGGCTTACGTCAACTCGAAGGCGAACGGAGTTGCAATTCAGGACGACGTGCATCGACTTTCGCAGGACCTAGTAGACCAGGGTTCGGATCGCATCCTTGCGCACTACGTCATGGGTGAAACGCCGTTGAGTGAGTTGGCGAGCGTGGTCGCACGAATACAGACAGCGTCCCTCTTGGTCCCGCGAATTGATCGAATCCGAGCGCTCATCGGCACGGCGGTGATTTCGCACGGAGTGGACCTCGATCGACTCAACTTCGAGATATTGGCGGGTATGCCTTCGACATATGCCGAGTACATTCAATCCACGTCAAGGGCGGGCCGAAGCCATGTGGGACTAGTTGTGTCAACTTTCGATAGAAACAACAGACGTGAGACATCGATGTTCCAAAGCTTCATGACCACCCATGCAGCACTCGAACGCATGGTTGCCCCGGTGCCGGTGAACCGATATGCAACGAGAGCCGTGGAGAGAACCCTGCCGGGTATTGTCTGTGCACTTTTGTGGGATGAAACCCGAAATCCGTCCTGGCCCGAGACTGCGAGAATATCTATGACTCGCTTTTTCGCGAAGTGGTGGAATGCCAACGCAGCCAATTTATTGCCAGTTCTAAGAGATCGAATTGAGAGCGCTTATCGCTGCCCAGTGCCCGACCCTACGCGCGCGCTGGATGAAGAGAAGCTCGTCAACGATGCACTTAACCGCTGGGAACAAGTTGAACGGCAGAGAATGCAACAGTGGCAAAGCGAGTGGATGAGCGACTTGTTTACACGACCGGCCATGACGAGTCTTCGAGACGTCGAAGCGCCAGTCGAATTTTCGGGGGGCAATCGGGCCCAGCGGATTATTGAGCGAATTCTGGATTAGGGGTATCTTCGGTGAAGAGGTCAACAACGCAAGTCCTACTGAGGTATCTCCCAGACGCAGTCTTCCTTCACGAGGAGGGCTACATCGCCAAAGTCGACCACGTCGATGGTTCCAGAGTTAATGACCTTAATCAGCGAGTGCTGCTCGAAGAATTGGCGACGGAGTTAGAGCGATGGGCGCCCGAGCAGGTTGGGATCCCCAATCCGCGCTTGAATGCCTCTGAATATGTGTTCATTCAACCGAAGGAGGTCTCGTGGGACGTATATCCGCTCACCTTCGAGTGCCGGCGCCAAAACTGTGGGCGAGTCGTCCGCTTCTTCACTCAAGTGGACTTGCTTAGTAAAACTGACGCAACCGGGCACCTACGGTGTGCGAGCTGTAACTCTCGAATGCGGCAACTGCGCTATCTCACCGCACACAACTGCGGGGCAATGGATCCCATGCATACGCCGAGCTGTCCCGTTTGCAGAGATGCCAACGACATGTACCTCGAAGATCTCGGATCCTTCGCGACGTCCTCGTGGAGATGTCGGAAGTGCAACTACGCGATAGGCACACGGTTCACTCCGTGCAACTGTGGCCGATACCTGCGCGGCGCGGCGCGGCCATATCGTCGTGGCTTCACCGAACGAGATCAGAGACTTTGGTACCCACAGACGCTAACGATCATCAACATCTCAAATTTCACGTTTGATCAGTTCCAGCAGAGCCCTCAGCGCGGAGTTGCGGCTTTGGCTTCATGGATCGGTGACGAGCTTGATTTGGCCACTTCTCTCAGGGATTTGGGTCAACTGAGCGGCGGCAGCCGACTGAGCGCAGAAGCGTGGGCGGCTCAAGAACGTGGATTGAGAGAAAGTGGCGTGGATGAATCAGTCATTGATGAGGTCAGGAGACTCAAGGGTCCCATCGATCTCGGTGTGTCTGCAATTGCGGCGAGAGTGGACCCACGAGTGCTCGAAGCTTTCGGCCGGCGCCCAATGGTTGAGCGAGCTGGTCTTTTTGACAAGATGATTGTTGACGACCGATGGAGTTTCGAAGAGATGCGGACGGCCACTGAGGGCCCGGAGCGAACGGCGGCTAACTTCACCGCGGCCAATCTGGCCGCCCTGGGAATACGCGACGTTTCCGTAACACAGAAATTCCCTTTGCTTCTCGCCAGTTATGGCTACTCCAGATGTCAGCGCGAGCCGGGAACATCCGATCTTCGCAGCTTCGCCAAGCCATCGCAACACGGAGGAAAGACTCCGGTATTCGCAATACCTGCACATACTGAGGCCATCATCGTCACATTCGATGCGCTTTCTATTCTCGGATTCCTCGCGCATAATGGGTCATACGCCGGCTCCCTCCCGAGTGATAGTCGAGAGGCCAGCTTGGTGATCGCGGAGTTGCTGGCGATCTCGCCTGAGGTTGGCGGAGATGACGCGGCGGGCCAAACGCGACGACTCGTACATTCGGCTTCTCACGCTCTCTTGCGAGCGCTCGATGATGGTCGGAGTGGATTTGGCGAGTCAAGTCTTGCGGAGTGGGTGGTTCCCGATGCTTTGACCACAGCAATCTACGTGGCCTCGTACAATGATTTCACGTTGGGCGCGCTAGATACAGTTCTGAGGCGCCGGCTTGCACAGTGGATGCTGTCAACGTCGGATTCGGTCGACCACTGTGACAACGACCCTTTGTGTTCTCAAACTTCTGCGCATCGTCCCCATGCTGCATGTGATCGATGCCTGCACATGTCGTACGGGTGTCGAACGTGGAACGCCGACTTGGACCGAAGATTGCTACGCCACTTTTGGTTGTGGACCGAGGCCAACCCGGCGAACCTATGAACGGTATCGCTGATTTGGTTCCACTAGCGGAGTTGTTGGCGCTCGTAGCGGGAGGTAGGTTTGCCGCGACCGAAGCAGCAGCCAGGATCATGGAGCAAGGCGAAGGTACATTCCTACTCGCCCGCGATGACCTGCATATTGCAGCGCGCCACGAACTTGTGCGAACTGGGGTGATTGACGCTACGGGTCGCCCGAATCTTGACCGTGCCTCGGAATTGGTGAGCGTCTGTCAAGTCTTGGCGAAGATCGCGACGCCGGTTGCATCTCCATTGCACGAGCCAAGGATGGTGCTCTCCGCTCCGCCTGGCACGATTCATCTCTCAGACTTTGAGCGACTGGATGGTCTGGTGCTGGATGTGATTCGCCGTGCGACATCGAGCCTTGTCATTGGAGGACCATACTGGAATGACGCTGGTTTTGAGCGACTGAATGACGTTCTGATTCCTGCGGTGAGCCTCCGAAACGTCGATGTCTCACTCTTCCTTAACCCTCTTGAAGGGGGATATCAGGAGACGCTCGAAAATCGGGTCGCGGAGCTTCAGCGTGCTGGACCGATACGGGTTAGATGGTTCGTCGGGCCCCGACCCACGATGCTTCATGCCAAATTTGTGATTCGCGACGGCGAACACGGATACCTCGGCACCGCCAACCTAACCTCTTGGGGGATGGCGGGACATATCGAGGCCGGAGTCGAGTTGATGCCGGGACAGTGTCGGCGATTCGTGGGTTTCCTGGCACAACTTGAAGGCACCAATCTGTTTGCGGATCGTCCGTTGTGATTGGTGCTCGGCAGTGATTGACCTCAAAGAGACCATATTTAGAGAAGGGTGCGAGCGATTACCACAAAACGCCCGACGCACAAGGTAAAGGGTATGTTCCGTGAACCATCTGTGACCTTGAGTGTTCTGAGGGGTCTAAACATCGAGCGACTTCGGGACGAGGTCCACCGGGAAACGCGGGCCCGTCAGCATCGTGTGCCGCCAGTGAGCGTCTACCGGTGGTGGGCGCGGCGGACCGATGCGGTCTCGGGCGCGATCGTAGACGCACTCGCGGCTCAGAACCCGGGGCAGCGATTGCTGATCGCAGATCCGTTCTCTGGCGGCGGGGTGATTGCCTTGGCTGCTGTCCTTCGGGGGCATCGGGTATATGCCCAGGACATCAACCCGTGGGCGGCGCGGAGTCTCACGACAATGCTCGATCTTCCGGATGCTGGTGATCTAAGCGCAGCCGCTGACCGCCTTCACAGTTTGGTCGACAAACTCTTGTCGAAGGCTTACGACACGACGATGAGTGACGGCTCGCCGGGCAAGATTGTTCATACAATCCGGGTGGCGAAGGGCGTCTGCCCCGGATGTTTCTGCGAGCGACGCCTTTACCCCTTTGCTCTGGTATCTCTCATCAATCGCGTTGACGCGGGTGGCACTTCTGGATACCTCGCTTGTTCTGCAGGTCACCTCAACCTCGGATCAGCGGTTGTGTCAACAAGGTGCAAAACCTGCGGCCGAAGGATTAACCCAGAAGACCGATACACGACTGGTCGCATTGCTTCGTGCGTCGAGTGTGGATGGACCGGGGGACTCAGCGAGTTATGCGGCACCGGCGGACTCAGTTGGGATGTCGCGCTTGTAGAACGTGCAGGAAACGGATGCCGCGAGTTGGGTCTTCCCAGCCCGCACGAATTGAATTTGGCCGATTCTGCGAGTTGGAGCCCCGAACGAAAGTTGCCAAGAATCCTGGTGGGCTCGGAGACGAGGTCACTCATTAGGTATGGGATGCACGAATGGCACGATCTTTATCCGACACGTCAACGTGTTGTGTTGGAGGCGTTGCTCGGTTCCTGTCACAAAGCGACGGACGATCCTCGGGTTGTGCGAGCTCTTGAGGCCGCTGTCATCGGCTCTGTCGAAATGGCGGGTCACGTGTCGAGATGGGACGCGAAGTACCTGAAGTCATACGAGGCCATCGCCAATCACCGATTTAACTTCACGACTTTGCCTGTCGAGCCCAACGTGTGGGGAGCGAGCAACCTAGGCCGAGGGACTGTGAGTCGGCGGCTCGAACAAATCTCTAAGGCGTCGATTTGGCTCGACGAACGCGTGGGTCGCCATCTGGTGGTTGACGGACCTCGTGATGCAAGTAATCGCCGATCTCCGATGGCCGCGAGGGTCGATGCGCGGATTGTTTCAGGAAGCAGCGGCAGGGTCAACCTGCCCGCAGGCAAGCTCGACGCCATCGTGACCGACCCTCCGTATCACGACGACGTTCAATACGGCGAACTCTCTGATCTCTTTCGCGCATGGGCGGGCGACCTCACCGGCCCACTTCTCGACGACGCGGTCGCTGCTCCCAAAACTGAAAAAGGTTCGTCTGACCAGTATCGATTAGTGCTCACGAAAGTGTTCGACGAGTTATTCAGAGCGCTTCGACCGACGGGCCATCTCGTGCTCAGTTACGCCAATCGTGATCCCGCGGCGTGGGTAGCTCTACTGTCTGCACTACAGGATGCAGGTTTCGTCGGACTCGGCTACTGCGTCGTTCTCAGCGAAAACGACGTCGACCACTCGAAAGTGGGGAAGCGCGCTTGCAATCTAGATGTACTTCTAGATCTGGTCAAGGCACCCTCAGGTCGCATACGGAGATACCGACCTCCCAGCGAAGAGAATGGTGATGAGGAGAAGTTCTGTCGCATCGTGGGCGAACAGTTTTTGCGCGTCGGCTCCTTGGCCGAGGGTTGGGAAGACGCATTCGCTCAGTCAGTGAATCAGAGCGCATTCATCGCTTGAATCGGCACAAACATCTCTGGCGGCTCCGTTCATAGGACGGTGCCCGTTCTCGATTAAACGCTGTAACCCGCACTGATCACCCGTTCTCTTCTACTGTCTTCAAGGTGGGGGAAATTCAAGACAGACTTGAGGCGCAATTACGGACTCAGCCCGGGCCATTCCTGTTCGTCGGCGCCGGATTTTCTAGGAGATTTGCCGAACTTCCGAATTGGGAAGGCCTACTTCGTAATTTTGCAGATCTGACGAACCATCAGTACGAATACTTCCTGGGAATAGCCGGTGGAAAACTTCCGAAAGTGGCGACGCAGATAGCTGAAGAATTCTACGAAGTCTGGTGGAACGCGCCCGAATACGAGGTAAGTCGACAGCAGAATATTCCGAATATTGAACAACAAGACTCTCCATTGAAAATTGAAGTCTCGAGGTTTATTAGGGATGCTGTGGAATCGAGTTCCGTTCCGGAGAGCCTTGAGGAAGAATGGGACCTTCTTCAGAAGTCGACGATAGATGGCGTAATCACAACCAACTACGACTCGCTTCTGTCGAAGGCATTTCCCGAGTTTGAAAATTACATCGGCCAGGACGAACTTCTTTTCGCAGATACTCAAGGCATTGCCGAGATTTACATGATTCATGGATCGGCTAACGCGCCTGAATCTTTGGTTATCACTCAAGATGACTACGACGAGTTCGACAAGAGAAATACATACCTCGCGGCGAAATTGCTGACTTTCTTTGTCGAACATCCCGTGATATTTCTCGGATACAGCCTTGGCGACGGAAATATTCAAGCGATACTCAGTGCAATCGTGGCGGGTTTAAGAGACAAGAACGTAGGCAAATTGCAGCAGAGGCTCATTTTTGTCGAGTGGGTTCCCGAAGCGGAACCCGAGATTCAGGACACTGTCATTCTGGTAAACGAAGTCAGCATCCCCATCACTCGAGTTCGAGTCTCTGACTTCATTGACGTATTTCGTGCTCTCGGGAAGAAGGAGCGAGCGATCTCGGCGAAACTGGTTCGTCTTCTCAAGGAGCAGATATATGAGATCATCTGCTCCAACGACCCTAGAGGCCGACTACACGCCTACATGGACATTGATTCCGAGAACGCGAAGGACTGGTCCATCGTTTTCGGTGTTGGCGCAAAGGTGGCGATTAAAGGAATAGTCGGGTTGACTCGAGCTGAAGCCTTTGCTGCGGTCGTAAGTGGCTCTGTCAATGAGTTCCCGTCCGATGAGGTGTTGACTCAACTCATCGATCACATACCGAAGGCGCAGTGGTACCCCGTCTACATGTTTCTGAGAGATGCCGGTAAACTTGATGTCAAGGGAAAGATCCTTGCTTCCGCCGATGTGTCCGAGAACATTCGAGCACGAGCCGACAAAAATCGTGACGCGCTCCTGATGAAGTTCAAGCGACGACGCAAGGTTAAATTTTCAAAATTGGAAGATGATCACGGGTGGGAGTGGGTGCTAACCAACGCTCTTCAACTGCCATCCTATACAGACGACATTGACGGGTTTCAACAGTTTTTGGCCGCGAACTCGAGCGTCGCAACTTCCTCTCGTTGGATGACTCAATACGGGAAGGCGGTCGTCGCGTACGACTATCTAAAATTTGGGCTCCTCCTCTAGGGCGGGAATCGCTCACCATTGACCGACGCGTGAAATCGAAAACCCTTGGAGCTGGCGACGAGAATAGAACTCTCGTTCTCAATTTGGGAAGCTGAGGCAAGTTAGTGACTCGCGATGTCGGCGAATCTAATTTTTGCAGATAATCCAGAATTGTGCTCCTGAAACTGAGCGTCGGCGGGACCGTTGCGGTACGTGTGGGACAGAGAGAGTTGCGAGTGATCGAGGTCGCGTCGGTTGAACTTTGGGATCTCGACGATGGCGCCACGACAATTAGAACCGTCAGCCATACTTTGATGGAATTGCGACCTGCCGAGTGCGCTACTCGAAGTTTGCTGTCGGTCGCAATCTGGTCGGGCAAGGTGCGGACGTCATGTCCGGCGTGGTCGACACGCCAACGGAGAAGTTGCGACTTAGGTGTCGGTACGAGTACTAATGCCCTCGATCCAATTTCACCTCGTCTATTGCCGGACCCTTGCGACGCTCGCTCCACGGTGCGATTCCGTGAGCGCTTTCCTGAATGGTCAGCGACGTGAAGAACATTGCGATTCTGGTTATAGCTTCGTTACTCGGTTTTGCTATGGCACTACTCGGACTCGTCATTCTGACGAGTAGCGTTGGCGGTACGACGCAGGTCGCAGCCTGCGTGCTCGCGAACCACCACGCCCAATCCCTTACCAATTCGACGAGTTCGACGACCACGACTGCGCCGACGTCGAATTTGAATTGCGGGGCGGCAGCCTCGGCGACGTTGCCCAGTTCGCCTGTTGTTGACAACGGAATGCCAACCAGCTACGCCATTCCCGCCGATGCCACGGCCTCTGAAACGGTCGCGATCACCTACGCCCTCGCGCAGCTCGGCAAGCCCTACCTCTGGGGCGGCGTTGGTCCCAACGCCTTCGACTGCTCGGGGCTCACCATGATGGCCTGGACCCAGGCCGGCGTGACGTTGTTGCACTACACCGGCGATCAAATCAGTGAGGGCACACCCGTTTCCTCGTACGCCGACATTTCTCCGGGCGATTTGGTGCTCGTACCGGGCAGCGACGGGACCGTTGCGCACCCCGGCCATGTCGGCCTCTATATCGGCGAAGGTCTCGTCGAGTCGGCCGTTGACGTGCAGTACGGGGTCATCGTCCAGCCGTATTCCAACTTTGTCAGTGGCGGCGTTTCGGGGATTCGTCACGTGGGCTAGTCGCGGTACGCAGGTCGAGGGCCGTGGTACCTCAACCAACCAAGGAGAAGTAATGACTCATCTCAGTTCAGTCCAGATCGTGGCGAGCGGCGTTAACGTCACGCCGAACACCACCGCAATACCGGGCCTAAGTACCTTGTCGACACTCGTGGGTTCGCTCATGGCCTTCGGGCTGGTGCTCTCGCTGGCCGGGTTCGTCGGCTGCGCGATCGTGATGGCGATCGGGCACCACAGCGCCAATCCGCAGTGGTCGACTCGCGGCAAGATGGGCCTGCTGGT
>Ga0182030_10011862_pt1 | contig 17544 bp, 14 predicted proteins | sample 812S3MmetaG_FD_121299 | JGI IMG/M metagenome (GOLD analysis project Ga0182030, IMG submission 121299) | Permafrost microbial communities from Stordalen Mire, Sweden - 812S3M metaG (Illumina Assembly) | ecosystem: Environmental > Terrestrial > Soil > Wetlands > Permafrost | place: Sweden...
CCCGGTCTCAAGAGTTATCTGGACGGGCGCAACTGGGAGGACGACCTCGCGCGTGCGCTCGAACCCTTTCATTCGCGGTTCCTGGAGGCCTGGGCGGACCACACCCCGCTGTGGACCCACAATGACTGGCATGCCTCGAATCTCTTGTGGTCGAATGCGGGCGGCGAGGCGACGGTGAGCACCGTGCTGGACTTCGGATTGTGCGACCGGACCTCCGCCATCTATGACCTCGCGACCGCCATCGAGCGCAATACCATTCCGTGGCTGGACATTCATGACGGCAGCCCGGGCTCTGCGGACCTGTCCCTCGTCACCGCCTTGCTCACCGGCTACCTCGGCGAGACGCGCCTCGGCGCCCGCGAGCGGGCCGCGCTGCCCGCCGTGCTGCCGCTCGTGCACGTGGGCTACGCCATCACGGAGATCGAATATTTTCGCGGCATCACGCATTCCGACGCCAACGCCGATCTCGCGTACGACGCGTTTCTCTTGGGGCATTGCCGATGGTTCACCAGTGCGGCGGGCCGGGACCTGCTCGCACATATCCGCAGCGAATTGGAGCGCCTTCCTTGAGCCCGGCGATCTGAAGATCCCTCGTCTGCGAGAACATCCAGCGTACGAACGACGCGCGCGCCTTGATGCTCGTGTGGTCCGCGGATTCCAACAACCAATGAGCCCCGAAGCGCGTCCGTAAAGCTGAGGCGGCGGGCGGCTGCTTCGAATGCCCTCAGGGCGAGCAGGGAGGGATCTCGGTGCGGAACCATGCGTACAAGCCCTTCGAATGGTTCGCATAACAAATCGTTTGTGAAGCCGGGTCTGACGGATTCAAATCTCATCCGCGACCAATGAATCTCGGAGTTCCCATGAACGCCCCCGGTGCCTGCATGGTCCTTTTGCTGTGCCCCGCGGCCGCGCGGCGGGGCATTGAACGATTCGCCCCGTATGTCGGAGCTGCTACCGCGACTCGCCCGGGCGACTCAACGCCCCGGCAGAATCTGGCCGAGGAACGCCTTGAGGCGGTCGCTTTGCGGGCCGTCGAACAACTGCTGCGGTGATCCCTGTTCGATGACTTCGCCTCGGTCCATGAACACGAGCCGGTCCGCCACCTGCCGCGCGAAACCCATCTCGTGGGTCACGCACATCATGGTCATGCCGGTCTCGGCGAGGCCCACGATGATGTCGAGCACCTCCTTGATCATCTCGGGGTCGAGGGCGGAGGTGGGTTCATCGAAGAGCATGATCTTGGGCGCCAGGCACAGGGCGCGCGCAATCGCGACCCGTTGCTGCTCGCCGCCCGACAGCTGACCGGGATATTTTCGGGCCTGTTCGGCGACGTGCACGCGTCCGAGGCTCTCGAGAGCGATCGCCTCCGCGGCCTCCTTGGTCATGTTCCTGACCCAAATGGGGGCCAGCGTGCAGTTCTCCAGGATCGTCATGTGAGGGAACAGGTTGAAGGACTGGAATACCATGCCGACCTCGCGCCGGATCAGGTCCAGCGTCGCCGGCCGTTGGTCGAGTTCTGTGCCGTCCACCACGATCCGGCCGGATTGGAACGGTTCCAGGCCGTTGATGCAGCGGAGCAGCGTCGATTTGCCGGATCCCGACGGGCCGCAAATCACTACGCGTTCGTGTGCGGCGACGTCGAGCGACACGTCCCGCAGCGCATGCAGCGCGCCGTGCCATTTGTTGACCTGCGCGAGCGTCACGAGCGGGGGAACGGTCAGGGTCGTCATTGTGGCCGCACGCCCAGCCGATCGCGCAGGGCGGCGATATGTTCGGGTCCGATGCCGCAACACCCGCCGATGATGGATGCTCCGGAAGCGACCCATTCGAGCGCCCAGTCGACATAGCGCTGCGGTGTCACGTCCGTGCGGATCTCGGAGATCCCGGCATAGGGCTCATCGGAGGGGGGCTCGGGCACGAAGGCATTGGCATATACGCCGATGGGCACCCCGGGACGGGGGCCCGCCGCCACGACGCGGGCGGCAGCCCGGACGGCGGCATTCATGACCTCCGGCTGGCTGCAGTTGAACAGCACCGCCGCGACGCCGCGCCGGATGTCCAGGGCCACGGCATCCTCCACGCGTTCATCCGAGCGCAGGTCGGTCGGGCCGCCATCGGCCGGGCTGCCGCGGCCCGCTTCGTCGCGCAGCGCATAGGAAACCCAGATCGGCAGTCCCGTGTGCCGGCAGGCCTCGATCGCGGCCCCGCTCTCCCGCGTGGAGCTCTGGGTTTCGATCAACCAAAAGTCGACGTGCGGTGCGAGCCCCGCCACCAGTTTGTCGAGCAGCGCGGGGGCCCGATCCGCGTCGAACAATTCCGGCCGGTAGGTCTCGAACATCGGCGGCAGCGAACCGGCCACTCGAACCCGAAAGGCGGCATTCTCGGGGTCGGCCGGGCCGCGGTCCGCAAGGCTGCGGCCCTCGGCCGCGAACCGCGACTCGCCGATGCGCGACGGCGCCAGGCCGTAGCTGTTGGTGGTGATGACGTTCGCGCCGCTGTCGATGAAGGCCGCATGCGCGCGGCTGACGAACTCGGGCGCTTCGATCAATGCCAGGGCGGACCATTCGGGCAGCCGGAACGGCGCGCCCATGCGCGACAATTGCCGGCCCATGCCGCCGTCCAGAATCGTCACAGGCGACATGCGCGTCACGGGCGCTCGCGACCGTCGGCCGCGGCGACACCCTTGCCGAAGCGGCGCTCGAGCCGGAATTGCACCACTTCGAAGCCGATGGAAAGCGCCCAATAGATGAGCGCGGCCGCGATCAGCATTTCCATGTAGTGGTAGCTGGCCCGGGCATAAGACTGAGCCAGAAAGTTCAGCTCCCACAAACCCATGACCGATACCAGAGAGGAGTCCTTCAGCATGGAGACGAACAGGGCGCCCGCCGGCGGAATGATGAGTCTTGCAGCCTGTGGTGCCACGACCTTCCAGGTGATCACATGGCGCGGCAGGCCGAGGGCAAGCGCCGCTTCGCGCTGACCGGCCGGGACGGCCATCATGCCGCTGCGAATGGTCTCGGCCAGATAGGCGCCGTAGTTCAGGGATAGGGCGATCAGGCCGGACGTGAGGCCGCCCAGGACGATGCCGACCTGGGGCAGCGCCAGGTAAATGATCAGCACCTGGACGAGCAGGGGCGTACCGCGAAACAGGGAGGCGTAGAACGTCGCCAGGGCGAAGGCGACGGGGTTTCTCGACAGACGCCCGAGCGCCGTGACCAGCGCCACGAGGAGGGCGAACACCATCGAGCAGGCGGTCACGAAGATCGTCAGCACGGCCCCTTGGATGAAGCCGTCGGGAGCGAGTCTGATGCCGAGCAGAAAGGGCAGTTTCTGCGCGACGTACTCGAAATCCAGATGCAGCCCGCGGCATCCGAGACCGAGCAGGACGACGAGGACCAGCCAGGTGAGCCACACTTTCTGGCGGAAGTAATCCTTTCTGGCTTCCGGAGCGGCGGCGGGGCGCGAGACTGCCGCGCCACCGCTCAGTCCGGACGTTTCAACGGCCATCGGCCGTGATGTCCATGCCGAACCATTTCTGCGAGATCTTGGCGAGCGTGCCTGCCGCCCGCATCTGGGCGAAAGTCTGTGCCACCGTGCGGTCCCAGTCCGCGTCGCCCTTCTCGGTGGCAACGACGTTGGGTTCGGCATATAACACCGGCCCGACGATCTTGAGCGAACGGGTCGCTTCGCTGGTCGCCTTCGCGGTGGCGAGATCGGAGACGATGGCATCGAGGCGTACGCCGGGGCCGAGAGCGAGATTGCGGAAGTTGATGGTCTCGTCGCCGGGAATGATGATCACGTCATGGAACGGGTAGGTCAGAGGCGGGCTGCCGGGGATCGAGAGCGCCTTGTTGAGATAGTTCTCGTAGCTCGAGCCGCTGCCCACGCCGACGCGCTTGCCGGAGATGTCCGCGATGGACCGGATGCGCTGTTCGTCCTTGTGGACGGTGAGCACGGCGGGCGAGTTGTAGTAGCGCACCGGAAAGTCGAGCACCCGGGCCCGTTCATCGGTCGGGCTCAGGGAGCAGATGCAGATGTCCCAGCGGCCCTGCCAGTGACCGGAGACGATGGTGTCCCAGCTCGGGGTTTGCAGGTTGAGTTTCACCCCCAGTTGCGCGGCGAAGGCCTTCGCCACGTCCACGTCGAAGCCGGCGAGTTCGTTGTTGGCATCGATGTAGCCGAAGGGTGGGTACGTGTTGATCAACACGTTGGTCACGACGCCGGTGCGCTTGACGCGCTCGAGCGTCGTGCCGGCCCACACGGGGGGCAGGCCCAGGATCAACATCATCAGACTCGCTGGAATTCGCACGTCGGCATGATACAGGGGATTCCGGAAGTTCATTGACGGCTCTCGAGCAACGCGACGACGGCGCTACGCGCGGCCGCCGAATGAATTGGCAGGGCGAGCACGTCGCCCGGGCGCGCCCAGGCCAGGGCGGCATGTACCGCCTCCAGTTCGCTCCCGGCCATCGGCAGCGCCGACTCCGGCAGCCCGAGCCTCTTCAGTTCGGCGTGAATGAGTTGCGGAACTTCGCCGGGTGCGCGTCCGCGTAACTGGCTCTCGTTTTCCTTCACCACCACGAGGTCCGGGTGAAATTCCGCGGCGACCCGCACCAGTTGCTCGATGTCGGCGTTCTTCCGATTGCCCGCCTGACCGAGCAGCAGCGCCAAGCGGCCAGCGCCGCGGCGCAGATGTCGCGCCACCGTCAGGAAGCCGCGCAGTCCCTCTGCGTTGTGGGCGTAATCCACGAGCACGTGGACACCGCCGATCTCGAAGCGCATGAGGCGCCCGGGATTGTCCGCGGGCGAGTCGCCGAAGCGGGCGAACACCGCGGCGACGGTGCTCGCCGGAATTCCGAGGGCACTCGCGGCGAGCGCCGCGCCGGCGAGATTGGCGACGTTGTAGGTGGCCACTCCGCCGGCCGTGAGCGGCATCGCGGCGAGGGAACCCAGGTCGTGATCGTTGCCGGCATGGCTCAACACCAGCCGTCCCTGACGTCCACCGCAAGTGGGACGCCCCTGGGCGCGCGCACCCGAGAGGATGGGGCATTCCGCATCCAGCGAAAACCAGCCGAGCGGCGGGGTCCGCCCGAAACGTCGCTCGAGGTCGTTCACATGCTTCGTGAGCCGCGCATCGTCGGCATTCACCACGAGCAGGCCCTGCCGGTCGACCACGGCCGCCACGGCGAGTTTCACCGCCGCGAGCGCGTCGAGGTCGTCGATGCCGTATTCGCCGAAATGATCCGGGCTCACGTTCGTCACCACCGCCGTGTCGGCACGCGACACGGCGATGCCGCGGCGCAGGATGCCGCCGCGTGCCGTCTCCAGAATGGCCGCCTGAACGCGCGGCTCCCGCATCACCCAGCGGGCGCCCGCCGGGCCGGAATAATCGCCGGCCGCGACCGTGTCCCCGTCGACGACCACGCCGTCGGTGCAGTTGAAGCCGGCTCGCCAACCGTGTGCACGGGCGCAGGCGGCCAGCAGGCGTACGGTCGTGGTCTTGCCGTTCGAACCCGTGACCAGCGCGATCGGCACGTCGCGCAGCTCGTCCCACGCAATGGCGTCGACCGCGGGCAATGCCGCCGCGGCAAAGCTGCGTCCACCGGTGCCGCAGCCGAGGCTCAGGGTATCCTCATCGAGCAGGTGCGACAGGTGTCGCGATTCCGCGGCCGCCAACAATGCGCGGAGTGCGGGCCGGCACTCACGGGCCGCGAGGCGCTCGAAGCGCGCGAATGCCGCGCACTCCTCGATCACGGGCGGAAGCTGCGCAGCGGGATTGGGTGAGTTTTCCGCGGCCTCGAGTGCCGCCGCGGTCAATGCCTGCTCGAGGTCGTGCCGGCGCGCTGCATCGCCGTCGCTCAAGGACGCGCACAAGGCCCATTCGTTGATTTCCGTCGCGAGGTACAGTTGATCGACAGGCGCGGTCAGCGCGAGCGAGGCGCCGGCCGCATGCCGTCGGACGATGGCATGTGCGTGCCATCCAACATGGTCGCAGGCCCGACCGACGCGCGTGCGCCAGGCCTCGAGCAGCGGTTCGTTCCGCGACAGTTCCACGCCGACGTCGAGCACCGCGCCGGTCGCGGCAAAAAACAGATTGGCACCCAATAGTCGCCGCGAGTCGTCGAACGGCAGGGACGGCGCGTCGTTCAACACGTGACCAGGCATGGCGCGGCGCCTCCAGAGCGCCCGAATCCTTTGGAGCACCGTCAATCCTACCGGGACGGTGGGGGACGGTCTAATCGAAATGTCCTTCGCGGTCGTACGGTACACTCGCGGCATGACTGCGCCATCGCCCGCTCGCGCAAGCCCCGACCGCCTTTTCGCCGAACAGACCTTCAGCCGGACCGCGGGGGCGCCCCTGCTGGGCGGTAACTCGGTGCATCTGTTGATAGACGGTGCGGCGCATTTCGATGCGTGGCTGCAGGCGATCCGTGCGGCTCGCGATCGCGTGCTGCTCGAAAATTACATGGTTGGGAATGACGACGTGGGCCGTGCGTTCCGCGATGCCTTGGTCGAGCGCGCGCGGGCCGGCGTCACCGTGGCCGTCCTGGTGGACTGGCTGGGGTGCCTGGGCCAGTCCGGAGGCGTGTTTTGGGAGACCCTTCGGTCGGCGGGCGGCCTGGTGCGCCTGTTCAATCCGCCACGACTGGGCGAACCGTTCGGCTGGCTGAGCCGCGACCATCGCAAATTGCTCGTCGTGGATGGCGCGTACGGGTCGGTTTCAGGGGTTTGCCTCAGCGCCAAATGGCTCGGCAACCGCAAGCGCCGCGAGCCGCCGTGGCGCGATACCGGGGTCGCCGTGCGGGGCCCGGCAGTCGCCGAACTGGAGGCAGCCTTCGTGCAAAGTTGGAACCTGTCGGGGACGGCGTTCGACGGGCGTCTGCTCTCGCGGAAACCGGCGGAGCCGGAGGGTTCCGTGGCGTTGCGGGTCATCGCCACGCAGCCCTCGACCGCCGGCGTGTTCCGGCTCGACCAGTTGGTGGCGTCACTGGCGCGCCGGACCCTCTGGCTGAGCGACGCCTATTTCGTGGGCATCACGCCGTATGTCTATGCCTTGATCGCAGCCGCCCACGACGGTGTGGACGTCCGAATGCTGGTTCCCGGCACCAGCGACATTCCGGTGGTCGCGAACCTGTCGCGCGTGGGATATCGGCCGCTGTTGAAGGCCGGCATCCGTGTGTTTGAGTGGAACGGCTCGATGTTGCATGCAAAGACCGCGGTCGCGGACGGGAAGTGGGCACGCGTGGGCTCCTCCAACCTCAACCTGGCCAGTTGGATGGGCAATCTCGAGATCGACGTTGCGATGGAGGATGCGGATTTCGCCGGCGAACTCGCCGCGCAGTTCGAGCGGGACCTGGACAACGCGACGGAGATCGTGCTCACGCAGCGTCCCAACCGCCGCAGCGACCAGGTGCGCAGCAGCCTGTCGCACTCGCGGCCGCGAGGCCACATGTCCGGCACTCCGGGACGCGCCGCGGCGGGCGCATTGCGGCTTGCCAATAGTGTCGGGGCGGCCCTGGCGAATCCGCGGGTGCTCGGCGACGTCTCCAGCGGTCCCCTCCTGGTGGGAGCCGTCATTCTGGCCGTGTTCGCCGTGATCGGGCTCGTATGGCCCGCGTCGGTCGGCTGGCCTTTTGCCGCGCTGGCGCTGTGGTTCTCCTTGAACCTCACCGTGCGCTTGATTCGACAGCGACGGCGGCCACGGCGCGACAGAAGCGACGACAAAAAACGGGACTAGCGGGCGGATTTGCCGTCGGCTTCGCTTTCGTTCAGTCCTCGACCTCCGGGGCCAGGCGAACGCCGCGCTCGTCGCGAATCAAACCCTCGAGGGTATAGTCCGTCGCAGGGGCGGTGTTCTCGGCGGACCCTTCGCCCTTCAAATCGGCCGCCGCTGTCCGCTGCGATACCGGCACCGCCGGCACCGCCGCCGGGGCCGTCGGGCCGTCGGGTTTGAACTTGGTGATCTGTTTCCAGGAGCGCACCAGCGCGTCGGCGAACACGAGCAACAGGTCACCGGACTCGCCCATGCGCAGGGCGGCATCGATCGCATCCTGTTCGTCGGGAATCACGAAGATGGCGGACTCCGCGACACCGGCGGCACGCAGGGCCTGCGCCTGCAGGCGCGGCACCTCGTCCGGGGCCCGGTCGCGCAGGTTGTCATCGCGCCGACAGATGTAAAGATCGAAGCGGCCGGCGACCGCCTGCGCGATCGCCACCAGATCCTCGTCGCGCCGGTCCCCGGGTCCGGCAAGCACCACGATGCGCCGGCCGGTGACATCGAGGCGCTGCGCCAGATCCGCCATCATGCCGACGGCATGCGCGTTGTGCCCGTAGTCGAACAGCACCTTGAACGGGTGCTCGTTGAACACGTTCATGCGGCCGGGCGCCTGGTAGAACGTCGAATCGAAGGTGCGCAATCCCTGGCGGATCGCGTCGAGTTTCACTCCGAGTGAAAAGGCCATCGACGCCGCAAACATCGCATTCTGAACGTTGTGCGTCGCGCGCCCCTCGAGGGTGGCGGGAATCAAATGGGTCCAGAGCAGCGGGATGTGCCCGCCGCGGTCATAGAGCGTCATCATCTGGCCGTTGACGCCGGCCTCGAGCGCGCAGGCGCGCCCGCCGGCGCGGACGTGTTCGCGAACCAGCGTGTGGTTCGGATTCATCGTCACGTAACAGATGTTCTTCGCCTCGGTGTATCCGGCCATCTTGAGCACCAAGGGGTCATCGGCGTTGAGCACTGCGCAATCCGTCGCAATCTCCACCACGATGCGCTTGAGCTCACCCAGTTGTTCGAGGGTGTCGATCCCCTTGAGCCCGAGATGATCGGATTGGACATTGAGCACCGCACCGACATTGACCTCCGTGACGCCCATGCCCGCGCGCAACAGGCCGCCGCGCGCGGTCTCGAGCACCGCGATGTCGATCTGAGGGTCGGCGAGCACCATGCGTGCCGACACCGGTCCGGTCATGTCGCCCTGCACGGTTCGCTGGCCGTCGATGTACACGCCGTCGGTGGTGGTGAGTCCGGGTGTGTAACCTGCCATCTTGGTGATGTGCGCCAGCATGCGCGCCGTCGTGGTTTTGCCGTTCGTGCCGGTCACGGCTGCGATCGGCACACGGACCATTGAGCCGGCCGGAAACAACATGTCGATGACGGGCGCCGCGACGTCGCGCGGGGTGCCTTCGCTCGGGGAGACGTGCATGCGAAAGCCCGGTGCGGCGTTCACCTCGCAGATCCCACCGCCGATGGTGCGGTAGCTCTCCGTGATGTTCTTGGAGAGAAAATCCACTCCGCCCACGTCGAGGCCGATGGCGCGCACCGCGCGCTCCGCCATTTCGCGGTTGTCGGGATGAATCACGTCGGTGACGTCGGTCGCGGTGCCTCCCGTGGACAGATTGGCGGTGGAGCGCAAAAACACGACGTGGTGGCGCTCGGGAATGGAATCGACCTGCAAATCCACGCGTTCCAGCATCTTCTGTGCCTGGGCATCGTATTCCAGGCGCGTCAGCACCTTCTCGTGGCCCACGCCGCGGCGGGGATCCTGATTCACGATGTCGATCAGCTGGGCAATCGTGTGTTCGCCGTCGCCCACGACATGTCCGGGGGTGCGGCGCGTAGCCGCCACGAGCTCGCCGTTGACCACCAGCAGGCGATGGTCGTCACCTTCCATGAACGTCTCGACGATCACCGAGCGCGAATGCTCCTGTGCCGCGAGAAATCCCTGCCTGACCTCATCGTCCGTGGTGAGCCGGATCGAGATGCCGCGGCCGTGATTGCCGTTGTAGGGCTTGGTCACCACAGGAAAGCCGATGCGGCGTGCGGCACGCACGGCCTGTCCCTCGCTCTGCACGAGTTCCTGCTTCGGCACCGGCAGGCCGAGCGTGGCCAGAATCTTGTTGGTCTCCTCTTTGTCGCTGGCGAGTTCCACGGCGATGTGCGAGGTGCGGCTCGTGACCGTCGCCTGGATGCGCTGTTGATATTTGCCGTGGCCCAATTGGACCAGCGATTGATCGTTGAGCCGCAGCCACGGGATGCCGCGTTGCTCGGCAGCCCGCACCAGCGAAGCCGTCGAGGGTCCGAGGGCGCGGCGTTGTGCGAAGCGGATGAATTCGTCGCGCGCCTCCTGCCAGTCCCAGCTGTCGGGCACCGACCCTGACGGGCGGATGGACTCGGGCAGCAGCGAGCACAGCAGCTTCAGACCGAGTTCGCCGGCGGCGATTCCCTCGTCGCGTTGCGCGTATTCGTACACGACCGTATAGACGCCCGGGGCACCCGTGCCGCGGGTCTTGCCGAAGGTGACCTCCTCGCCCGCAATATTTTGCAGTTCGATCGCGACGTGCTCCAGCACGTGACCCAGCCAGGTTCCCTCGTCCTCGCGCATGCGTCGGTAGAAGCCGCCAGGCACCTTGTAGGAGCACCCGTGCTCGGCCAGGCCGGGCAGCGCCGCTGCCAGCCCGTCGACGAACTCGGCCCCGAGACGTCCGGTGGGCCACGCCTCGAGCGCTCCCAAATCGAGTTCCAGGCGGATGACGGGAAAGTGCGCGTGGAGGGAGGGGCCGACATAGACGGAACGATCGAGGATGCGCATGCCGCGGACTCCGTGGTCAAGGACCGGACTATCCTACACGCGACAGCGCAAGGCGGTCTAACACGCCGGCTGCACCGAAACGGCGCGCCACGCGCCCGCCAACGCCGCGACCCGCGCTCGGGCGTTTCTGGTGAGCTGACGCCGCTGTATCGATCAGCGTAGAATCGTTATTTTATCGCTTGGAGAGATCGTCGTGCCGACCTATGAATATCGGTGCCATGCCAACGGCGCCGTCATCGAAGTCCAACATAAGATGGCGGACCAGTTGAGTACCTGGGGCGAGTTGTGCGATCGCGCGGGAATTCCCCGGGGTAAGACCAGCCCGAAGGCGCGCGTCGAGAAGTTGATGTCCGCGGGCTTCGTCAAGACGGGTTCCCGCGAGTCGGCCGCCGCGGAGTGCGCTGCGCCGATGTGCGGCAGCGACGCTTGCGGCGGCGGCATGTGCGGAATGAACTGAACTGCGATCGAGCCAGTTTCAGCCACCGGCAGCACTGCGTCACGGGCACTTGCAGACCACGCTCGGGAATCTGCCGCCCGTTCGTTGGTTGACGCGCCGATCCGATGATTCCCGCGGCTGACCTCGCAAAACTTGCGCCATCCCCGCACCTATCCATCGTGCGTACCCGTCACGGCGGTCATTGCGGATTTGTCGACCACCTGAATGGACCGAGCTTTGCCGATCGCCTGGTCGCCGAGCATTTCAAGCGATTCGAACGCATCGAATCCGACTCGTGATTGCGGCTCCCGTCGGCCACGAGCGCGGCGCGCCGTCCCTCAATTCTTTGCCTTCATGAGTCCTTGTGCCCCGGCCACGCGCGTATGCAGGTTAAAGGTCGCGCCCGCCACGAGTATGTGCAGCCGCAGGCCCAGCACACACACCGGTTGACCCTCGCTAACTTCGGACATCGAGGAATACGCGACTTCTGAAGCATCCACGATGGTCACGCCGCCGCTGCCCTCCACCTCGATGGTCTCGTCGGGGCCGATAAATGCGGCCGTGTCCTCATCCAGTCCGATCCCCACGGCGAACGGGTTGTAGGCCAGGGCCGTGATGAGGCGGCCGAGGCGGTCCCGCTGACGGAAGTGCTGGTCGATGATGAAACGATTGGTGAGGCCGAGACCCGGCGCCAGTCGCACGCTGCCCGAGATCACGGGCGAGCCTTCGTCACCGAAGGCAATCATGTGCTCGCTCAGGATACTGGCGCCGGCGCTGGTGCCCCCCACGGTCACACCGTGGGCGTTGCGCACCCGGATGAGCTTGGCCACGGGAGTTCCGCCCAAGAGGGTGGTGACCCGCAATTGGTTGCCGCCGGTGAAAAATATACCGGTGGCCTTCGCCAGCCGCTCCAGACGACCGGGCTCCTGGCAGTCGCGGCGGGTGTCGAAGTCCATGACCGTTACCCGGGCTGCGCCGATGTCATTGAAAAGAGCCTCATACCTCGGGCCCGTCTCGTTCAGCCGGCTGGCCGTCGGAATGACGACGATGTCCGCGTCCGAGCCTCCCGAAACGGCGACGAACCGCTCCAGGATGTGGCGGTCGTTTTCCTTGTTTTCCGCGCCGCCGATGGGCACGATCCATCCGCGGCTTTCACCGTCTGGTATTTTGCTCGGCATCGGGCTTAGGCCTCCTTCGGCTCGGCGATCAAGTCCGCATCATGAGGGTTTGGTCGATGCCTGTCGCGTCGATTGCGCCCGATTTTTGCGATCGCCCCTCCCCAACCGGGGTCAGCCATTCGCCGACCCCTTGAGCGCCGTCACCTCGATCTCGATCTTCATCCGGGGATCGGCCAGACCCGCCGATATCATCGTCGCGGCCGGCCGCACGTCCCCGAAGTGCTTGCGCAGCGTCGGCCAGCAGGACTCGAAATCCTCGCCGTTTGGCAGAATGTACGTCACGCGCACGACCTCGGCGAGCCGTGAACCCGCCTGGCGCAGGGCCGCTTCGATGTTCCTGAAGCACTGGTCGGTCTGCTCCGCAAGATCGTCGGCGAGGGACATGGTCGAGTAGTCGAACCCGGTCGTGCCCGAGACGAAGACCCAGTCTCCCACCACGACCGCACGGGAGTAGCCGATCTGCGCTTCGAAGCTCGAACCGGAGCTGACGAGTCGGCGGGTCATGGGTTGACGATGATACCGTAGCGAACGCTCAAACTCACCCGTTCAACCGTTCCACCCCCGGCAAAACGCAGTTGTCCCCCCTGCGCCCGAATGAAAGCGATCGAGGCGAGCGGAACAATGGGTTGGCGGGGGACGGCCAGCCGCCGGAACCGGTAGCGGCTTGCACCGCGCCGATCTCAGGGTCATTTCGGCATTTTGTCGCCGTTGGCCTTGAATTTCTCACCGAACGGCGTGAGCGGTCCGCCGCCGGCGGACGCGGTGTGACAGTCGCCGCACGACTTTCCCGTCTGTTCCGCATATTCCGCCGTCGCCGCGGCCGGCGGGGACAGCAGCAGCGCACCGACTCCCGTGAGTGCGATGGCCGCCATCGCGCCGGCGGCGATGATCAGGGTTTTGGGTTCGTTGATTTTCATGGCCTTGGATTCCTGTTCAGCGTGGATCGCGGGTTTTCTCGTACGCCGAGTGTGCGCCATGCTGCGCTCGCGTCTCTGTTCGCTGCCGCGCTTAAGCGGAGACCATCAAGGCGACTTGGCCGGGGCGGTGTTGCGCCCGAATTGGTATCGGACAGTCATGGCGACCATGTTGACGTTGTCGCGGTACGGCTGCAGCCCAAGTGCCAGATAATTCGGCACGGTGCCGGGACCGACCCCGTCGAGCGCCCAGTCGTTGGAGTGATAGGCTTCGTGCGTGTAGCGCAAGTGTAGCTGCAGTGCCGATGTCCAGCGGTACAGCACGTCGAGGCGGGTGGAATCGAGCTTGGTCCAGTTCTGGGGAAACGCCTGCTGCAGGCCGCCGACGGTGGTGTCGGTATCGGCATAGGAGGGTGCCACGAGATAGTCCAGGGAGAGTGTCCAGCGTTCCTGCGGGACCCAGCGGCCGCCAACCGACAGATTCCAAAAACGTTCCGTCTGCGCGGTCAGCCAGGGCGACGTCGCATCGCCCGTGCTCCCGCTCTGCAGCGTGAACAGGCGCTGATAGCCGGCATCCGCATACGCGCTCAACGAGTCTCGCGGTGTCCAGGTGAGCGTCGATGAGGCGCGCTGCTCATGGTCGCTTTGCAGGCCGAGGGGCGACGAGCGATAGTCGTCTTTCGCCAGCAGTCCCTCGATCGTCCAGGTGAGCGTTCGGGTCGCCGCCCAGGAACCCGTCAGCGATGAAAACACGCGGTCCCGCGGCGCATAGTTGTAGTCGCGCACGAGGGGGTTCTCCAGGAGCGGGACCGCCGCGGGGTCGAAGGAGGATGCCTTGCGGAGTCCGTTGCCCATCTTGACGGTGAAGCTCAGGCTCTCCAGGGGGATCACGGTGGCCCGGCCCCAGCTCTCAGTTTCCTGGGTGTTCCGGTACACCTGGCCCGGCCCGTAGTGATCGTCGTTGAATTTTCCGCCCACCCCGATGCGCAGCCATCTTGTCCATGAATAGTCGGCGCCGCCGTCGAGGCGCACGCGATCCTCGCTGTACCGGGGCGTCACTGCGGTGCCGCCCGCGAAAGTGTCGGTGACGACATACGGGATCGCTAAAGGCGCCGTCTTGTCGTCCCGGCCGTCATAGGCGGCGTTACCGCGCAAGCTGAGTGTCGTCCACGGATGCGAGGCCAGACTCAGCGCGTAATGCGACAGATGCACGTCGCCGTCCAACGATGTCGCGGCGAGAGGGGCCGCCGGGAGCAGCGTACTCACGGGAAGGAAGCCGTCGTTTTGACGCAAGGTGCCGAGCGAGGCGGCATAGGTCAGCGAGGTGCCGAACCACGGCAGCTGGAAATTTCCGGTCGCGGCGAACTGCTGGAGATGATTGCTGGGTGGTACTCCGAGTTGTCCCTGCACCGAGCCGGGAACGATCGGCAAATAGGGGTTGGCGAAGGTAATCGAGTCGTTGTCGTCGCTGAACCAGGAGCCGGTGTAGCTCAGACGAAGGCCCGCCTTGCGACCCGCCCAGGCGGCGCCCGCTTCGACCGAGTTGGTTACATAGTCGAATGGTTGCGGCAATTGCACCGCTTCGGTGAGAAAGCTGCCGCTCGTGAGGCCCATGCCGTCGTGCTGTTGCCGGCGAAATTCGCCGAACAACGTCCAGGTGGGTGTGGCGAAGTAGCGGGCGAGCAGCGCCACGGTGCGACGGTCCGATTCCAATCGGACCGTCGCCAGGCTCGGCCCGAGCGCGCTCATGCCCGCGGTGCTGCCGGCCGGCACCCACCCCGTGGGCAGCACGAGATTCGTGCCGTTCGCCTGATACGGCGTCGCGCCGGTGTCGTAGAGCCGGGTCGGCTGACCCTCGTAGCTGGCACGCAGGTCATAGCGTCCTTCCCGGCCACCGTCGACGTAGCCGTCCCGCGACGCCAACCCCAGGCGCGCCAGATCGTAGTCGGCGTAAGAGCCGTCCGCGCTGCGTATCTGCCCCGAAGCGGCTGCGTCCGCGTAGGGTCCCGCATGGTCGATGCCCGTGTAGCGCCCGAATGAAGCATTGGCGCCATGCGCAACCATCAAGCCTGCCTCTGATTCCGTGTCGTAACCCGTCAGGAACGGGCATTGCGTGCATTTCCAATCGCTGGTGTCCGCTGCGGGGTCGGCAGCCGGCGCCGCGGTCGGGACGACAAGGGCGAGCGCAAGGCACAGCGCAAGGCCCAGGGAGAACCCGGCATGGCTCGGGGATGCGATGCGTTTCATCATGTTCTCATTAGCGCATCAGCGCTCGGCCCGACGGATGGTTCGAGCCATGAACCTGGGAATGACAATTCACGCAGCCCCCGCCGAGCAGGAAGGCGCTGGAGTTGGCGCCGGGACGTCCCGGCGGAGTATTCGCGACGGAGGGATGCCCGGCGCCTTCGTGGCAGGTCTGGCACAGGAAGGGCGGGCGCATCTTGAGGAGCGCCGGCTGCGCCGATCCGTGCGGATCGTGGCAGTTGGTGCAGTCCTCCGACACGGGTTGATGTTCCCAGAGGAAGGGTCCGCGATACTCGGCGTGACAGCTGGTGCAGGTTTCCGTGACGGTGTTCTTGACCAATTGCGCCCGTGCCGTGGAGCCATGCGGGGAGTGGCAGGACGTGCAGGCCATCGTTCCTTCGCGCAATGGATGATGCGACGGCTTGGACAGATCGGTGTGCTGCGCTTGATGACAGGTCGTGCAGATCTCCACCTGCGCAGCGGCGCTCCGCATCGGGTCTTTGGCGGTGTGCAGGCTGTGACAGCTGGCGCAAGCCACGTTGCTCCCGGCATGAGCGCTGGTGGGCCAATCATGCGCGGCATTCGTTTGATGACAGGCGAGGCATTTGGCGTTTTGCTGCGCAGGGGGCGTGCTTGCCTTCGGGCCGAAATCGATCATGCCTGCGAGCGGGCCGCCGCCGGCCTTGACGTGTGCGCCGCCGGGACCGTGACAGCCCTCGCATTGCAGGCCGCCCGGGCCGAAGGGGCCCCGCGGATCGGCGGGCCGCGCATGCGCAGTGTGAAAGATTCCGGTCACGGCCGGATTGCGGTGGCATGCGAGGCAGCTGTCGGCTCCCTTCGGGCTGAACGCTGACGTGCCCGCGGCCGGTGGCCCGGCCGGCGCCGCCGCTGCGTCGACCGCCGCCGGTGCGGCTTGCCCGACCATCGGCAAACCCGCCAGGATCAGTATGGCGCCGAGCACAGCCGCCATGCGTCCATCCTTACCCACGCTTGAGGTTTGCATGCGCTGCCTCCACGCCCGGCCCTAGGGCACGGCGACTGCGGTTTTGACAACCGCGGATACGGCGACGGCGGGTATGGCAACTGCGCCATGCACCACCGTCACGTCAGCCACCGCGCCGGCGCCGTGGCAAATGATGCAGGTCTCCGTGGGTGCGACGCGGCTGTTGGCGTCCTTGACGGCGGCGAAGTTGCCGCCGTTTTGCTGCATGTGCAGGATCTCCGTCGCCGATGTGTGACATGCCGAACAGGCAGCGGTCCCGGCTGTCACGGCGATTTGTCCCGCGGGTCCGCTGTTGCCCACACCGTTGACATAGGTGCTCACGGTGGTGGCGAGCACGGTCGAACTGTTCGGGTCCGGCGGGTAGTAGGTGCCGGCGTCGTGGCACGCAAGACAGTTGTTGATGAGGCCCGGGAACGGGGTCTCGGCGCTGAAATTGTTGGCGCTGCCCCGGTGATAGACGACAAAGGGAGTTGCCGCCGCGGCGGTGCGAAATGCGCTGGCATGAATGGCATGGATCATGACCTTGAGGTCGATCGTCTGCTCGGCCAGCTTGTCGCTGGGGTCCGGGTTCTGCGGCGTGATCCCGGCACCCATACGGGCTACGACGTCGGTGGCGTCCGGGTTGTGACAGAACGAACACGCTTGCACGCTGTTCACGCGATTGTTGCCATGGCCGTTCAATTGCTGGTGACAGACGTTGCAGCTCGCAACGTTCGCCACCTCACGGCGCGGCACCGCCACCGGGTCGGTGATCGGTGAATAGGACACGACATTGGGCACAGGAATTTCCTGGGGGCCGGTGCCATCATTGAAATCATGGGCCGGGTGGCCTTGGAACAGAATTCCGGCCGACCCCTTGATGCTCGCGGGAATCGCGGTCGGGGACGTGACGGTGTAGGTTCCGTCGCCGTTGGCGGTCGGCGGCGCCGTGGCGCAGGTGACCGGCAGGTTGATGGGTTCGGCGGCCTCGCTGGTGACACCGCTCCCGAGGTTTGTGTAGTCAGTGGTGCTCCAGGCGATCGCCAGGCTGAGATTCGCCACGGAGGCCCCGCTGCAGTACGCAAACGGTTCGTCCGTCAGGAGATTCCAGGGCTTGTTGCCGTTCGTGGGATCCGTCACGGAGAACTGAATCACCGGTTTCTGTCCGGGTAATGTGTTGCTCGTATTGATGATGTTGTAG
>Ga0182030_10011863_pt1 | contig 17543 bp, 17 predicted proteins | sample 812S3MmetaG_FD_121299 | JGI IMG/M metagenome (GOLD analysis project Ga0182030, IMG submission 121299) | Permafrost microbial communities from Stordalen Mire, Sweden - 812S3M metaG (Illumina Assembly) | ecosystem: Environmental > Terrestrial > Soil > Wetlands > Permafrost | place: Sweden...
CGACCAAGGTGTAGAGCCCGGTGCGCGCCAAATCGTCGCGCAGGCGGGCGCTCTCAGCGATGAGGCGCGCCGCATGTTCCGCGGCGAACTGCGGGCCGCCGAGGTCTCCCGTCAACTCGAGGTCGAGCACGACGAGCGAGGGCCGCGCCGCACCCGCGGCCGGCGCACCGGCGGCCGGCGCACCGGCGACGGACGCGGGCGTTTGGGGTTCGACCGTCTCCGTGGGCAGCCCGGCCGCGCTCCACCCCTCCACTCCGTCGGCAAACCAGAACACGCGGCGGTAGCCGTAGCCAATCGCGCGCTTCGCGGCGTTCCAACTCAACCAGCAGCGCGTGTGACAGTAGATCACGAGCGGCGTTCCCGCGTCGCCGGACGTCGCCCGCTGCAGCTCGTCGCGGAAGAACTGGTCCATGGCCGCAGCGAGCACGCCTTCACCGGCACCCGGAATCCACAGAGCACCCGGCAGCCCGAGGTGCGCAACCGGAAGCCACGCGGCGCCCGGCGCCAGTCCCTCGGGCTTGCGCGGCGCGTTCGCCACATCGACGATGGCGGCACGTCCGCGCTTGACGAGAGCCGCGAGCTGCCGCGCCCGGATCACGTGACCGCCCTGGATGCCGTCCGGGACCGGCGCTTCGGCATCGCCCAGCCAGTAGCCGGCGGGTTCGGCCCCCGCGAGGGCGGGGGCGCTGCACAGGGCGGCGAACGTGCACGACAACAGGCACAGGGTCAGGAGCCGGGCGAGACGCAACCGGTCAGGTACCGGGGACATCGAAGCTCTGACCGAAGCTCTGATCCTTGGTGTCGCGCACGAGCACCGTCATCTGGCCCTTGTCGGGCGGCGTGAACTCGAAGCTGATCACCGGGTCGGCACTCAACGAGATGTCCGAATCCAGGTGCACGACTGCGATACCGTTGTACGTCACGTCGATGGTCCGGATGAACATCGGGGGTGTGTACAGGTGGGTCATCTGATCCATCTGCATGCCGTTGAAGTTCGGATGCCGGATCATCAGCTGAGCCTCCTCCGGGCGTCCGGCCGCGAACTGCTGCGGGAGCCGAAGCTTGATGTGGCCGAGATCCTGCACAGCCTGTCGTTCGTCGGCCCCGGACGGCGCGGAACACCCGCCGGCCGCCTTGACGAAACGGGCGGCCGCGAACAGCCGGCCATCTCGTGTTTCGGCGATCGCGTGGATGTAGGTGTAGGCGTTGATCCGCACCCGGAGCTTCAGGGAGCGCGCGTCGCCCAGCGGACCGAACGTGAAATGGCCGGCAAGCGGCCCCGGATTGTCGTCGATGACGAGATAGACGCCCTTGATGGCCCGGTCGCTCTTGAGGGTCAGATTGACGGGTACCAGTGCCGCGTCGAGCGCTCGCTCCGGCGCCTGGATCTCGATCCAGGACGAGCCGTCCTCCAGGGTGCGGCCGGCGAACAACGCATGCTGCAATTCGACCCACCGGGCGGTTCGCACCGCCTCCTCGTCGTCGGGTCCGCGCACGGCAACCGGAGCGCCGGCGGCATTCGCCGCCACCGACGCCAGTCCGAGCGCGAGGATCATCGGGGCCAGCTGCCCTTGGATCATTCCCATTCGACCTCCTTGAACGTCTGCGTGACGTTGTGGCCGTGGTATTCGTCGAACAACAACCACCTGCCGCGTTCCGATCGGCCTACGGTCTCGACCGCCTCGCCAAGTTCCGCGCCGCGCTTGAATGCCGCCCGGGTCTCGGTGAGCAGCACCCCGAGATACCGTTCGAGATCGCCGGCCCCCGACGGCCAGTCTACGCTCACCGGGCCATGTCCGGGTACCGCCCGCACGGCGTCCATGCGCTTGAGGCCGGCCAGCGTCTGCTCCCAGCCCGTCAGGCTGCCGTCCAGTGACGGAATGCGCCGGACGAACAACAAGTCGGCGGGCAGCAACGTGCGGGTCTGCGGATCGTAGGCGCTCAGATCGCAATCCGAATGGGCGACGTCGTGAGCCTGAAGCCGGAGCACGCGATCTCCGAGATCGATTTCATCGCGATCGGCGACCAGCCGCGTCGGCACGACGGGCGGGCCGACGCCGCCCGCGCCGAGCAACGCGTCGAGGCGGGTGCGGTAATAATCCGCGCGCTGTGCGAGCGCCGCGGGAAGTCGCGCATGCCCGATGAACTGCGGCCGGTCGCGCACGAACGCCGCTGCGCCCGACAGGTGATCGGGATGCACGTGCGACATCAGGACAAAACGGATCGGCAGCGGCGTCACCTCGCCGATGCGCCGGCGCAGGCGCTCGCCATCCTCGCGACTGCCGCCCGTGTCGAACACGGCCACGGCCGCACGGCCGACGATGAAACCGACATTGGCGATGGCGTCGCCGTTCGCCGCGCTCGCGTCCTCGTCCCGCCCGCGGCGGAAGTGGATTCCGGGTGCGACCTCCCGGGTGACGAAGCCGGCGTCGCCGGCCCGGGTGATCGCCGGCAAGGCGACCCCGCCCAGTGCCGCGAGGCCACCCAGCAAGATCTGGCGGCGCGTCGCAGGGGGCGGCGGCCCGGCGGCGTTGCCAGCGCTCAGATCGCCAGCCTGCGGATGTAATCGTGGCGCTTCTTGGCGCCCTTCGGGGTGCCGTCGCGCGCGTCGGGTTCGGTTGCCGCGAGCAAGTCCTCGATCACGCGCGCCAGATGATCGCGCATCGCATTGCGGGCGGCCCGCGGATCGTGCTTGCGCAGCGCGACCAGGATGCGGCGGTGTTCGCTGACTCGCGGCTGCACGCCGACACGCCGCGCACGTTCGAGCATGTATACGCACAAGGGCGACTTGTGACGCATGTCCAAGAGGTCCTCGATGACCGTCGCGATCGCCGTATTGCGGGTCGCCCGGGCGATCGCGATGTGGAACCGGCGGTCGGCGGTCCAGTCCTGCTGCTTGCGCGCGTTCTCGTCGACCATTTCGGCGACGATGCGCTCGAGTTCGTCCAGCGCGTCCTCGGTGATCGTGGTGGCCGCCAAGGCGGCCGCTTCGCCCTCGAACAGACGGCGTGCCTCGGTCAGCTCGAATGCGCCGATATCGAGATCGCCGGCACCGGCGTGCGCCGGCGGGTGATCGGTCACGTAGATGCCGGAGCCGTGCCGCGTTTCGGCGAGACCCCGGATCTCGAGCGCGATCATCGCCTCACGAATGGTCGGGCGGCTGACCTTGAACGCCGCGGCCAGATCGCGCTCCGACGGCAACCGCTCCCCGGCCTTGTGCTTGCCGGACGCGATCGACTCCATGATCGTGCTCGCGACCTGCTGGTAGAGCTTGCGGGTGTCGGGAAGCGCGGCCATTGGGCGAATCTTGACCGCTTCGCAATCGGATGGCAACGTGCCGCATGAACACACGCTCCGAAGCGCGGCTCGACACGAGTCTCGAGACGCTCCTCGAACGCGCGCGCCGCGACGGCGGCGCCCGGGTGCTGGCCACAGTCGTGGCCACCGCCGGTTCCACCTATCGCAAGCCCGGCGCCCGGATGCTCATCATGGCCGACGGCAGCCATGTGGGCCTGTTGAGCGGGGGATGCCTCGAGGCGGACCTGGGACTGCACGCTCGCGATGTGCTCGACAGCGGGATTGCACGGGCGGTCGAGTACGACATGCGCGGTCCGGACGACATCCTGTTCGGGATCGGCGCCGGCTGCGAGGGCGCCATGCGGGTGCTGCTCGAACCCGCAGGCACCGGCACGACCGCCGCGGGCACCCTGGCCGACGCTGGCCGCGTGGCCCGTGAAGGCCACGCAACCGTGCTGGTCGCGGTGCACGAGTCCAGTGACCTCAGGCTCGGCACGTACGCCCTGACGGCAGCCCTTCCCGACGCCGTGCGGGAGGCGGCGCAACTCAGCCTTCGCGACCAGGCATCCCGGGCGGTCGATTGGAACGACTCGGCCGGCCGCTGCCGAGCCTTCGTGCAGCATCTCGCCCCGGCGCCCCACCTGCTGGTCTGCGGGGGCGGCCCGGATGCCCAGCCGGTGGTCGGCGCCGCGCTCGCCCTGGGCTGGCGGGTGACCCTGGTCGACCATCGCCCCGCCTACGCCTCACCGGCACGATTTCCCGGCGCACGGGTGGCATGCGCCGCCGCGCGGCACCTGCGCAGCACGGTCGATCTTGCGTACTGTCATGCGGTGGTCGTGATGAGCCATCACCTGGCCACCGATGTGGCCTACCTGCGCGAGATCGCGGAGGCCCCGCAGCCCGGCTATGTAGGTCTCCTCGGGCCGCCGGCCCGGCGCCGGCGCATTGCCGAGGAACTCGCCGGAGCGGGTGCCGGTTTGCGGACACGCTTGCACAGCCCGGTCGGCCTCGACATCGGCGCGGTGACCCCGGAGGGCATTGCATTGGCGATCATCAGCCAGATTCATGCCTTTCTGGCGCGTCGCAGCCACGTTGCGGAGGACCGGCGGCCCGAACCGTGCGGGCTTTGAACGTCGTGCGTGGCCGGATGTCGCGGCGTAGCGTAAACTTCTCTTCACATCGGGATGCGGCCCACGAAACCATAACAACACCGAGTTGATGGCACGTCCCTCGTTTTGGCTGAAGCGACAGTAGGGAGTTGAACATGATCAGATATTTAAGGCCCTTGGGCGTCGTGCTCATGGCGGCTTTGGCGTCCGCGTGCGGCAGCGCCGGATCCCAGACCTCGCAGATCGCCACGTCGACCTCGCACGGCACCCTCGCGATCGACCCGCCTTTTCGAATCGCATCGCTGAACGCCGCGGCCATCGCCGCGCAGCTCGGGGCGACGGCCACCGGCGCGCAGTTGCTCACGCTCACGGGCGCTCCGGCCTGCGGCGTCGATGCCTACTACATCAAGTTTTGGACCGTGGGCGGCGCCGGAGAATCCACCGAGTCGTCCGGCGCCCTCATGGTGCCCACGGGCGGCACCGGCTGTTCCGGGCCACGGCCCATCGTGCTCTATGCCCACGGCACCAACGCGAACAAAACCTTCAACATTGCCGACCTGACCAACGCATCCAACGAGGAAGGATTGCTGCTGGCGGCCATGTTCGCCGCCCAGGGCTACATCGTCGTGGCGCCGAACTATGCCGGCTACGACATCTCCACGCTGGGCTACCATCCTTTCCTGAACGCCGCACAACAGTCCGGCGAGATGATGGACATCTTGAGCGCGGCGCGCAGCGCACTGCCGAAAACCTTTTCCTCGGCGACGACCGACGGAGGACAGCTGTTCATCACCGGCTACTCCGAGGGTGGCCACGTGGCGATGGCGACGCTGCGCGCGATGCAGGCGGCCGGCGCCACCGTGACGGCGGCTGCGCCCATGTCGGGCCCGTACGCCACCGAGGCCCTCGGCGATGCAATCCTGTTCGGCAGCGTCAACATCGGCTCGACCGAGTTCCTGCCGCTGATCACGACGAGCTACCAACATGCCTACGGCAACATTTATACCGCGACCACGGACATCTATTCGGCGACCTATGCGACGGGCATCGATACGCTGCTGCCGAGCGCGACGCCCATTGACACGCTTTTCGCCAACGGCACCCTGCCCGAGGCCGCGTTGTTCGACAGCTCCACGCCAACGGTCAGCGTGCCCGGTCAACCCGTATTGTCGGCGGAGCTCACGGCCGCGCTGGCCGTTCCCAGCAATCCCGCCAATCCCGAGACGCCGATTTTCGCGGCGGGCTTCGGCAATCCCTACCTCCTCAACAACAGCGTGCGGGTGAGTTATGCGGTGGATGCCGCCACGGATCCGGACGGAGCCGTGCCAACCTTGCACGCAGGTGCCCCCCTGGCGGCCGCCCCGCCGACGTACCCCCTGCGTCTCGCGTTGTACAAGAATGATCTTCGCCAGGGACCCTGGGCACCGAAGTCCCCCACCCTGCTGTGCGGCGGCGACGAGGACCCCACGGTCTTTTTCAGCGTCAACACCGAGGTCATGGCCGCTTACTGGAGCGCACTGCCGGCGGGGCTCGTCACCGTGCTGGATGTGAATGCCTCCCCATCGGGCCCGTTCGCCGCGGTTCAGACCGGCTTCATCGAGAGCCAGGCGCAACTGCTCGCCTATTACCAGACGGCGGCAGGCGGCGGCCTGTCGCCCGCGGCGGCGGAATTGCAGGTCATCGAGGGATATCACACAGCCGTGCTGCCGTTTTGTGCGGTCGCTGCGCGTTCTTTCTTCAGCCAGTTCCTGGGGAGTTGAGGCGTCATGAACAACAACAACCGTGTCTTGATCGCCGCCGCTTCACTGGCCGCGCTGTTCTCATTTGCGTCGGCCCGCGCCGACGATGCCGTCCCGGAGAACAGCTTCCGGCTGGGCGCCTACAGCGTTTTCTATCACACCAAGGCCGATGATCTCGCCGGGCCCTACGTTCCGCCCGGAGTCAATCTCAAGGCCAAGGACCTCGAGACCCTGTACGCGGGCTACATCCGCCGGCTGTCCTCCGCCTTCGACGTCGAGCTCGCCCTCGGCTATCCCCCGCTGAGCAAGGTCGAGGGCAAGGGGCCGGCGACCGTGGGTTCGGTGCCCTACAACGGACAGATCGTCTCCTCCGCCCGCTGGCTGTCGCCCACTCTGCTGCTCGAATACAAGTTCCTCGGGGAGAGCTCGAAGCTCCAACCGTACGTCGGCGTGGGAGTGAATTACACGGCGTTCTACGACCGGGTGTCGACCGCGCAGGGCAATGCGGGACTCGGCGGCCCCTCCAAGCTGTCGCTCACCTCCTCCGTGGGGCCCGCCGCCACCGTGGGCGCGGCCTATCACTTCACGAGCCACTGGCACGTGAATGCGTCCTATTCCATCTCGCGCGTGAACACCGACATCACGGCCGATACGGCGGGCGTAATCCGCACGACCACCATCCACTTCGGTCCGCAGGCGCTGGTCATCTCGGGAGGCTATTCGTTCTGAGGGCACGTTGACCGATGGCGGAACCACCCACCTATCGTTCCGGCTCGACCTCGGTCGAGCCGGAGAATCGGGAGACGTCGCCGGCCGAGCGCGCGGCGGCGCTCGACTTCCTGCAACGCCTGGCTGCGGAGATTTCCCGGGGGGAGGTCGACCTCCCGTGCTTTCCGAACATTGTGGTGCGCATCAGCGAGGCCCTGATGGATCCCGACACCACCGCCGAACAGGTGGTGACGGTGGTGGGGGCGGAGCCGCGACTCGCCGCCCGGATCACGCAGACCGCCAATTCGGCCGCCTTCAACGCCGCGGGTAAACCCGTGACCGAATTGCGCTCGGCCATCGCCCGGATCGGTCAGCACATGGTCCAAAGCATCGCCATATCCTACGCCATACAGCAGATGGAACATGAGGAATCCCTGCGCTCGATTGCCCGGCCGCTCATGGAGCTTTGGGAGCGCAGCATCACGGTGTCCTCGATCAGCCAGTTGGTGGCGGAGCGCACCAAGGTGCACACCGACGTGGCATTTCTCACCGGACTTCTCCACGGCATCGGCAGCCTCTACATCATGGCCCGGGCGGCCATCGGGCAGCCCCCCGTCGCCGATCCGCGCTCGTGGTTCGACCTGCTCGGCGGCTGGCAGGCATCCATCGGCAAGGCCATTCTCGAGGCGTGGGGTTTTCCCGAGGAAATGTGCGAGGCCGTCGCCGAGCAGCAGGACCACGAGCGACGCTGGAAACACGACGCCACGCTCACCGACGTGCTGATCGTCAGCCTGGTGCTCGCGGACGCACTGAAAATGCCCGAACCGCGGCAGTTCGACACGGACGGCATCAATGCCTTTGCGACCGTGGGCTTGAACAAGACGGACTGCGAGGCGACGCTCGTGCGCGCGGAGCGCCGGATCGCGGTGGTGCAAGCAGCGCTCCGCTGAAGGCATCGCACCGCGCGCCCGGCCGAAGTCGTTATGCTAACCTCACGGGTGTCAGCGCCGACCGTGCGGAGTCAAGGGGACATCATCGATGAGATACTTCCAGGGATCGTTGCTGGTCCTCGCCTTCATGCTGTTGGCCGGCGGCGCGCAGGCTGACGAGAAAAAACTGCGCATCATCAGCTGGGCGGATTACGTACCCGCCGACCTGATTGCCGCGTTCGAGAAGGAGACCGGTTACGTCGTCGAAGTCACTCTCTCGAACAACGAGGAGATGATCTCGAAGCTGCGCGCGACGGGAGGCGCCGGATTCGACCTCGCGCAACCCTCGCAGGACCGGATCCTCTCGGCCGAGGGCGAGTTCGGCATCTACAAGCCGATCGATCTCAGCCGGGTGAAAATCGGGGAATTCCAGCCCGCACTCCTCGACGTCGTGAGGCGCAACACCACACTGGCCGGCAAACAATACGGACTTCCCTATCTGTGGGGGACGGACGGCCTCGTGGCCAACGTGAAGCGTGCGCAGGTGGCGGACTACGGCGATCTGTGCAAGCCCGAGCTCAAGGGCAAGACGGCGGTCCGTCTGCGTCGGCCGACCCTCATGGCATTTGCCTTTGCGTCCGGCAAGGACCCCTTCGCGCTGTACGGCAACCCGAAAGCCTACGCCGCACTCATGGACCAGGTGGGCGCCACGCTCATCGCCTGCAAGCCGAATTTCAAATTCTTCTACGACAACAAGGACCAGCTGCTCAACGGCATCCGCTCCGGTGAGGTCATCGCGGCCATGATGTGGGACACGGGCGGCTGGACGCTCAACCGCGACAATCCCGACATCGAGTTCATCGTCCCGCGGTCCGGCGCGCTGGGCTGGCTCGACACCTTTGCCCTGCCGGCGCGCGGACGCAATGACGCGGCCGCTTATGCCTGGATCAACTTCACGATGCGGCCGGAAAACGCGGCGCGGGTCATCAAATCGGTCGGCAATTTTTCCGCCGCCCGCGACACCGCACCCTTCGTCGATCCGCGTCTCAAGGCGCAGTTCAGCGCGGCGTTTACCGCATCGGCACTGAAGGGCATCCACTGGTATCCCGCGATTCCGGTGGGCCTCGAGGAGATCGAGGGCAAGGTGCTCGACCGGATCAAGGCGGCCGATTGAGCGACAACGACCTCGAAGCCGCGGCGGTCTCCAAGCGCTTCAGCGACCACACCGCCGTGGATTCATTATCGTTCGCCGTCGCGCGCGGCAGCTTCTTTTCGATCCTCGGGCCTTCGGGCTGCGGAAAGACCACGCTGCTGCGGATGATTGCGGGCTTCATTGCGCCCGACAGCGGCGACATCGCCATCGGCGGACGCAGTATGCGCGGCGTGGCACCGAACCGGCGTCCCGTGAACATGGTCTTCCAACAGCTCGCGTTGTTCCCGATGATGTCGGTGGGCGAGAACGTCGCCTTCGGGCTCGCGCGACGCGGCGTCGAACGGGCGGAGCGCACCCGCCGCGCGGCCGCGATGCTCGAACGGGTGGGATTGGCCGGTGCCGCGCAAAAACGGGTGGACGAACTGTCGGGGGGCCAGCGTCAGCGTGTCGCAATCGCGCGCAGCCTGGTGCTCGAACCGACGCTGCTGCTGCTCGACGAACCGCTCGGCGCCCTCGACCTGAAGTTGCGCGAACACATGAAGATCGAATTGAAGCAGCTGCAGGCCGCGTTCGGCACGACGTTCGTCTACATCACCCATGATCAGTCCGAGGCGTTGGTCTTGTCGGATCACGTCGGCGTGATGAGCCAGGGACGCTTCGAACAGCTCGGCACCCCGCAGGACCTGTACTATCGCCCGCAGACTCCGTTCGTCGCCGGCTTCGTCGGGGCGAACAACCGTATCGTCGGGCGGGTCACACGCACGGACGCCGGGCTGGCGGCGGCCCACGCCTCGACCGGCCCGGTCGTCGAAATCACCACCGCCGACGGATGGACGATCCGGGCCCGCAGCCAGGGAGCGATGTCCGTCGGCGATGCCGTCGAGGCATTCGTGCGGCCCGAAGTGGCGAGCCTCGGACGCGCGCCGCAGGAGCTGCCGGGCGGCCAGCCGTCGCATGCAGGCGACGTTCAAAGCGTGCTCTTCGACGGCGCCAATTCCGCCGTGCTGCTGAGTGAGCGCGCCACGCGTCGCGAATTTCGCATCGCCCTGCCGCAGACGGGTCAGTTCTCCGACCTCAAACCGGGAGAAAGCGTGGCGTTCAGCTTCGAGCCGGAAAGGGCCGTCTGTTTTCCGGCACGTCCCGGCGCGGCGGGACAGGATGCTTGACGCCGCGGCGCCGGGCCGCTGGACTGCAAGACTGAATCTCGGGCTGCTGCTCGCCCCCGCGCTGCTCTGGCTCGGCGCGCTCATCGTGCTCCCCCACGTCGAACTGGGCGTGCTTTCCTTCCGAGAACGGGTGGGGCCACGCCAGTACGTTCCGAGCCTGGCACAGTACCGGACGTTCTTCACCGAACCGTTGTACTGGCACGTGTTCCTGCGCACGGCGGTGATGTCGGTGCTCGCGACGCTGATGACGCTGATGCTGGCATTTCCCATCGCCTGGACCATCGCAAAGATCGCCCGCGGCCGCGCCGGATCACTCTTGTTCATCCTCTGTCTCATTCCGTTCTGGGTCAGCGAAACCGTGCGCACCCTCGGCTGGATGATTCTCCTGCGCGAATCCGGCGTGCTTCCCGCGCTGCTCGCGAAGCTCGGTCTCACCGCCGTTCCCGTCGAGCTGCTGTACCACGACGCCACGATCATGGTGGGACTCGTCTACACGTCGCTGCTGTTTATGTTGATTCCCCTCATCTCGAGCCTCGAGAGCCTGGACAATTCCCTGATCGAGGCGGCCTACGACCTCGGCGCCGGCGGCTTCGCCATTCTGCGCACCATCGTGATTCCGCACGCGGCGCCGGGCATCACCGCGGGATGCATCATCGTGTTCATGCTCACCCTCGGCAATTATCTGACCCCGACCCTCCTCGGCGGCAAGAATTCGCAGTGGTTCACCGAGCAGATCTACACGCAGTTCATCACGCGCTTCAATTGGGAACAGGGTGCGGCGTTCGGCTTCCTGTTGCTGGCGCTGTCGACCGCGCTCGTCGTGACGGGGCTGCGCCTCACCGGCCAGCGGTTCGGTGACGTGATGCGACGTTCATGATCCCCTCCCTGCCCCGCCCCGCCTGGCTGCGCGCCGCCACCGCGGCCTACGTCGCCGCCTTCCTCGCGTTCCTGTTCCTGCCGCTCGTGGTCGTCGGCGTCTTTGCGTTCAATGATGCACCCTACCCGGCGCCTCCGTGGCGCGGCTTCACGCTCGACTGGTTTCTCGGCAGCGCGGCACGCGGACGCACGGGGTTGTTCGGCGATGCCGAACTGCTCGCCAGCATCGGCACGAGCTGTCTCGTGGCCGCGTGGGTGACGCTGCTGTCGGTCCTGCTGGGCACGTGCAACGCCTTTCTGCTCGAGCGCGGGCGATTTCCCGGCCGTCAAACGCTGTCGGTCGTCATGCTGGCGCCGCTCGTCATTCCCGGCGTCATCTTGGGGATTTCGATATTGGCGTTCGCGAGCCGCATCGCCGAATTCGCCGGCGACGCCTTCGGGCTGGAGCTCGATTTTCTGCGGCCGGGCCTGCCGCTCGTCGTGCTCGGCCAGTTCTCGTTCATCGCCACCATCGCGACGCTGACCATCGGCGCGCGCCTGCGGCGTTTCGACCGGACGCTGGAGGAGGCGGCACTCAACCTGGGTGCCTCCCGGGCCGCGGTGTTCCGGACGATTCTTCTGCCATACCTGCGGCCTTCGCTCGTGGGGTCGGCGGCCATCGCATTCCTCATGTCGTTCGAGGACTTCAACACCACGTTGATGCTGGTCGGCGCAGATCCGCCCTTGACGGTGATGATGTACGGCCGGATGCGCGAGGGAGCGACGCCGGTGCTGAACGCCGTCAGCCTGTTTCTGATGCTCGCCTCCGCCCTCTTGGCGCTCACCCTGATCCGGCGGGGCTCGCCGCCGCCCAAACCGGCCGGGGACGCCGCCGCCTAAGACGCTGGTTCGGAGCGCAGCAGCTCGAGACCCTCCGCGTGCTTGCGCTGGAAGCCCTTCCAGACGGTCACGGGAGCCGCGCCGTTGCTGAAGCCGTCGTAGGCCGCGGGCGGTGCGTCCGCGGGCCAGACGCCGGTCGAAGACGACGCAACGGGCACGTCCAGGTAGGACGCGAAGGCCGGATCGCCCGCAAGATGAATCCCGAGAAAGGCCGTGATGAAGTGCATTTCGATCGCATTCAAACGCTCTTTGCGCCACACCGGATCCTCGAACCAATCCTGGTCCCACAGGCGCCGGCGCATCGCCCGAGGGGCGGGGCTCAGCCCGATCGAGTGGCCGGCGCCGCGGAAGGTGAGCAGATAGCGCCGCGCATTCACGGATTGATCGAACAGGGCGCGGGCACCGCTGGCATAGTCGACCGTACGATCGGCATCGCCGGCGATGAGCAGCAGCGGCGCGGTGATGCCGCGAGCACCTTCGGCTCCCCACGCGCCGAGCGTGCCGCCGCCGGCCGGTGAAATCGCGATCACCGCCCGCACTCCGTCGATCCGCACGTCCTGCTCGCGGGGAGCGCCGCGCACGAAGGGGAGCATCAGGCCGCCTGGCACGCTGCGGGCCGGGGCCCCTTCGGGATCCAAGGTTGCGCCCGCGGCGGTGAGCACGCCGTAGCCTCCGATGGAGTAGCCGATGAGCGCCAGGCGCGACGGATCGATGAGATGCTCATCGGCCAGCGAGCGCCGCAAGGCGGCGGCGGCGAACGCCAGATCCAGCGGCCGCCGCAGCAGCACCTCGGGAAACCGGGCGCGATCGGTGATGGGCGGATCGTCGTGCCGGATCGCAGCGACGACATATCCCTTCGAGGCGAGATTTTCGGTGAGCCACGTCATCGCGGCGGGATCATTGCTGTACCCATGTGACACGATCACGAGCGGAAAGGCTGGGGCCGGCCTACCGGCGGCAGTCGCAGGCGCCGGCGCGGCGGCCGGCGCAGCGTTCCTCACGGCGATTCCAGGCACCGTAAACCTTACGGGCGCGGCGGGCGGCTCGGCGGGCAATCGCGCCGCGTAGATGGCGCGCGGTGCGTGCGGCTCGGGCCGCGCCGGATACCACAGGTCGACCGTCAACACCCGATCCCGCCGCGGGGCCGTTGCACTGACGGCATCGAAGGCCGCCACGTCGGGCTGTTCGGGCTGCACCAAATGCAGCACCCGCAGACCCACCCCGTATCGTCCCAGCGGCGCGAGTTCCGGTGCATCGACGCCGAAGCGGCTCGGAATCGTCCCGGCAAACGCCGGGATCATCGCGAGCATCAGCGTCGATACCGCCAGCTCGTTCCTCACCGGGGGGGCCACAACAGCGCGGGCAGTTCGGCCAGGGTGGCGATCATTGCGTCGCATTTCAGCGTGCTGGGATCCTGGCCCTCGTTGTAGCCGTAGGGCACACACACGATCGGCATGGGCGCCGCCCGTGCGGCGTGCACGTCGTTGACCGAGTCGCCGACCATCAGCGCCTCGTCCGGGCTGACCGCCAGCGATTCACAGGCGAACAACAGGGGCTGCGGATCGGGTTTGCGCCGTTCACAGGTGTCGCCACCGATGAGCGCATCGACCCACCGCATCAAATCCAGGCGCTGCAAGAGGGCGTCCGCAAAACGCCGATGTTTGTTCGTCACGACCGCCAGGCGCAGGTCCGCTTCGTGGAGTTGGCGCAGCGTGTCGGCCACGCCGGGATACGCCTGGGCATCGGATTCGCCCCGTTCCTCGAGCTCTCCGTAGTGATGGAAAAACCGCTCGAGCAGGGAGTCGCGTGCGGCGGCAGACAGCTCCTGCCCGCGCGCGGCGGCGGCCCGCTGGATCAGCATGGGCGAACCGCGACCGATCATCCTCGACACGTCGGCGACGGCGAAGGGTAGCCAGCCGGCCTCATCGAGCGCACGGTTGAGCGCACGGGCGATGTCCGCCGCGGTATTCAATAGGGTGCCGTCCAGATCGAACAGCACGGCCCGTAGCGGCCGCCCGCGCCAGGCTGGGGCCGGTTGGGTCGTCGTCATCCCTACAAGATGCCAGCAACGCTCGCTAGTTGTCGAGTGTCAGGATCCAACTGACCAATTCGCGTGCCTGAGCCTTCGTGACGGCCACCGCGTTCGGCGGCATTGCGAGACCGCTCACCTTGCCCTTCCAGTGGCTGGCATAGGGATTCGAACCGTTCATCACAGTGGCAAGCAGCACCTTTCGTGCGTCCTTGCGACCCTTGTATTTGGCGGCCACATCCTGCCACGCCGGGCCGACCGGCTTGGTCGCTCCGGCGGACGACGGGTCCGAGTTGACGGAGTGACACGTCAGGCATCCGCTGTGAGTGGCCAGCGAGACCATGGCCTGGTTATCGGCGGTTGCCGTTCCGGCCGCCGCCGCGCCAAGCGACAGGACCGTCAGGATGGCAGCCGACATAAAGTTTGTACCGTGCATTTGCTTCAAACATCCTCCAATGACCCGACGGGCCGCGCCGGCCGGTTGCAGCGACTATGCCCCAGCGGGCCCGTGAAGCATGTACGTAATTGCCGCAGGGACTGCGGGACTACGAGCCGAGGGTCACGCTCACCGGACAGTGATCGCTGCCCAGTACCTGCGGATGAATGGCCGCCGCCTTGACCGAGTCGCGCAGGGGCGAGGACACGAGGAAATAGTCGATTCTCCACCCGATGTTCCGCGCGCGGGAGTTGGCAAAGTGACTCCACCACGTATAGTGGCCGTTCCCCTGCGTGAACAGGCGGAACGTGTCGATGAACCCGGCATCGACCAGATTCTGGAACCCGCGGCGCTCCTCGTCCGTGAAGCCTTTCTTGCCGCGGTTCGGCTTGGGATTCGCCAGATCGAGCTCGGTGTGGGCGACGTTCAGGTCGCCGCAGAGAATCACGGGCTTTTTCGCCTGAAGCTGGACGCAATACGCGAGGAAAGCCGGATCCCAATGCTGGAATCGGAGCGCGAGCCGGCTCAAATCGTCCTTGGCGTTGGGAGTGTAGACGGTCACCACATAATACTTGTCGTATTCGGCCGTGACGACTCGACCCTCCTCGGCGCTGTCGCGCTGAAGCTCGTCGGCAAAACTGAACCGCGCGGCAAAATCGGCCGGAAAGCCGTTGGTGACTGCGAGCGGTTCCCGCTTTGAAAAGATGGCCGTGCCCGAATAGCCCTTCTTGACCGCGGAGTTCCAGTATTCGCGGTAGTTGGGCAGGTCGATTTCGATCTGTCCGCGCTCAGCCTTGGTCTCCTGAAGACACAGAACGTCCGGATCGTGCGCCTCCAGAAACGACAGGAACAGGCCTTTCCGATGCACGGCACGGATGCCGTTCACGTTCCACGAGTAGATTTTCATGGGGCGGACGATACCCGGTTGATGCCGGTGTTGCCATAGGCCACACCCCGCATGAAATCATGGCAGGCGCTGGCTGAAACTCACCCCGTAGGCCGCGGGGCGCGCGAGCAGAACGGGATCGGCGGACGGCTCGATCCCCGCGAGCAAATTGAGCGGGCTGAACATGATGGCCCTCTGCGCCGCGGCCTGATCCGGCGCGACCCGGGTCAGCGTCAGGGTGCCGAGGTCGATCCGCGGGCGGTCGTTGGGCCAGACCGACGTCGGATCGTTCGTGGAGTCGCCGGGCTTCGCGAGCTGCGCCAGGAGGCGGAATTTCACGGGCCCGCGCGCCAGACGTGCCGGCAGCTCCTCCATCAGATAATTCACGGAGGCGGCCTTCGACGCCGCGTCGTCCAGCGTGTGTTCGCCGGCGGCGGGCACGATCTGGTACCGGGCGAAGCGGACGGTGCCCTGGGCGTTGGTGAACTTAAAGGCATTCACGCCGTAGTAGGTGAGCGTCGCGAAACTCGCCGGCGGCGGCCGGGGCGTCTTGACGAATTTCAGCGCGGCCGGATGACTGCCGAGAAACGTCTCGATGGGTGTGGGCTTCTGTGCATCGGGCCGGCTGTGCGCCGCGGCCTCGAGAAACGCGAGAAAGTCCTCCGGCGTGGCGACGGGAAACCCGTTGGCGGAGAGGCTCACGATGTCGGTGCTGGTATTGTCCGGCAGCGTGAAGCGAATCGCGATGCCGTGGGGACTTGCGTTCGGATCCGCGTCCGGCAACGTCGGCACGCCCGTGGGATCGGAGAAGCGGACCAAAACCGGCACGCGGTGCGCAAAATGCGCCGCCTTGCTGAGCGACGGCGCCGTGGCGCTCGGAGTGAACGCTCCCTGGATCAAAATCCCCTTCGCATGGTTCGCGCGGAAACCCCGGTGCGGGCCGCCCGCCAGCGCGTTGAACGCATCCACCAGCGCCACCGGCAAAGGTTTCTGGTCCGCGGAGGCCGGGGGGGTCGCGCCCTCGGCCGCAGCTGCGGTCGCCGCCCCGAGCGCGAGCGCGAGCATGACGGCGGGCCGCCCGAACGGACACCGCGGGCCCCGGCGGCGCGTCATGGTGGATGCCCCGCCGGTCGCCGCTCCGCACCCAGATAGGAGAGCACCTCCCGCGAGAACGTCTCGACGTCTATGGGCTTCGAAACATACCCATCGCAGCCGGCCTCGCGCATCCTGTCCTCATCGCCCTTCATCGCGTATGCGGTGAACGCCAGCACCACGATGTGGCGGGTCGCCGGATCGGCCTTGATGCGCCGCGTGAGTTCGAGACCGTTCATGCCGGGCATCTGGATGTCCGTCAGGATCAGGTCCGGACGAAAGGCCTGGATGCTCAGCATCGCCTGGGCGGCATCGGGCGCCGATTCGATCAGACACGCCTCGTTGCCGATCACGAATTTGACGAGTTCGATATTGAGGACATTGTCGTCCACCACCAGTACGCGCGGAGCGTTCAAGCGAAATGGCACCAATCAGCTGGGCTCATGTTTTTAGTTTAACCGGCCGGCCACGGCGTCGTCAGCAATGCATGAAGGCAAAATTTGCAAATTAACAGCGAAATTCCCCGCCATCCGCAGCGGAATCCGAAGCGATCAGGTGCACTGAGGCTGACGGGGACATGCCCCGCTGCGCGGACAGATGACGCTCGCGGGCGAATCGAGCGCGTCGGCGATCCACGCGATGTTGAGCACCTGGGAGGCGGCACGAATGTGGGCCGCGGCCTTCTCCGGTATCTCGCCGTCGCCCCCGCCTGCGCGGCAGGACGCCGCGACCGACGCAATCACGCCCTCACCGTCGAATCCCTGCGCCTCGAGGGCGGGCAGCAGATCCACTCCCACGGACAGCACGTGCAGTTCGTCGAGTGCATCCCGAGTGAGCAGCGAGTGGCAGCAATACAGGCGCGCCCGCTTGCCGTCCTGCATCACCGAGATTTGCGATTTGGGCTTTTGCATCGGCGGCACCGACGGCGGAGCGTCCCGCAGAAGCCGGAAGACCGCCCAGCGTGGGCAGGGATCGGACACCAGGCTCATGTTTCCCCACGGCAGCGGGATGCCATTGCCGCGATAGACGGCGCGCAGATACCCCGGCGGGTAGGCATCGAAGAAATGCCAGTGGCGATACGGCGAAACGGCGGTCATCCGGCGCATGATCAGCGCCGGGGTGACGCCGAGTTTGCGTCCGGCGGATACGCTGTGCGCCTCGCGGATCAGGAACCGGCGGAACGGGATCCGCGGACACAGCAACGCCCCCGCAAAAAAGCTGCACTCGAAGTCGCGCCAGGCATA
>Ga0182030_10011864_pt1 | contig 17543 bp, 21 predicted proteins | sample 812S3MmetaG_FD_121299 | JGI IMG/M metagenome (GOLD analysis project Ga0182030, IMG submission 121299) | Permafrost microbial communities from Stordalen Mire, Sweden - 812S3M metaG (Illumina Assembly) | ecosystem: Environmental > Terrestrial > Soil > Wetlands > Permafrost | place: Sweden...
CAACACAGCACTTGAGCTCGATTAGTATGAAGTCAATAGGCAGAGGTTGTGGGACATGCAGAGGTTTATCTCCTTGTTCAATTCTCTACACGTCCGCTCACCACTAATCTAGATCGCCGCATATCATGCGATCGAGGTCTCCCGGTCTGCCTGCATTGTATTCGGTCAAATTTACAATGTCAAGGTTACGGAATGCGCCTATCCTGGCCAAAAGCAAGTGATCGTAAGCGCGCCCTGCATGGGATAGCAACGCCGTTGAAAGCGAAGCAAAGTGGTGACTTGGCCTCCCCATTTCGAATCGTAAATACATCAACTTGGGACATCGAAATACACTACTACTTGACCAATACGGGTTTCAATACCCGGCCTATTATTCCAACTCCTGTTTCATGGACCCCGATTACGTCGGATGAAGACTACAATCTGCTCCAATACTGCAAGTACACTGGCACACCTCCCCCAGATCCTCAGTATTGACATGTTTAGTTGACTCCGTCGTTTCAAACACCCTCATAGCCGTTAGGCCCAGTGAAGACTCTCCTACATTGCGAGACGTTCTTATGCGTGTGGCTCTATCGAAAAGTGGGGCATCAGCTGCCGTCTTGCAGTCTCTGCTTGCTCTTTCATCTCTTCATCGTCATGGTCTCCAGTCGCATGCAGCTCGATTAAAATTATCTGCGCTCTCCGTGCTTGGGGCATCGGCAAAAGCTGGGGTGGATACCTACGAGGTAATATCGCATGTAGCTACTTTGATGTTACTGTGCTGTTTTGAGGTCAGAATGCAAAACACTTTCCGACTTTATGAGACTAATTCCAGCATACAGATCCAACAGGGGTCAGCTAATTCGAGCCAGTGGGTGTGCTATATATCCGGCGTCCAGAAATTGCTAGGAGCTGTCGGTCTGGGCACCGTCGAGAATAATAGCGATATGGCTGCCTTATTATACTGGGTGTCGTATCACAACATTTTAGCCCAATTCAGTCTCTCCTATTGGCGTCATGTTCATCCGGAGAAGATGAGAATTCTTGGGGACCTTGACGTCCTGATTCAAGAGATCGGGAATTTTGCATTCGATGTATGTTGGGAGAGATTATCTGAAAAAGAGAAGTTTGCTCATGATTTTTGAATAGGTTTGGGATACTCAATTTCAATGCAGTGGGATGCTTAGACTGGTATCGGAAGTTTTTAACATGGCCCTGGAACCGCCAAATGGCCAATCTCAAGTAGTTGACGACAACAATCTTCTCACGATTCTGGAATGGAAAATTAGGAGTATTCCAGTTAGGGATGATCCACTACCTAGCGAAATGATTGCAGAAGAATCTAGGGCCTTGGAATTATTCCAATTAGCTTTACTCGTCTATCTTAAACGAGTGTCAGGTAGCTCCCTCAGGCAATCAGAAAAGATGCAATCAATGCTCAATCGGGCATTTACAATTTTCTCGCAGATCAAAACCTGTCAGAGGTATTTTCCCCTCGTGATCATTGGTTGCGAAGCAACAACCGAACATGACAGGATAGTGGTTCTTGATCTTATTTCCAGGACAGAAAAGTACTCATATACACGAAGTCTTCAACATATGAAGGCTATCATACAATCTCTTTGGGCTCAGGATGACCTTTCGGGCGGAGTCCTTGGCTACAAAGACAAGATCAAAGCGGTTCTCAGCTCAAGTGAGACACTACCCTCCTTTATTTAGACATAGAAACTTTGACTGGGCTATTGAGCTGAGGGGAAAGCTGGACCTATTTCTGATTTGGAGCTCCTTGGATCCAGGATCATCAAACGTCGGCGCAATCCGTTCATATAGAAACATTCTGGGCTCTTCACAGCCAGCTGGCTATTCAACCCCACCACAACCGGTACAGCAACAGGAACCTCAGCAGCATGTCGGCGCCCACTTTCCACCTCCACCACAGCAAGTCCAGTATCAATCATCCTAATCTCCTCAGCGTTGAGGCTCATCTTCCGCGATAATGTGGACCAATCATACTCAACAACCAAGTGTATCCCGCACAGCGATATGCTCCAACTCCCGCGCCTGAGTTTCATTAACCCTAGATGCCTACACCTCATGCGCACCCATCCCCTGCGGACCAGTATTATCCCTCTCTAGCTCCGAGACCATTTCAACAGCCTCAATCGCAGCACCAGTACGCTCGCCCTGACCAACAATGTGGACAATACTTTCCCCCTACCCGCTTCCTATCAACCACAATACCAACTCATCTCCACCTCACCGGCAACCCTTCCTATCCAACAGTTCGTCCAATCATCAAACTACATATCCTATCACTCCCAGCAGCAAAGGAAATTCGTCTCTCAACCAACAGAACAACTCAACCCACCTACAGCACTAGGAACTTATCAGCCCTAACAAACCAGTTTTTCCCAGCCACCACAGTCCCAATACAAGCCCCAGTCTCAAAAATTTTCCAGCAGTATGGCGAGCAAGCTTGACACCAAGTTCAGCCAATTACGGTCTAGAACCTCGAAACCTCAAGTCATGCAAAGGGGAAACGAGCTGCTGTTGGTCTAGGTGCTGTAGTGGCTGTAGCAATAGGGGCAGATATTATGGGTGGAGGAATTTTTGAAGGAGGGAGTGGTGATATTGGTGGAGGGGTTAATGTTCTTGGTGGTATCAAGAAAAGTGGTGGTGTTGGGGATGCTAATTATGCGCAATTGGTCGGGAAAATGCATTGATGTTGTTGGACCCGGTGTGTACTCGGTATGAAATGGTAGCTAATAATAGTCTGATTTAAAAATATGTACGGACGTATGATGGGGACGGCCATCACAGTGGGATGAGAGATATGGCTATCTGGTAGATAATGACCTCGAGTGACTAACGCTTCTTAATATGAAAACTACAAGATTGTTTCGTCCTAAAAGATTTCTCGCTTTTGCCTGAATTTTTCCATCATTCTCTATCTCCTCCTTGGGTTTTCTTAGAGCTGACAAATGCGGCCGGATAGCCATCGTGTGGTCCACACCAGACAGAGCATCCATTTTAAGCCAATCTACTTTCCGACATAGCAGATTTTTCTTAGTAGATTACAATTTTTTGTGAAAGATGTTGTATAAATTGAAGCCTATCATGAGGATTTCTTTAAAAGAATTATCATAATGAAAAAATAGCTATAAAAGATTGTTTTGATTGATTTATTCAAGAGCCCATACCGCTTTTTCTACACTAGACTCTAAGGCTCTGCCTCCCCAGCCTTTCCCTGCCTCTATAGCCACAGCCTTTCTTATGGAGCCCATTGTAACAGTTATTGTGTCATCAATGTGTATACAATCTAATGTTCTTGTGTCTCCATGCTTGCTATCTCCCCCCATTAGGCCCCCCCAAGGCAGGCCAGTCCGACCTTTAGTGTAGATATAGTCTGGAGTCCCTAGTGTACCAGCAGCCTCTCTGCTCCAGCCATCTAACACATTCTATATTATTGTATACTTAGTACACTATCAATATACAAACGTTGCAAATTGCCCTTTGGGGGTAATCTAATTTTGGCTATAAAGAGCACTATCATTATTATATACGTTTAGATAAGCGATAATAGGTTTCTATACTCCTATATATTAGTTTCTAGCTCGAAAAACAAAAATAGAATATTTTTAAGTTGATCTAGCATATTATAAGGTATTTTTTACATATATTGTAATATATTATGGTCAGTATTGAATTATATTGGTCTTCTAACATGTATTTATTTGCTTTAATCCTAAACTATATATGTCCAAAACTAGATAATAGATCTACAATAGTTAAAAGAGCCTAATTTAAGCTTATTTTATATATCTTAGATGTTTCCTTCCAAAAATGTTGGTTGCGCGTATTAAGATGTTTTTCTCCACTCTATATAAGATTGTTGACTTTTCAACGGCCATTGGGACCAATCACGTGTCGCCCAGCTTTTTTTTTTTTGGAAGCGGGATCGGGACAACAACTCAATTAACATCAACTGCAGGCCATCAGTACGTCTCCACCAGCTCTATCTCAGCATGAATTATGTGGATGATTTTGAAATTCTTCGTAATGATTTTAGATCATTTCAACAGAGTAAATGGGTCGATCCCGAGATGACATTCCTGGCGGATGAGACGTGGCTCAGCAAAGCTCTGTACCTTGCATCAGGCATCCCTATGATGGGGACGCAGCCCTCGTCGGCCTCAAATTCTGGCTTCGGAGCGACACCAAGTTTCACTCCATCCTTCGAGTCTCCTCCCGGCCATTCAGAGGAAGAATTTATCAAAGAGCAAGCTGTCCGGCCACGACTTGGGAATAGCGCGGCGCCCCCAATAGGCGCAGACAAGAATCCCGCACAAGCAAGGCCTCGGGTTGAAATTCCACAGAATTCGAGATCCAGAAAGGGTCACAAGAAGTCACGTCAAGGATGCTATAATTGCAAAAGACGGAAAATAAAGGTAAGAAAATCTACACTGGCATAGTAAAGGGACTGAATCCATCACAGTGCCAAGAAACCCAGCCTGCTTGCGAAAACTGTTTGAGGAAGAACATCCAGTGTACGTATCCCTCTCCAAAGACCCTGTCGGCATTGCAGACGTCTTCGGGATATGCTCCAAATCCAGTCAGCACCATCAACCTCCAATCAACGCCCACAATTTTTACCTTGACCGACATGAGGCTGTTCCATCATTTCCTTCTCTACGCATTTCCTCATCTTCCAGTTGGAAATGATTCTACTTGGGTCGGCCAGGTTCCTTTGATTGCACATCATGTAAGGCTCTTCCTCACCTGCACCGGCTACCACTAATGGCGCTAATCAGAATAAGTATCTGATGCACGCCATTCTTGGAGTTGCTGCCTCCCATCTAGAGCTCACGACTGGTCAAGATCTCCGTTCTATCGCCATTCATCATCGTGTCCTCACCATCAAAGGGTCCAATGAGGCCATATCAAAACCGAATCGTACCGGAGCCGATGGAGACGCCCTTCTTGCTTCTTGTTATGCCCTTACTTTTCAATCGACGTATATGTCTGATGGCCTTCCAGAATTCTTCCATATGGTTCGTGGCTGTAGTTTGCTCAGTGGACAGTTAAAATCCGAGAGACTTCCAATGGCATTCTTTTTGGAAGAACGAGATCACTTTGAGTTCATGCGAGACAAGCTCACAGATTTACCAGTTATCAATTCTGAGCTTATAAATGGGGCGGAAAGATCTCTCAAAGACTTGCCTGCTCTATTTGATCGTCCAGGGCATGTGGAATTCTTTAAGTTCCTCACAGAACTTGTGAACGCCGTCAAGATATCATCTCTCAAGGGTAAGATTTCTATACTGTGGAAATAATTAAGCTAACATTATAGCCTACTTCAAATTCATTCTTATCTACCAAGGCATCACTAAGATGGATAAGGAGCGGCTAGAAGACTTTATAGATCCCAACAACCATGTCGCTCAAATTTTAATCAGTCACTTCCTAGCTCTCGAAATGGTGATGAGCCCAATCATAGACCGGGAGTGGGCACATCGTACTCGTTCAACGCCAGTTCGAAGCCCTCTTATCTGGATATCCAACCTTTATAGGGACTGTCCGGCTCGGCTAAAAAATTATCTGGAATGGCCGAAAGATATTGGCAATGCTGTCGCAGATGAACTTGCGGGAAAGTTGACAAATATGCCAATCATTGCAATTCTTAAAAACGGCGAAGGACGTTATCGGATCTGTTACTCAATCTAAAATTGTATCTGCCTCGAAGAATTCTGTGGAATAATGTCAAATTATGCATTCTTTTATCCCTGCCATACTTTTCATGTAATCAGTCCGATATTCTGTCTACACCTTCGCCGTCTCACTCAGACTCTCCAGCTCCAAGGTTCCACTCACTTTAGCTCTAGCGAGCCTTCGAGAGATCGGCCCTGGAGTCTACGAAATGCCACACTGGATGGCATATATACCTTTCAACTAGGTGATAGTAACAAGGGCAAATGGGTTGGAGCATGGATTGGAGGAAGATGACATTGTGGACATTGATATGGATATCGACAAACAAGATTGATGAATGCGAATGACTGTCATCTATTCTCTTTTCACTATGATATAATGATTTTCATCTTCTCATACCGCAATGCAGAGATTTAGTATATACTTTTCAGCGAAGTTTTTTTTGTGTAATCTTCTAACAGATATAGAACTAAATTTTCATACAGCTTTTATTCTATACTCTTAAATATATGTTGTATTTAGTTTTCAGGACTATGAAATGGTAAAGATGCATGAAATCTTCTTGAATTGTGTTGGGATTCAACTATATGGAACAATGCTATTGAGCAAATCACCTATATTTCTCCCTTTAAACTCCCTCCCTCACCAAATAATGTAACAGACTCTTTGTCACGCATTAGAAGCTCGTGATCATTGGGTGAGCTATGATTTTCTTTTAAAAGGAAGAGTTGGACACCTAAATTACAATTATATATATGTGTGTATGCACTGCTCCACTGGCTCCGCGCTACGCGCGCCACGCGGGGCCGGCATATCCACCAATCTGACCCTTGCTCCTCACGACGGCTCTGCTTCCGCTTGCAGTATTGTTCTCCGTGGCAGTCAATAAATCATCCTTGTTGACAAACGCTTACATAGACGCTTACCCCTCGTAGCTAACTTGTTATCTCCGAGTCAACCCCTCCTTCTATTTTCAAAAACCAACTCGCTCCACTTCCCCACTTTACAACTTTTCCGTATATGTTCTTATAATCTGGAATAGCCAAGCATTAATGGCGACCCCTCTAACTAACACCATCGAGCCCGAAGCCGACACTTACGATACCGACTCCGCGCTCGGCGACGACGAACTAGCCACTTCCTCAACAACATCCATCTCTTCCTCGATCCTCAGATTCCGTGAAGAGAATGGAAGAACATATCACGCCTACAAAGAAGGCAAATACCTCTTCCCCAACGACGACGGCGAGAATGATCGGCTAGACCTTCAACACCATCTCTTCTCCCTCACATTCGACGGAGCATTGCAACTCGCCCCCATCGCCAATAAAAAAGGTGGAATTCATAAAGTGCTGGATATAGGGACCGGCACGGGGATTTGGGCAATTGATTTCGCGGATGAACATCCTGAGAGTCATGTTTTGGGGGTTGATTTGAGTCCAATTCAACCGTCTATGATTCCGCCGAATGTGACGTTCCAGGTGGATGATTTGGAGGAGCCGTGGTCGTTCGGCGAGGGAAAGTTTGACTTTGTTTATAGTAGGATGATGAGTGGTGCTATTGCGGATTGGCCTAGGCTATTTCAACAATCATTCGAGTACGTCCCCTAAGATTCTCCCGTCAAAATCAACTTTCCGTTGTTTGCTTGAGATTAAATGCTGATCACGGATGTGGGGTAGGTGTCTTACTCCAGGAGGCTACATCGAAATAGTGGACTATAATTACCCTTTCAAAGTTGACGATGATTCCTTACCCCAGAATTCCGCTTTAAAAAAATGGTCTATGCTCATGCTTGAAGGATGTGCCAAAGCAGGGAGGAGTATTGACAGTGCGAGGCATTTCAAGACACAGCTTGAAGAGATAGGATTTGTTGACGTGGTGCAGAGAGAGTTTAAGTGGCCGCAGAACCGGTGGCCGAAGGATAAGAAATTTAAGGAACTTGGTACTTCACACTTCTTTCTCTCCATTTACCCTTGGGCTTCTTGGCGATTCGCTGACGAAAAGTTCTATCACAGGAATGTGGACATTGGAAAATGCTGATCCCCAGCTCGAGGGCATTAGCATGGCAATTTTCACAAGATTCCATGGATGGTCGAAGCAAGAGGTGGAGATTTTTGTCGTTGATGTTCGAAAAGAAATGAGGGATACAAAAATTCACGTTTACTGGCCAATGTAAGTCTCCTCTTTATCGAAAATTAATGGACATGCGCCGATGTATCTCGCAGTTATGTAGTATATGGAAGGAAACCGGAGGCGACATGATAATATTTAAATGGAATGACTCATGACTCGTAAAGAGACGCTGAAGCATCAGAATCCTGACGTTTTCTGGATATAAACTTCTTCAAAAGCATCAACAATGTTTATCTTTCCACTTTCTCCGGGAATGTTAGCAATCTCAATATATCATAGTTGGGTGAGTATCACATTTTCATATTGCAAAGCGATCAATTTCATTAAGGCCTCGCAAAGATTACTTTGGATATACATCATATTGCGAGTCACCACACGCTCCGAGAAGGTCCCTCCAAGGCGTAAGGGCGTAATCGAGAAGGATATTTGGGGTGCGCTTTCATTTTGGTCTATATTTGGCTGGCAGAAATCCAAGCAGACGTCGAGGTGTAGATCTTCAAATAACTAAGCCAAGATGAAGCTACTTCATATGCTAGTGATTAACCAGGTAATTAGGTGCCGTGTAATCTAGTACATGAGCCCAGTACGAATTTATAAGCCACGGTGACTTTACGTCCAGGTTCTATTGGAGTCTCGCTACAATGCACTTCTAATCTTTGCCTTAAAAGTTGAAGCAGCATTGTCTCAAAGAACCCTTGTAAAAATACATTTATAAGCGCCTTATTTTCAAAACCGCAGGTCCAGACTAAAGGGAACGCATCCTTACCACATTTAAGCCCAAACCTTATGTACCAGATTATACGATAGTCGAGATTCCAGCGGTCCCACTTCATTCTTGGATCAGCCAAGCTAATCCGAATGTAGTACGTATTCGCTTATGGTCGATCGAGCTGGACTGCAAAACCTTCCTTGCTACAATTCTCTTCCCCAGAGTGCTACCACATTTCAGAATGTCTGACAAAGATTCGATATTTTGCCGTCCGGAAAAAGACAATTTTCGGAGGAAGGAGCGGACTGCTGAAGTCCGAACAGCGAAATTAGGTGCCAAAAAGTTGCATAAAAAGATAGCTCAAAGCTCGTGAACAAACCACTCTAAAACCATCGACGTTACTTCCATTTCAATCAATCTCCTTTTGATCTAGAAATATTCAAGAGTTCGCTCCTCCAAATTCACGTTCAACCCGCCAAAAATGTCGGCTAATACCGCCAAAGTAGCCATCGCTGGCTTCACAGGCAAGATCGCGCGCTTGATGACCGATTATCTCCTCAAAAATTACCCCCATGTCGAGATCCACGGGATCTGTCGTTCTGCCTCCAAGGTCGACTCAACTATATCCTCTCATCCCAACGTCAAGATCTTCGAGGCCACTTCCACCGATATGAAAGCTCTCAGACTTGGTCTTGCAAAGACGGACGTCTGTACTTGCTGTTACCTAGGAGACGACGTTCTCATGACTGACGGCCAGAAGACTCTCATAGAAGCGTGTATCAAGGAGGATGTCCCTCGCTATATTGCTTCTGATTGGTCCCTCGACTTCAGAGGGTTGAAATTTGGAGACCACCCTCGAAAAGACCCTATGAAGCACATCCAAGCATATCTTGAGGAGAAGGAGAACGAGGGAAAGATTAAGGGAGTCCATATTTTGAATGGAGCGTTCATGGAAGTCTGTTGGGCTCCTTTCCTTGGCTGGTTTAAGGATAGAACTTTTCGGTACTATGGGACGGGGGAAGAGCCCATTGAGATGACGACTTACCAAGATGCGGCGAACTTTACAGCTGAAGTTGCGGTAGACTCTACTGCTAATGGTTTCTTGAATGGTCAGTTTTTGTTGATTTTAGAGAACACGGGTATATTCTAACAACATCAGTTCTTGGGGACAAGAAGTCGATCAAGGAGTTAGCTCGGCTATACGAAAATGTATATGGGGTTACAGCCAAGCTTGAGCTGATGGGCTCTCTGGACGATCTCTATATTAAAATGAGCTCTATTCTTAAGGCAGAGCCAGATAACTTCTTCGCCTGGATGGGAATGTGTTATCAGTACTACAGTATGCCTCTTTCTTCCCTTTATTTCGCAAAATCCGAGCAGCGGAGCTCTTGAAATAATTATTCAGAGCTAGTTGGCTCGTTTCCCAAAAGATATGTGAAAGCTCTATACTGATTTACCTATAGTGACGAATAGTTCAACAGTGCTGGGAAAGCTAGACAATGAACGCTATCCAAGATTGAATCCAGTCTCTGCTGAACTCTTTTTGAAGAAGCATAATAAGGATACTATTGCTAAGGCAGCTTTCTTCTAGGCTGGTCTGAAAGACAGATAAATTCTCAATTTGGTCATTTTTGCGTGTTTTCTTATAAGGAGAGCAGTTTCTGCTAAATAAAATCAGATAAGAACACACATTCTTTTCAAGTTATCAGAGTGTATCCACATTGAGCCGCTGGGAAGGCCAGCAGCTCCCGTATTCTCGCGTCAGACGCCTTGTCCAAGAACCCACAAATCCTCATGCACTCAACTTTGGCTGATCGAACAATCCACCACTGATCAATCTTGCCAAACAATGCACTCCAATAGCTCATGATCAGCATTGCTTTCTGGTCGCTATTTTCGAGAAGCCCAATAAATTCGGGAGGAAGCTTGCCACTAAACATCATGAACATTCCTATGTTATCGTGACTCGACTCACATCGCATAAGGTGACAGAGAAGGGCTAGAGGTTGGCGGTACGGATTTTCGTCTACGATCGAGCTGTTGTCAAGTTCAAAAAGCCGATGCAATGCTTTCGATGTATGCGCGGCCCATGACTCTTCTTCATCTTCCTGGTGATTGCAAGATGCTTCTTCCCAGCAATTTGACTCAAGAAAAACAGGGAGCCAGATACTCTTCGTGAGGTAAGGGCGTAACTCTTCTCTCTCATAGAGGACTTTTGTGCCTTGCATAGCCCTTAACCAAGTAAGCCCAATACCTTTATCATCGCTGTCTAGAGGTCCATCCCTTGCTTCATGGAAGAGGTAACCAAAAGCCATCATTGATTGAAGCAAACAGCCACCAAAGAGGAGGTCGACATTTTTTGAATTGACGTCTTTTTGAAGACGCTCCTGATAGGAGATTAGAGACAGTTGATAATGCAGTACAGCAGCTGCACAATACTTCTTATTATAGTGATGTAAATAGCTGAGATGACTCGCAGAAAAGGATAAGATTCCGTGCAGTAAATAAGGAGCTCGCATTAAGAGCTGGAGCCCGTCATATTGCATTATTCGTTGAGATTCTGTAGAACCGAGCCAAGGATATGAAACCTCAATAAAGTGGTCGATAAGCTCAGCCGTATCACTTTGTTTGTAGAAGGGGTTTTTTAATCCAGAGCTCGGCACGTCCGCATCTTTCAACGACCGAATAATTTGGGCTTTGACCGACTCTCGAGAAGTAGAGACCTGATCTGATTGCACGACACTGTGCCTTGGTGCCACCTTGATTAACGATTCAAAATCGCAGGAAACATGACGATCCAGACATTGACTGCACGGTTTTCCTTCGTCACACTATCTCTGCAGTCAATAAGGCTCTCTGCGAGTGCGATCTGACGTACCTTGATCTTGCGTTGCTTACAATTTTGACAACCATTTCTGGACTTCGTATGTGCTCGCCTCGAGCGATAGCCTGGATTATCGCTAGAAGCGGATTCTGACAGTGCTTCAGGGCTTGAGTTGACCCAGGTGAGCATAGCCATAGCAGGTGATGTAAATATATATATATATTGGCGTAGCGAGGAGAAGAACGTTGCTGTCTTAGATGTACGATTATTAATGTTCCTGAGCTTCTTAGCGTGTTCAGAGGTGAGATTGCTAAGAATTCGCGGATATCGGCCCCTAAATCACTCCGAATCGCAAAGCTAAGCCCCAAAGTTTTTACGGGTATCCTTCACCAATGTGGAGCACCAGCCTCAAGTGCGACAATTTAACCCCTTCCAGGGTCTCATATTATTTTATCCGAGCACAACGCCTGATTATGGAGGCAATAGTCTTATAGTTTTATTATACAATCAAGACCAAGGGGCGGGCCAGTATCTTTGTTTTTTGACTGTACTTTGATTGATCATTAACATTTGGTGCTGGGGATCTAAGGACGCGTGTTGTATGCACAGAAGAAAAGTACATCGTAAGCACTTCCCCCTCAAGTACGATGAAATTTTGTGCGCTCTGTCAGTTGCGATTTCTTCTTCTCACCCAGTAAACCCAAACTTAGCAAGCTGATGGCCTAGAAGACACCAGAATCCGAGTCCAGTGGACCTCCTTTCCACACGATAGAGGACGGAATTGGTTAAATCGAGAGATAGCGCGCTATGATAAGATGATTAGAACTAAGATAAGCTAGCAGTCATATCTCGTTTGTTAGCAGCTTGACGCCAAAATTGAGTTTGCAGTACTAGGGGCAGAGTTTAGTTTGCCCAACTGGCTCTTTAGGGTTTGCTCCTGTGGCACCAGTGCAAGCACTTTGACTTTAGCTTGCTCCAGAGGAACCGTTCATTTTGGCGTACCTTCTTGGGCAAAGTAATGAGGAGAACGAGGGAGAGATATTTTGTTGTCTCTACAGAAAGACAGGCAATTCCATTTGCTTCTTTATGAAGCATTCTAGACTCAGAGACAGCAATCGGTGCTTCAGAAAGGATGATAATTGATATAATAGCGATATATTGGCAGTAGGACGAAAAATACCAGAGTCGGGTCTCACTCATGCAGATGCAACGCCTACTCGTCGATGTTTTGAGAAGATCCATCAGTGGGCGGTCGAGCATGAACTGAAAGGGAACTTTGATAGTTGTGTGTACGATCTATGAATTGATCTAGTCCAACAGTGGAAATTGCTATATAATGTTGAGATCACCCTTTATACCTAACCTTGGCTATTATAGACTGAGTACACGAATTTCTCATATTGCTGCGTCCTGATCTCGAAAGAGTGTTCTCTGCAGCTCAATTTGCAAAGAAGTCTGACGTTAATGACTCCCACTCATCCCATTGAAACATATCCATTGGGTCACCACCAAGTATTGCATCCAAATCCTCAACTCCAGTCCCTTCATTTCCTATCAAACCATCATTCCACATTGTCGTCGGTCGTGGAAGAACTTGCTCCTTTCGTAGATCATCACGACCATCTTCCGTTGGTTCTTCCTCTCCTCCACCAACCACCTCCCCCTCTAGTATCTTGCCTCCCCAAGGATCAAAACTTTTCCCATCATGTTCCCATCCGACTTTCTTCCAAACTCTCTTTCGCAGCTCGACCAGAATCAAATACCGCGGATTGGCCCTTTGTGAGCGACCGTCTCCTTTGATCTTCACTTTCTCCGGCACCATACTCCCGTTCAAGATTCTATTGACTCTTAGACATAGTATATTGTCAATGAGAGAGCGACTCATTTGTTCTTCCTCAATTATATTTTTACAAGTGCTGATATGCATGAGGAGGATAATGAGTGCGTGGAGTGGTTGAATGAGTCCAGGAATGAACCATGAGAACTGAGAATGGGATGGAGATGTTGAGAGTGTGAGATAATGTGATAAGAAAGAGCGTGCTGTTCTAGATTATTATTAGTAATTGAAGTCGGTAATGAGAAGGGAACTAACTTGACAACTTCGCTCTCACATCCAGTCCCTTTGTACTGATCAAGCTGCCAAAATCGCAGACCAAGCATACAGTATGCACGGTCAATTTGTATCTTGAGATAAATATTTGCCCATCTTTCCAAAGGGGTTGAGTCGGTGGGTACCAAGTTTAGCAGTTTTTCGATTGAATTCTTAAAGTCAAGGACTTCTTCTTGTGACGGTAGATTTTCGAACCACATTTGCATTTTCTGGGCCCATTGAAAATGGCCCTGTATCGATACCATCATCGGTGATATATCTTTTGTCCCTGGAAGAATTGAATCTCTCAAAGCTGCTAAATCGATATCGTAGAGCGACGGTAGCTGCGTCGTAAATGTACCCCTATGAATTATTGGTGGCAGACCGGTTGCAATTGTTGACTCCATATCAAGGAATACCAAGTGCCACCAGGCCCGTCTTTTGACCTCTTGCTCTACTAAATCACCTTTCTTCTGATCAACGTGGAGTCGCAAAGACTGTGCGAATCGGATCACTTGGGGGAGAAACCCGTATGCTGAGAAAGGCGAGAGCTGACTTGCTTTGAACATGTTCATGATGATACAAGCTTGAAGTAAATGGATTGAAGCTCTAGTATCTCTAGCCAAATATGAAGCAAAATCAATGGCCTCAAAAATCTCCTCGTAAAGTCCAAGGAGAGCAGAGCATGCTGTGACATTGACGGGGTTAGAGTTAGCTGCCCCTGTGTATAGAACAGCAAGCACAAGCGCCAGCGTTTCAACAGAATAATTTGGTGATAAACGTGTCCAACATTCCGAATGAGTTTGAATCAGTGTCGGTATGTGGCATACTGGAACGAGGGGGTGAATTCCAAGCAGAAAGCTTTCAAAGAAAGGATGGCATGAATCCCTAGACGGGAGCCTGTTTATGACTGCCTTGTAAAACTTTTCCCCTAAAGCACTTATTGGTATGACATCCAGTTTAGGAATGTGAGGCACCGATGCTCTAGAGGGCTGTAATTATGTCAGAACTCGAATCACGTGTTATGATCAAGACCCTACCTCCTGTGCCTCAGCAACAGCCCAGAAAGGCACTGCATCCTCCGTTGAGTTAGATTTCTTGACCGTCTCAGCTTGCCGGTTGATCACCGATTGCCAGGTTCCTGATGGCAAGGCGGCGCTTTTCTCAGATGTAGTGCCGACCTGATGCACAAACTCGATCTTTGGTTTCTCACAATCAATGTACTTGCAGTCCCGGGCGCCTTTTCGACACTGAGAGCATATCGGGCGCACCCGGTCACATTTGGTCAATAATAGTATTAGCTGAAGAACAAGAAAGGACGGATGATATACTTGCTCTTCGATCTCGGCATGTTGTACAGGCTGTTGTTACGCGACGGCGTCGTATTCTATCTGAGGACGCTGAAGCTGACTGGTAGCCAGCTGGAATCATCTCATGCTAATCGATCGAGGAACTTCAATCACTAAGATTCCTGGTTTAGTGACGGTGATTGGAGGATTCAGTCCTACTTGTACTATATATAGTCGTGTAGTGATGAGAATTTCGCGAGGTTCAGTGCGACGGCTGCTGAAATCTACCCCGCCATGACTGGAGTTACGCTATAAATTTCGTAATCCAGCCCCCGAAACTCAAAAATGTCACTGATCCCAATCAACGCGGCCGGTATAGGGGAAGAGTAGTATTTATAACTGAGCATGTGTTTATTTCATACTCTTTTAGTGAATTTCTGAAATTCATAGAATTAGTTTAGTGTAGCTTAAAATCTTGCACGCGAAATTTTCCCGCATGAAGGTCTTTCATAGCCTCTCCTAGCATGGCACCGTGGATATAGCTTTCTCCAATGAAAAGGAAATGATATGATTCTGGCCTTAGTATAACAGGCATTCTACCCCCAAGCAAAATGCAGACCAAATCCCCAGCCTTCGCCTCTAAGGATACCAAACCAAAATACCCATTCTTGGATACCATAATTTGTCTTTGAAATGCTGCCACGCGCCAATCTGCGAAACATTCCCAGACGTCTCTATTGGCTAACAGTTCCTCTTGTCGAGCTGGAGAAGGATTGAATAATCGTGCCCAGGCTCTTATCGTTCGATTGAGATGTATAAAATCTCGGTTAGAGTCGTACCAATTATTGAAATCACTACTGATATATTGATTGTTGGATACCCGATGGGTTGTGGTTCCAGATAACTGACCTCTTAAAACTCTTTCGCTGTCAGCTCTTCATCTCTAGCTGTGCATACCATCGCAAATAGCTCTCCAAGTGTCTCGTCCTCGTAGGTCACAGAATTTTCCGAAAATCGAGGGCCGGCTACTAAAGCTCTCCAAATTGCGGAGAACGCTGTCTTGTCACTTTCGTTGATGGTAATCTCAGGTGATGAAATTCGTGGCAGGCCTACTTGGCGATTTTTGCTAGCACTGCCAACATCGCGGATCACATCCAACTGAAAGCCCCTGAGCATGAGAACTTTGAGATCATCGACAATTTGCGCACAGGGGGTGGATTCTTGGGCTGCGTTAAACATGATCGTACGTGATGCTTTAGGTATAAGTGATGAATTTATCTCGTTTCGGAAATCAACCTCCGGGTCTGGAAACCATGATGGCTTTGACATTGGAAGACGATGAAGGCTTACAAGGGAAAGGAAATCCAGATTCTGATGTGAATCAATCATTGCTATGACTAATGACTGGAGTAATCGATCGATCGATAGACTGTAATCAGGCTTTGGCATAATTCTTTCCGCATCCTTAGCAAGACCTAAGACACCATATATCTTGTCCAAGGGGTCACTCGCAACGTATATGCGAGTTAGATTGAGAATCTGCAGAAGATCGCATGTTCTGTTCTGTTTCTGCTCTCGGTAAAGAAATGTTCTTGTGATGATTTTGTTCAGATGCTGCAGCGTACCGACAGCTCCTTGTTCTTCTTTGGAACCTAGAATTGTATTGAGATTTTGATCAATGACCAGGTACAGTTCCCGAAATCGAGACCACATAATCGTTGTGTCTCCACAAACAACTTCCGAATCTCTAGCCAGCACGATTTCCTGTACAGTCCATAGTCGTTCCCACCACGCTCTTCCCAGTAAATCAACAAGAGCTCGCCATTCCTCGAGGTGTTCACCCGTGGTAAGACTCTTCTTAAACCATTCATGGTCTGCAGCAGTCCACATGTAGTCATTTCTTTGCCATCGATCAGTTAAAGTTTCGATAAAATCTACGGCTAGGCCGCTTTCTTTTCCTGTGGGTCCTAGCCAGACAATTGCTTTCTGCGCTGTTTGATATATATTCGTCATCCGTAGGACTTGCACATTGCGCTCCTCCATACTTCCCTGATTGATACAAATAGCATCAACCCATAAGAGACGGCCTTTTCTTTCGGATTTGCGGTGAGCTCTGAGATACGCTGCCAGATTCTTGCCAATCGCGAGACAGGGCACTTGAGCAGAATCTTGCAAGTACGTAGCAGAGTCGTAGACAATTAGAACTTCAGACGTCTGACCTTTATCGCCAGGAAATAAATGATCATCATGCCAGGCATATGAGAGTGCATCATAAGGTAGCGGATAGTCGAGCGAAGTGGAAGTCATATAGATCTGGATATCGTCCGCCTCAACTCCAGGCATGACGCTGAACAGTCTTATCTCATTTCGTGATATATTGAGATCATTATATTCGTATGATGGGCGCATGTTTGCATCTTCGACGTGCGCCATAACATGATCGTGAATTACGGAGTGAAAGTCGAAGGGCGATGGTCGTAGTACTGTGTAACTCGCCATAGTGCTAAATTAGCGTCTGAATTGACCCCGCATCAGTCTCCAGGGTCTTGCATCCAGGACAACATATTCATAGGGCATTTAGGGTGTTGGTCTCCTTATAACTTGTGGATCGCTAGACTAAATGAAAATTATTAACCTTCCAGCATACACGTCACTAAGTAACTTTCTCATATCTTCGCCCTAAGATGCACACAAAACGCCAGCAATCCCGGACCTTCCGCCACAACATGGTCAGTCCATCTCAGCAACGCAAACTTCTTCACTCCATAAGTTCTAGCTTCAATCTTTAGATTATGTGCTGCTATAGGA
>Ga0182030_10011865_pt1 | contig 17537 bp, 23 predicted proteins | sample 812S3MmetaG_FD_121299 | JGI IMG/M metagenome (GOLD analysis project Ga0182030, IMG submission 121299) | Permafrost microbial communities from Stordalen Mire, Sweden - 812S3M metaG (Illumina Assembly) | ecosystem: Environmental > Terrestrial > Soil > Wetlands > Permafrost | place: Sweden...
CGAGGATGTGACGCTGTCGATGGGATTTTGGCGACTAGTTTGAAGAAGTAGGAATTCATAAGATGATGAGTTTGGCGAACAATTCATCATTAGGGTCCCGCTGGAATAGTAGTAGTATGAAGAGGTAGAAGAATGGAAGTCCTGGGGTTTCGGACCCCTCCATAGATGTCTTCTAGTTGGATCCAATTCAGACTGTTCAGTCCAATACCTATCTCAGGTTTACTCTTATTATAAAACTACTTCTCTCGTATCAACTCCCTCCATCTTCATTCCTCACGAGATTTCCGAGCTAGCATTCGTAAACACACTGCCACACCAGAAAACAAATCTGTCCAACACCTCAACGAAAAGGGATATGTTTATCTTTACATCATCTACTACTCATCTCGACACCCTTCTTCGAGCCAACTCCGACCACCTCCAACCTACGTTTAACACGCTCCTCCACCTCATCCCCATCATATTCACCCATTTATTCCCCTTCCTCCTCTCCTTCCTCCTCTCCTTCCTCCTCTCCCTCCTCCCAACCAACCTAATCCCCTGGCTCATCATCCTCCATAGGTATTTCTTTGGTATGACCAAAGAGATCATGCACTGTATCCGGGTTGTTGAAGTTTTCGGAATTATTGGGAATGAAAGAGATAAGAGTTGAACGAGTACATAATATAGACGCCGAGAACCACACGGCCGTGCGGGCGAACATGGAGTTGTGGGAGGGTGTGGGCATGGGCATGGGGGTATAGAGACTTATTTAAAGCCAAGGGAGAAAGTACTTGGGAAGATACTTGGGCGGGAATACATATATGAATAGATAGATGGATTGAACGACAGGCTGTGGTTTCGGACCGGTCCTGTTAGAATTAGCTCCATGCAGTCCAAACTCCACTTTTTCCAGTCTTACAAATTGATCTTCTGTGAACCACCCCCCTCGACTTTTTATATCTTTCCCGATAATATTCCCAACCACTCAAGGCCTCCACTAAAAATGAGCCTCTCTATTCTCGCATCCCTTGTCCTCCACTCCAACCCTTGCTCACCCTCATCCACCTCGTTTCCTTTTTACTCAACCTTGTCGCACTCTTAATCATTCTCTTCACGTTCACCGGCCTACCCGAACAGTATGTACCCAGCATCCGGATTTTAATAGGGTCGAAGAAACATATTTGGGACGGGTATGGAGGAAAATATAAGGGATTTGATGGTGATGAATAAGGAGAATAAGGCAATCACTGCGGTAAGGGTGGAGTTGTGGGGGCGTGTTGGAGGACATGGGAGTTTGGTGGTTGATTTGAGAGTATTGTGTCGAGAGGGCCAGGTGTCGTATTCAGCGTCGATAATTGCCCATCTCGGCAAGCGCCTGGAAGGGACAAATCCCTTAAGATGCAAAACGTGGGAACTTACAATGAAACTTAACAGCAGCATCCAAATCCTTCACTTAACTATGAACTCGGGATCCCTCTATCTACCATCGCGTTATAAGAAAGCTCCTCCGAGCCGAGCCATGGAGAAGCTTGGTACTTGTGTTCTCGATACACTTGACTCAAGAGTACCTTAAAGAAGTGCCCAGGAAACGAGAATTTGACGCCCCTTGCAGAGGAGAAGGAGACTGAGGAGAGAAATGAATGATTTCTAGCTAGGAGCGGCATACTTGAGCCAGCTAAGCAAACTGCTTTTGTTAAGGGATATAAAAAATGGGATAGAGGAAAGGCACGTATATCATCAGTTGGGGGGTTGGGAAATGCTATATTTACCACTCAACCCTTCGCAAATGCTATCATTGCTCATAATCCATATCACATACAATCATAGTCCAAAATCCTTTTTAGCACAGAATCAACCGAATTGAAACCCCTTATTAGGATCCCACATCCCACCCTGCCCAGGCCATCCCTGATTCGGACTCTTCGCACCTTGATTCTCCTTGTTCTGACCTTGTACTTGACCGCCTGGTGGACTAGGTCCACCGAATTTAATACCCATCTCCGGTGCCCATGTAGCAGGCATGATAGGTGGACTTTGCATTGGTGCGACAGGGGCTCGGGTTGGGACGGGAGCTGGAATTTGTGGTTCCTGGTTTTGGTAGGATTGGGGTGTAGGGTTTGAGGATGTAGAGCGAGTGTTGTAGGTTCGTGGGACGGGAGCTTGTTGGTAGGGGTCTGGTGATTGGTATTGGGGCTGGTGGGGTGATTGTTGAAGGGATAATGATGAGAGGGGTGGAAGGGAGAGATCGCTGCTATTTGTTAGTTTAATTATTCTTTGAAAAAGGGGAAACTTACGACTCTAATCTCCTTGCTTCCTCCCTCCTCTCATACACAAAAGCTTTGCAACCATCCCTAAATCTCCCAACAATTTTTGCCAAATCGTTGTAGAACTTTCTCCCCACTTCCAAGTTGCTTACGATTTCCTTGTATTTGAAATACGCGTTCTCCAGCCGTTGCAAGGCCTGTTCTCGTTCTCTTGAACTTGTATCACCTTTTCTCGCTGCCACAAAGGAAGCATTCGCACTCTCCAATTGTGAAGTTAAACGGTCTTGCTCCTCTGCTTCTGACTTCAGAGCTTGGATGTCTGAGTCGTACTTGGACAACCGCTGCTCGAAGAAATCCTCGAAATGCGCAGGAACAACAGTCTGACTAGGGTATTCGCGCTCTAATCTCGCAGCTTCAGCAAGAATGCTACTGTTGATATCATCCTTCTTCGCTTTCTCCCTTAATGCCTCAATCTTTCTTTTTCTTCGAGACTCTAATCGATTGAATTCATTGAGACTGTTCCTTAATTGCGATACTTCTCCTTCAAGTTTGGGAGGAATAGCAACTCGTCGACTGCTGGGCACGAAATTCCCAATTTCCCGATCAGAGCTAGAAAGCATCCGAAGCATATCTTCGCACTCTCGGAATTTGTTAATGACCAATCCATCACTATTGGCTGCACTTTTCAGATAGCCATCGATCTCCCCAACTTGGCTATACAATTTGGCGCCTGCTGATTTTGAATCTGGTCTTGACCAACGATCAGTTCCATATTTCTTTGATAACCGCTCGTTCTCGGAGGCCTCGGTTTGTAGAAGATCCCTTCCCTCCGAGAATATGGCTTCATCAGCTTCTTTCAACTTTGCAGTATCCGAAAACGATCTTTGGAGTCTCGGTATTGCATCTGCCTGTCGAATTTCTTCGGCGTGTGACGTGAGAGTTGGCGGTAATCCCAAGGGCTTTTCTAGTGCTTGAAGAGATCCAGGAAGATTTAGGGACCGAAGTGTATCATGAATTTTTGTCGTGAGAATTTCGAGCTCATCAATAATATTCGTATTGACAAGTCGATCCCGCCTCTCTTCGTAAATACTAGCAGCAACATGGACAGCGAATGGTACTAATTTTGCGAAAAGAGGAGGTCCGAACTCGCCCCGATCCCCAATAAATGCAGATGGTTCTGACACTTCTTTCGGTACTTTGGCGGCTGCCATAGTGGCACGATCGAGAGTCTTGAGTTCCGATTTAGGAGGCACAGGATCTAAAAGTTAGATATTTCTTAGCGATTGGCTGTTCGAGACTTACTGAGGTAGATCAAGTCATTATCCTTCTCTGCCCTCTTCAAATCTTCCGTCACTTTATTTTTCAACCCATTAAGATCCCCTAATACCACCTTATTAAGGTATCGTGCCTCCTTCAATGCTTCGTTAACGCAGACAATACTATCCCTCAATCTAGCAACCTCTTCCCCGTATTTTCGCTTCTCTAAACAATCGCAGGCTTGTCTTAATTGTGCTGCGGCAGCAAAATGATGATGTTTGGCTGTCATATGGTGGATCCACTCCGAACTGATGGCCTCACTCTTTACACCCCAATCCCTTGCAGCTCCATAGAAATCAGAGACCCTTGCTGCTAGCTTCGCTATTGATGCATCTTTGTATTTGTCCATAGCCGCCTTTTGCCAAAAACATTCCTGGCCTTGTGCAAGCATCAGTTGTTCGAGGCACTCTAACGTGGCAGGATCCATGTCTTCGGGAGGTGTTCCTCGTAATTCGGGCAGAATGTCCTTCTGAATGTATGAAATCACACCTGCTGCTTGACAGAAGTAATTTGCCGCTGCTCGTAAGCCCTCTGTTGCGCTACGATTGGCAGACACCGCCAGTTGTGAGTATAGGGCTGCAAGGTTGTAGAGGATGTTGGCTAATTCAAATTTGAGGTTGTTTTCGGACAATGGTCGTTCTGTATTATAACCTAAAGCTGGATACCATGTGAATTCTACGCCAATCTGCGAACAAATGTCAGACATCCGTATTCCCCTAAGGATGGAGAAACGTACATCTATGGGGAATTTACCCCCCATCCAAGAAAGTTGCCCCGCATATGCCGATACCTTCCTAATCCCACTCGTATGTGGTTCCCTAACATTAGCAGCATCCCTTCGTAATGCATCAATGACCTCCAGGTCCTGCTTGAACATATCCGGGTGTTGGTCATATTTGCTAGATATGTATTGTTTTATTGCGGCTGAAAGGACGAGGCTGTTGGTCTTGCGAAAGGGTAAGGAGAGGATATTGCTGGAACGTAAAGATAAGTTTTAGACACTGGGAAAGGGGATGATTTGTTGCAGACTTACTTAGCCATGATTCACCCAAGCAGAGCGTTACTGAATTATGCGCTGAGGTCTAGGCGTTTCTGTACAAGGCAACGTGAAGCTTGCGATGACTTCACCGCCGCCTGAGGGATGAGGCAGCAATACATTTTTATTCTTTTTTTTTTTTGGGTTTTCTTTTTTGCAGGCATTCCACGGGTCACAAGCGCTGGACGCCGACACGAGTAGCGATTGTCAGGAGAAGCGCACGATGAAACCAAAAATAAAAGTGATACACCCAACTTTTCACCGTAGTTCCTGATATAGTTAGTTATTACGAGTCCTCAACATATCTCTTACTTCTTTCAAAGTGATATTCAGTGCCTTAACGCCACCATGAATATAGCACGTGAGAAACACAATTGCCAGTTTGATGATCCCCACCCTATTGATAAGCTTTCAACAAGCTTTTGAGACGTTCTTAGGTGCGGGAGCGGTTTCACCCCATCACATAAATTGTGGGTGATCTACCTCGAACACTTGGACTCTCATAGTAATCGAGTCCAACACTCAGCCCCGTTCAGTCTCACAAATTTAACTTGGGTTCTTGCATCAGATGTGGTGGAATTACACAATAATAGTGCCAGTATCTCTTCACTTCAACGGCTGCCGTGTTCCCCTAACGTATTCTGTAATCTCGATTGACGCGCTGTGGCTTGCCGTGGTGCTTTTTAGGGGAGAAGGTGATCGCTAAAGATATCCATGAACCAACCATCTAAAAGAATGTGGAGCGAAAACGGGTCTAGGGAGAAGCTGACGACTCCTCTACTAGTCCGACCAGTCCTACTAGTCCCAGCAGTAGGCGTGGCGTATTTATCCGAATGCAAATCACTGTTTCGAGACTCAACATCGATCCCCACAAATTGATGGACTGTAACGCTATAACGGGAGTACCACCGAAATGAATACCATTTGCTCCCTTTTCATACGCCTATGATACTCTGATCAATATGTAGTTGCTCTATCCGGTAATCACTATGTCTCTATTTGGTTGTGGGCGTAAAGTGTTTCCCTAAAACACTTACTAGTACTCCAGAAAAGAGGTGGGCCCTAATGACCATCGAGATGTCATTACTTTAAGGAAGGAACCTCTCCCCCCTTCAAAGACTGTTTCTTGCCCTAGGTTATCCTACCTCATGATCGCACCGACAAGACCACTGCCATTTCCTTGAGTTCTCGACCCTTTTCTTTCTTCTCGTCATCCTGTTAACTCGTTCCAATCGTGTGTCAATTGTGTGTCGTTCCTTCATTATGGCGACCTCAATGAAGTCTGGGAACAGGTTTCTCAAAAGTGCATTCATTCGAGCAGTGGTTTTCTCTGGCTTTGTCCTCGTCATTGTGATTTTCACCCTACGACCATCGACCGATAAAGTAACCTCGATCACTCAGAAATTCGAATATAACCTGCAGGAGAAGCCAGAAATTCAAAACCCGGTGCCAGATTGTTCCCTCAACTCTACACGGCTACAGTCATTACAACAGAAATATGGATTACAACAAAGCATTGAATATGGAGTGCGGAACATTAAAATCCGCCGAGAAGATGTCGAGAGGAAATCCTTGACCCGAGTCAATGATGACCTCTTCCCGGAAGACTTCGAAGTAATCAATGTCGATAATCCCCCACAGGCGGCTACTTGCTGGAAACCTCTCGAGCTCCCAGTATCCAAATCACCCTACCCGAAAACGGTCGATGCTTCAGACCTTCTATTCGGTATCTCGACTACCTACAAAAGACTTTATGACGAAAAGTATAGCTTAATGCAAGATTGGACACATTGGTTAACGGATGGGAGAGGGAAATCGAATGGCGCAGGCTTGATCCTACGACTCGTAGATGCTTCAGACGAGCAAATTGAAGAGACTAGTCATAAATTGCAGGGCATGGGCATAGATGTAAAGGTCGTACATTCCAATGGCTCTATTCCCATGGCGCAACGATATTTGTCCCTCCTGCCAGCTCTATACCAGGACGCCTCAAAGAGACATCGCAAATGGCTCGTCATGTGCGATGACGATACCTTCTTTCCTTCGATGCACTCTTTACTTGATCGACTTTCTACCTACAACTATAAGGCAGATCTCTATATCGGGACCCTTTCCGAAGATGTTTTCAACATCCAGCGACATGGTTCCCAAGCATTCGGCGGCGGCGGCGTCTTTTTCACAATGCATATGGCTTCAGTGGTAGCAACACTCTACGATTCATGCAGTACTGAGCAGAAGCTCAGAGAAGCAGATAGCGGGTGGGGACCACAAGGGGATATCTTACTCCGCAAATGCGTCTACGAAAATACCGAAGTCCGCCTTACAATGCTACGAGAACTCCACCAACTCGATATCATGGGCGATCCATCCGGTTTCTACGAGTCAGGAGTCGATCCCCTTTCCCTCCACCATTTCAAGGGTGGCATGTGGCACACCGCGAACCCTTACGCAGGCGCACAGATTATCCACGCATGTGGCGAAAAGTGTTTCCTCCAACGCTTCCTCACGACCGACGATTTCATCATTAGCAACGGCTACTCAGTCGCCTATTATCCTCGAGGCATCCAGTTCGACGTCAACCAAATGGAACGAACCTTCCACGCCGCCCCTGACGATTACGGCTGGAACCTCGATTTCATGATGGGTCCCGGCCGCCGAAGTCTCATCGAAACCGGACGAAAAGTAGCTTGGGAAATGAAAGAATCATTCGTTCAAGACGATGGTTCGGTTCGCCAAACTTATATCCGGAAAGCGGACGATCATAGATGGACAGAAGCGCCCGGTGGACCGAAGATGTTTTCGTTAGATGGGATATTGGAATTAATCTGGATTCCTTGAGGCGAGATCTCACATATCCTTAATAACATCTCGGTCTTTGGAAAACGTTTCTTTTGTTGAAAAGTTGGAGATAACACAAAAGAATGATGATTATAGTTAGATGGTTTTTTGCATATAAATGGTTGCTTTTGCTGGGCTTGGCTTTGTTGCTCGCTTGCATGTAGAATTATTTTACCTTTGGTTGGGTGGAGTACCGGGGCCTGGATTGAGAAGACGTTGAGCGAATATGGCTCCGTACATACGTACCAGCGAGGCGTCTGATGGGTTGGCGTTTGGTTCATTTACCTCAGGGAGGAGCTGTACATAGCTTTATACTTATTTTACATGGACTGGCTCAAAAGGGGAGATTAGATGGGGAAATAGGTAGTGTGTAATATGATTTGTGTCTAACCAATGTTTGAGCTTGAGAATTTGCGGTTTCCCTCAGCTCTCCGGCATCTTCAATCCTCTTGGGATTGCTACTGAGCATGGTTGCGGTTGATGTGGTCGGATGCTGAATTGTCACAGAAGGAGAGTCCAAGAGGTAGAGACTTATTAGCAAGCAAGAAAAACTTCCTTTAATAAAGGTCATTCAGCCAACCTCGCAAGCCTCCAAATTTTATGGAAACTCTAAGCACCTTGAGCTAAATCAGTAAGTGATCGAACTTATTACTCTGATGTTCGAATCCTAGGTTATAACACGTTCCGTAAATATCTCACCAAACCTGAGGTTCGGGTCCCCCAGCATGACACGCGAAAGCGACAACGAACCTCACAACATGCAATATATGGACCAAAACCAAGGAAGACGCGAGGAACCTCAAATGAATTTCAACATGGTATCAAAAAATGCATATATTCAAAAACGCCGCCAATGCTATATACGCCGCCTGTGCTATGGTCTATAAGAAGGCGCAGGACTAGCAGGACTAATTAAAGAATCTGTGTGATCAGGATAAGGACTGGTCGTCTCCCCCCAATGTCTATCGATGCGTGCATATCGGCTATCGGCAACACTCGAAGACGTATTTGGCTGTTGTTGTATCATCGAACTCATCTCGTTCACCCCATGTGGTGCTTCTAACTCGAACACTTGCTTAGATGCTTCCATCTCTGCACGTGGCTGTGTTGTGTCACCATCAACCTCATGGCCATCAAAGTAGTCTCCTTGCAGCTCGGGGGGCTTGATGGGTGGAGAGTATATCTCTGATGCGCCTGAGAGTGGAGAGAGGGTAGATGATGGCGGTGGTTGCTCGGGCTTTTTCTGCTCTGCTTCCACGGCTGCTGCCACTGCTGCGGCTTCTTTCTCTAACGCTCTACGCTTCCGAAGGCGGAGGTAAAAGAATAATCCTCCTACAATCGCAATGACCGCGAGAACACCAATGACTATCCCCGCTATTGCCCCACCACTAATGCCACTGCTTCCAGAGACGCTTTTGTCTGAAAGTGCGGCTCCGGCTGTTCCGTTTCCAGTGCTATTAGACGTTACCCCAATGGCAACGATATGACTTGCTTGCCCCGGAGTCCAGGTCCTTTGCGAGACCGTGAAGTTGCTATGGGTATAGTCTACTGTCAAATATGCTTCCTGTAGAAATGCTCGTCCAAGAGTATACTGAGTATCATTGTTTGCCCTTCGTATAGGGAAATAGTAGCTTTCGTTTCCCACATCCACAGCTGGATATGATATATTGAGATCAAATGCAGCGTATGGGAAGGTAATTTCGGCCGTCTCTCCTCCCTCCTTTCCATATGCAATCGTAAACGTGATATTGGGATCAAGAGCTTTCAGCTTGGCATGCTGGGTGTTGTTCAGAAGATAAAGGTCTGTAGCAGAGTCATATACGATTCCATAGGCATTTTCGAATGCTGTGCATGCCTCGATTGGCAACCACATCTGCGTGACTGTGGAGTCGATAAAGCTTAATATCCCATTTGGCAACAAGGATGTATTTTGACTGCCAACTGAAGATGTAATAGCTTGGATTCCAATAGTAAGATCTCGTTGCTGGTCGGAGTCGAAAGGGAACGATAAGTTATTTGGGGAGAATTTTCCCGCGTCATATCCACCAAGAGTGAGAGATCCTAAAACCCCGTTCTCCCTATATTTTGCTCCCGCATTATAACTGTATGACAAGCTCGGAATTTCGTTGGCTTCGTGCAGAAGAGTCATGAAACTCGGCTGCGGGTCGTTGAAGCTTGAGAAATTGGTGGGTCGAGGATTGATTCCGAATAAGCCCAACAGGAAGTTTCCGTCAGCAATTTCAGCCACGACCGTGTGGTTCATGGTCGGTCCTCCGCTTCCTTGGAAATCCAATCCAACTGTGATGAGTCAATTCTGTTCCTATATAGAGCGCCAAGGACACGTACCACTATCGAAACCAAATTCTGCCCCAGGATCGATTCCAAGACCATCTTCGATGAGGAGATCAAAGGGGCCATTGTCTTGCCAGGTCGAGGACTTATTCGGATTGAAGAGGTTACCTCGAAGATCTGCGCAATTTGTTGAGTTGAATCCTTGACAGCCTAGAGGGTCATTTATAACCCATGTCGACGTAGACGCTGTCGATATGAGGACCCGGAGATCTTGAGCGGGTGTCCCGATACGAATAGTGAAGGAAGACCATTGTCCATCGTTGCCATCCCTACGAAACAATCAATAATGCGACCAAGGACTTCGTTGGAAGGAAGACTCACCATTGCTGGCTTGCAGAAATGTCAATTGGAGCGGGAACGACGGTCGCATTTGTCGCGGCTGCAACGGAATGTATCCAGAGTGCCAGCGACGCCCAGAATATTTGCATCCGCATTCTGGCTTCACAAGCGAACTGCACAACAAGTTCAACGAAGGACCATTTGGATTAGTACAGTCACTGCACAAGATGAAAAGGAAGTTATACAGAGATATGCGACGTTCTTAGGGGTCACAACGGTCAAGCGCCTTCATTTGAGGCTGTACCTATTTGGGATCTTACATCGAAATTGGACGCTATTTCGGTTGATCCACTGTTAATGCGAGATCAACATCGACCGTCGGCGGCACAGCCTTCTCGCACTTCTCGCGTTCGTACGCAGCCTCAGCCTTCTTCACAATCATTGGTTAACTCGTCCATCGAGTCCAGCTAGGGGGAGTCAAAGGAATGAGTGATGGGCCGTACCGTCCAATGACCATATTTGCCGGCGGACAATCGCGGGGAGTTCTCGAATCATATCACGAGCCTTGTGGCAAAATGGTCTCTAATTGCGGCGCAGTGGGCTAGAACCCGACTTTTGGGCTCACATTGCAATATTTCTCGATGAGATATTAGAAAACTAGGCTTTGTCGTGGAAGAAATCCACTGGCGAGCCCATCTCCTCCTATCCATTCGGAGGACAACGACATAGAGCAAGTGGCAGCCCAAAGAAGACGCGGATGAGAGCACAAACCTAACCTCTAATATCGCACACTTTTCAATCGGACCGACTGTGCAAAACGCAACTACGATATTCAAAAAGGACTCAATGTCTACCCACAACGGAGAATGGGAATAAATAGGGACAAGAACTACTCCGAAATAGCAACCTACCGGAAGGCTCGGGGGTGAAATGCCTGGATCTGCCTTAGAGAAGGGGCGACGATGATAATGAATAAAGAACGACAGACATAAACTGAAGAGCGCGGTCATACTTGGATGGGATTGTTAAAAGTCCGTTTTACGAATTTGTTGACTGCAGTGACGGCGATCTTAAACAGATTGTATGAACTATTAAGAATTACCAATCATCTAGAATACTCTTACAACTACTTCCGAATTTCTCCACCCATTTTCACGCTTCGGGACGGCCTCAATTAAGAAGCGAACTGTAGAGACCATTGACAGGGCTCAATACGTTCCCTGCAATACCAACGACATCACTTGCGGCGGTTCGAATTGCATCGGAGCCATCGAGTCCTACAAGCGTCCCGGCTACGCTGAAGGCAAAACCTGTCACCGGGCTCACCAATGGCAGAACAAGGGAGAGGACGATGGAGATTTCTGGGGTGATCAAAGATTTCGTGTCTAAGGAGCTTAGCAAAATAATACGAATGTATTGAGCATGAAGAGCTTACCAGCAACCAAAGATCCGACGGTGGACAGGAGAGTGGACTCGATATCTGAGATGATGTTTTTGATATCACTCAGAGCACCAACGAGAGCTTCCACTTCACCAACAGCCAGAGGAACCACAGCACCAGTGACGACTGGCACAACCGTCAAGACTGTTGTGTTTAAGCTCGTAGCGATATTGGTCAAAGAAGTTATGATGGTTGGTGCGATGGACCCTGTTACATCTGATCCGACGGTCGAAGCTAGATTGTGTGAGACGGCAATACTTTCAGCTGGCTTTCAAACATACTGATTGATGAGAGGTCTGATGTTACAGAGCTTTTGAGGGTTGAAACTGCACCGACGATAGTTTGGACAGCGGAAACGCCCCTGTTAGCAATGTTTTCGGCTTTCGACAATGCAACAGTGATATCTGATGAAACAGGCGCGTCCAGGACAAATGCTCTCGGTGCAGCGAGCACTTGATTGCTCAAGGCAAAGGCCGTGATGGTGATGATGCTGGAGAACTTCATGATGAAAATGGATATGGTGGATTGGGGATGCTTCGAATGTTGAGAATCTCGACAATGATGAAATGTGATCTGAATAAGTGACTGTCTATATGAATAAATGGATCTGGAAATGAGTGACTGAAGAATGGATGCTTAGAACCTTGACTGAACGAGCAGATGTATATATACCAGCAGGAGATTGCTTGGTGCATGATGTCAGGCTGATCGACCGGAACATTGTTGGTGAACTTTCTGCGTTTTCAGGGTTGATGATATCCACTTTCATACTTCAATTTATACTTTCAATTTACACTTTGTTGAAACAACCAGGGATCTACCGATAGTCGACCGTAAGCATCCCGTGCTGATGATCTACCTATCACTTCATGGAGATGTAAACTCTTTTGGCCGAACTCACGACAATTAAGGGGCAAAAAGTATCTCGCACCTCTCAAAAGTCGTCTGCTTACTCCAGAAAATGACCAAATAGATCGAAGTAATTTGTGGCGTCCCCACTCCCGCTCATACCTCGAGGAGATCATCATGCCGATCAGCCAGACCGCTGGCTATCATATTAGGACCCTGACACATCGTAGATTTTTGGTAAACGCCTTACCCGATTTCTTTAATTGAGATTAGAGAATGCTGACTCGTAGAATTTTTAAGTTATTTAGTTACACTTTGGCGCAATTGCACGATTCACGTATCAACTTAAAAGGTCGTGGGCCAGATCTGGCCAAGGAAGATGCGAGTCAAGTGACTGCATAGAACTTCAATGAAAAGAAAGTGTATACAAGGGAAACCTTGTCGTGGTTTTCAACATTTCTACAGTAAGAAGAATAAAGTCATCAAGGTTCCTGATACAACTTTCTTCATCAAAAGACGCTACCAGCCTTTGCACCGGGGAACAAATTCTGAACCCCTTCCTCAAAGCTCTGCCCTCCAACTGTCAAATCCGCAAATGCAGGACAAGAGATGTTCAGCAATGCAGCACCGATCGTATCAGTGATTAGCTCCAAAGGGACTTTCAAAACAGAGAACAGCGTCGACAACGAGTTTGGCGCAACTGTTTTCACAATTTCGAAGACGAAACAGAGAAGGTTGTTGCCTTCTAGTAGTGTGGTGATATTGAAGACTCCCCCAGTCAAGTCACCTAGGTCGACTCCCGTGAAGCTGTTGACGGTTCCGGTATTTCCTCCAATACTTCCGAGCTCGGGGTATTGAAGGATGAAAGATATAATGTCGATATTCAAGTCTGGTAGACTGTAATCGACAGGGGTACGGAACCAATTTTCGGGTATCTTCTCATAGCCTTTGTTGTAGGTGAAGTTTCCCTCTTCCCCAGAAATCGCAAAGAAAGATTTGATGGTTTCTTTACCTGCCTCCTGTCAGCAAATTTGGTCACACCGAGCTATTTTCAAGTCTTACTGAGGATACCGGTGGGATTTTCTTTTGAATAATTTGCAAACATACGTCCCGGAAAGATATATCCAGCGTTCCTAACAAACATCCCTGTGAAAGGACCGAAATAGAAATTGGGATTTGTAGCTTTCGATTCCTGGAAACGGATGTTTGCTCGATCAGCCATCAGATCCATGTCGTAGTTTCCAATTGGGTTGCTAGACATGTTGTACCACTCAATGAATTTATCAAGTTGCAGTGTCGAAGCATCGCCAGTCTGGTAAAAGTCATTGCGGGTATTTGATGAATCGCCCTCAATGATGTTGTGGGAGCCGATCAGTCCTCGTGGCGTGCCTGTGAAGAGATTCAATAGGCGCTATTGGGCGATTTCCAATAAGAAAACTGACCCAGCAGTCCAAAAACATTTCCGAGAATGTTCTCTACAGATCCTGTTTCACCTCCGATTGAGAAGCCTGGGTCTAGCGATAGTGGATTGCCAACGAAGACAGTTCCCATCACAGCGAGAAGCCCACCGAGGTCAAGTCCCATTCCAAATACTTCATTGATTGCCGCTGTAGCCTCTACCAGCTAAGTCAGATGGTCAGCCTGAAGCTCTACCTAGTCTCAAGAAGCATCACATACACTAGTCACACCATTCCGTCCAATATATCCATGGTTCGCAAGTGCGTTTAGACCAGGACACGGTCCGCGCTGGTCTCCAGCTTCGAAGTCGGGAGGAATGAATGAATAATCTCCCGTCACTATTAAAGTCAAAGTCTGCATTCGGAAGGGTCTAGGGGCTCGCTCACCCTCAATCGGAGAAGTCAGAGGGTCAAATAGCAGCCTTTTCTCAGCTTTTCGACGGACAAGACCTCTCAGATCCTCTGATATCTTTGCAACGCCCTCTGGGCTGAATGTTGGGATGCCGTGAACAATCTCGGTTGCCAATGAGAGAAACGAAAGAAATGTGATGAGGGTATTCATCTTGAAGAAAGGAGTGAACTTCAAGCATGAAAGAAGACGCAGATGGGACACGTTGGAGAAAACTCGAATACCTACATCTGCTCAAAGCATCCAGGAAGCAGAATAGAGATCGCCAGAATGACTCCCATTCTTGATCTCCCGCCCGAACCACCCCAGGACTTGACGTTCAAGATTGGGATCATCGCGAGACCCACCGTTGGGTAAGTGGACCGAGATGGGACAAAGGGATGAGGTGCCATGGCACACTTCAGCACAGCGCTAGGGACAGCCATGTAGGAAACAAGGGTGGGACAGGGGTCGATGCAGGTCCGACTTCTCGTGTCGGTAGGGATTATTTCTGTCAGGCCAAGGGCATGTTCGCTCAAAATCGCGTGGGCATTGTCGATCACCGTTAAACAGAAGGGGTGGCACAGACCATAACTCCCCTCCACTCCCCACTATTAGGAACCAATTTCCTGGGAGACTCTGCTTAACAAGGGCAATGAGTGTGATACCAGAAGCCGAACTTGATGTTTTGAAACTCCCCCTGGCATGTGAAAAGCTCTTCGGCTCCATAGCTGGAGTTGGGGAGTAGGGCCAGGGAAGACTGTAATCAATGCAGTCTTTTCACAATTTTCGCAGAGATTGGATTGGCCGGCGCGCAAGTTCTTATTCCCACTTCAAGTCTTCCTTATCCTGCATGGATATTTTTGACAATTATGGGCCAGGGTATTGTGATATAGGGATATATCTCTTTGTCTTGACATAACGAGGTGTCGATGATTTTGTTTGAGACCAAGTGACTTGGAAAGTTCGCCTAGCGTCGTGGAAACTCTTTCTCGATAAATCAATTATTTTCTTTCTATGTATTGAATCGGTAGCCTTTCAAATTTAGCTGTTATCGATATGAAAGCCTTCACAATCGTTGCGTTTATCTTTCTGTCTCTCATTCGGGCCCATTTAAGTGCTGCCGCCGATAACATTCCCCCATGCGGAGTAAGCTTCCATCCTTCTGGGTGAAGAATTCTTCTAATGGTATTAGTTACTCTGCATCGAGGAGCTCACACTCAAATCAACATGCTCTCTTACCAATACTACTTGTATTTGCACCAATGCCGAGTTGAATGCGAACATTTTGGAATGTGTATCTGCCAATTGTACCATTAGGGAACAGCTGAGTGCTTCTCCCCTTCAACTAATCTCCTTTCAGTGCTAATCGCTCTAGCCACCGAGAAGTATTCAAAAGACTCTTGTGGGGTGAAGCCTAGAGATCGAACGAGAAAAGTTGCAGTTATTGGTCTCACTTTTGGCGCTCTTGCACTCATTGCCTATGGATTACGGATCATGTCCAGAATCAACGGTTCCGGGGGCTCCTTTGGCATGGATGACTATGTTATGACTCTAGCAATGGTATGCATTATTCTACTGGAGTATTTAAATATGAATTAACCGATAACAGTGTATCCTGATACCCCTCTGCTCGCTTTCTCTTGTTCGTGAGTATAGCATCCTACCCCTGCCCCTAGAGTGCATCATCCAACGCGAATAGTTGCAAATCACGGACTAGGACGAGACATCTGGAACGTTTCTTTTGACGACATTCAAACAATTTCATACGTACGTAGCAAAGCCCCTACTTTCCATTATTGACACTAATGCCTTCTAGCTTTTCTTCTGGGACGAATTGCTGTATCTATCTGCCCTCCCTCTAACTAAGATATCAATCCTCTTCTTCTACCTACGAATATTCCCAGCCAAGAACTTCAGATACTTCACCTTCGCGCTAATGGGCCTCAACATCGGCTACCTCATCACCTTCGAATGCGTTTCCATTTGGCAGTGCAAACCACTAAACGCAGCCTGGAGACGCTGGGACGGCACATATCCTTCCCATTGCAACAATATCAACTTGCAGAGTTGGATGAGCGCTGCGTTGAACATCGCGCTCGATTTATGTATTTTGGCTCTCCCGATGCCAGAGCTGTATAAATTGTCGATGAGCAGGAAGAAGAAGTTCCACATCATGTGTATGTTTAGTGTCGGGATCTTGTAAGTTCCTTCGACATTTCATCAGGCCCAAGTTACTAATCGACGCTCCAGTGTCACAATCGTCAGCTGCTTTCGCCTCAACACACTCATTACATTTGGCAGCACAACCAATATGACCCAGGACTACGTCGATCTCGGCGTCTGGTCCACAATCGAAGTACCAGTCGGCGTAATCTGCGCCTGTATGCCATCCATCCGCTCACTCTTCCGCCACGTATTCCCATCGCTTCTCTCGCAGACGAAGAAAGATTCTGAGTCAGCGGGGTCATCGATGCCGAAATATGAGAAGAAATCGAGGGAGAGGAGACTTTCGAGCAAGCCGCAGCATGGGGATGATGGGTCGTTTGTACAATTGGTTGAGATGGATTCTAGGTTCGAGGGGAAGGTTTAGGAGATAGGTATTGGGATTTTTTTTTTATGTATATTAGCATTTGACATGGCATTGTCTCGTTCAAAAGTCTTGGAGGGTTTCAGATTCAGTCCTATGATATATATAGAGATACTAAATCACTCTTGAATTGTCCATCCTAGGGTCCTAGCTTGTGATACGCGGCTAATAAGAGGTAAGTCTGTACGTTTTCTCCCGAGTTGTTTTTTACAAACTCGGAGGTACTTGAATTACCCCAGAACCATCAAGAAAAGCCACAATATCGGCCTTTTAGCGATTGCACAGCCCTATTCTAGCGACCAAGCCTTACAGGGAAGCCGTATAGCGAAGCTTTGACCTGAGTCGTCGGCAGACCAACATCGAATTTTCCAGTTGTTTCGTTTTAAGGATTGGAAACCCTTTTATCTGATTTACCTATAAATCATGGACCAGATGAGTAGATGTTTGAGAATTGTCCTATTTATCTCTCCATATCTTCACGTCAGAAATGTGGTGCAAGGTTTAACCACTTAAACTTTAGCCCTAAGTCCATCTCATGGTCATGGATAGAAGAGGGAAGTCTCTTGCTCATCACATGTAACTTTGGATTTTGGGGCTCTGACTCGCAGGACGACGACCCCATTCGCTCTTTTCAACACTCGGTTTACTCTCAAAGTATTAACTCGTTGTACACGCTCACGGTGCATCCTCAGGCCCCAGCCAGCCTCTTCCACCCCCCCCCATCCCCCTCACACACCCGCCGAC
>Ga0182030_10011866_pt1 | contig 17534 bp, 14 predicted proteins | sample 812S3MmetaG_FD_121299 | JGI IMG/M metagenome (GOLD analysis project Ga0182030, IMG submission 121299) | Permafrost microbial communities from Stordalen Mire, Sweden - 812S3M metaG (Illumina Assembly) | ecosystem: Environmental > Terrestrial > Soil > Wetlands > Permafrost | place: Sweden...
GACGCCGTCAATAATTAGCTGTCGACCCTACCATATTGGAGGTCCATGATCATCCCTTCAAAAAGTTTGTATTTAGTCCAAAACTCCTGCTCTGACATACTCGCGCTGGCTCTAACGTCCGCCATAAACTTGCCTATTTCTTTAAAAATAAATATTGCTGTCTTTCTTTTTGTGTTTAAGCCGGACGAGTACATGTAAATTGTTAAAAATGTAACAACTGTACTAACGGCGGCGCCGGCATAGCCCATTGCTTTTGGGATGGTGTCGCTGATTAACGCCCAAAACGCACCGGAGGTTAGCACACAAAACACTAGTATTGTGACCTCAATGAAGTCAGAGCGCGATGCATATTTTTTCACAAGCGGCTGTATTTGATCGTATAGACCACTGCTAACTTGTTGAACGCGCCATTCAAATCCTGGAACGGCGCCAGAATTATTGTTTGTCATATCGCCGCCCCCTTCTGAAAGTCCAGAGATTTTCCAACGCCTTTACAAATTTCTAATATAGTGGCTTTTTTGTGAAAATAATCGCTCGTAGCGACGCAGTATCGCGTTTAACATAATTCAGATGTTGAACTTCCACAACCGACAGGGTCGGCTTTTGCTTGCAAACCTTGGCGCCAGCGCCGCTCGCGATGACTTGCGCGCCTTGCTTCAAAAAAGCGACAAATCCAGCGGCTCGTCACGCAAAAGGATAGACCGCCTCCACGCGATAGGGGCCGCCGCCGACCGAATCGCGGGCCGAATAGAGGGCGAAGCGCCGCGCCTCGAAGGACAGGCCCAGCGGAAAAGCCCGTTCCGACAGCCAGGCGCCCAAAACCTCGGGCTCGACGCCGCGCAGCCGCGCCAAAGTGACATGCGGCGTGAATTTTCGGGTTTCCGGCGGCAGGCCGTTGCGGCGCGCGATGGATTCATGCGCCGCCTGCAAGCGGGCCAAATGCGCGTCCGGCTTCAATTTGGCGATCAGCGCGCGCGGCTGCGCGCCGCCGAAAACGCCGAGCTCGACCAGTTCCAGCCGGAGCGCGGTTTTCAGAGTTTCGCTGGCGAAAAGATCGGCGTCGATCTCCCTGGCCGTGAGGCTATCGATATCGCCGAGAAAGCGCAGGGTAATGTGGTAGTCCGCCGGCTCCACCCAGCGCGCGCCAAACAACCCGCCGCGAAAGAAGGCAAGGCGCGCCCCGATCTCCGCCGGGATTTCGAAACCGGTGAAAAGCCTGGGCATAACCTGCTCCCGTCATTTCTTTCGCAAACCATCGAGCCAGGTCGTCATTTGCGGCATCATGCCCTTCACGATGACGGCGACGCCCTCGCGGGTCGGGTGCATGCCGTCGGGCAATTGCATGCCCGGATGGCCGGAGACCCCTTCGAGGAAGAACGGATAGAGCGGCGCGTCGTATTTTTTCGCGAGCTTCGGATAGATCGCATCGAATTTGCCGCCAAAATCCGCGCCGAGATTGGGCGCGGCGCGCATTCCCGCGAGGAAGACCGGGATTTTCCGGGCCTGCAGCCGCGCCATGATCGCGTCAATATTGGCTTCGGTCATGCCCGGGTCCTGGCCACGCAGCATGTCATTGGCGCCGATTTCCAATATGACGCCGTCGGCTCCCCCGCCAAGCGCCCAGTCAAGCCGCGCCAGCGCGCCGCTCGACGTATCGCCTGATACTCCAGCATTGTCGATCTCGACGGCATAGCCTTTGTCTCCCAGAGCCTTGCTCAATTGCGCGGGAAAGGCGGCGTCGGCGGAGAGCGAATAGCCGGCCGTCAGGCTGTCGCCCAGCGCGACAAGATGCAAGGGCGCCGCCGCGGCGGGCCAGACAAGAACCAGCAGCGCCAAAAGGACTTCAAACAGGCGCCCTGCAAAAATTATTGGACGAAAGGGGCGCCCGCGCCCATATGCGTCGGGGAGCCGCCTGTCATGCGCCAAAATCCCAAAAATCCGGTATGTCATTTTCACCTTCCGAAAGTTCCTGATGTCCGATCCGGCCATAAGCGTCGCCAATGTCAACCTGTCCCTCGGAAGCGGCGAGGCCAGGGCGCATATCCTCAGGGATATTTGTCTTGATATCGCAAAAGGCGAGACCGTCGCCCTGCTGGGACCCTCCGGTTCTGGCAAGTCGACCCTGTTGATGACCATGGCGGGGCTGGAGGCGCCCGATTCCGGTTCTGTGCGGATCGATGGAAGGCGGCTGGACCAGCTTTCGGAAGACCAGCAGGCTCGGTTTCGCGGCGCGCATATCGGCGTCGTCTTCCAGGCCTTCCATCTCATCGGCACGCTGACGGCGCTGGAAAACGTCGCCATTCCCCTTGAACTCGCAGGCGTCTCCGACGCATTTTCGCGCGCCAGCGACGGTCTGGGGCAAGTTGGGCTTTCCGCGCGGAAAAGCCACTATCCCGCACAAATGTCGGGCGGCGAACAGCAGCGCGTCGCCCTCGCCCGGGCTCTTGTCGCCCATCCCTCGATCCTCCTCGCCGATGAGCCGACCGGCAATCTCGACCAGGCCGTCGGCGCCGAAATCATCGAACTGATCTTTGCCCTCAACCGCGCGCGGGGCGCGACCCTGGTGCTCGTCACCCATGACGAGGCGCTGGCGCAGCGGTGCAGCCGCATCGTGCGGCTGCGCAGCGGGCGAATCGAGTCGGATTCCGCGCACTTGGCGCATGAAAGCGCCCATGCTTGACAGATTGACGCCGCAACGGCTTCACCGCTTCGATCGTGGCCGGGCGATCCTGCGCTTCGCTTTGCGCGACCTGCGCGGGGGACTGCGGTATTACGGCGTGTTCATCGCCTGCCTCGTTCTTGGCGTCATGGCCATTGTCGGGGTCGCCGCGACGTCGCGAGCTTTCCGGGACGGTCTAGCCCAGCAGGGCGCGGGTTTGATTGGCGGCGATCTCTCGTTCAGCCACGCGCAGGGGCCGGCCGGCGCCGAGGAACGCCAATTCCTCGCCGCTGCCGGCAAGACCAGCGCAATCACCGTGCTGCGCGCCATGGCGCGAAAACCCGACGACACAAAAGTCCTGCTGGTCGAGATCAAGGCTGTCGACTCCGCCTATCCACTGGTCGGCGCCGCCACGACCACGCCGCCTCTCGCCCCTGGCGAAAACCTTGCCGCTTTTTTCAACGGGAAGGATGGCGCTCCAGGCATTCTCGCCGACCCGACCATAGAATCCAGACTGGGCGTGAAGATCGGCGACAGGCTTGAACTGGGGTCGGCGAGCTTCACCATCGCCGGCTGGCTGGTCCGCGAGCCCGATTCCATCGGCGGCGTCGGTTTCGGGCCGCGCGTGATGATGAACGACGCCGGCCTCGCCGCCACCGGCCTGATCGTCCCCGGCTCCCTAGCGCGCGCCTCATTGCGCGTCAGCCTGCCGCCCGAAAGATCCGGGGATGCCGACGTCTCCGACTTGCGGAAACGGTTTTCCGCCGTTTTTCCCGGCAGCGGCTATGAAATTCGCGGCCGGGGCGATCCCTCGCCGCAGCTCACCCGCAATATCGAGCGTTTCGCGCAATTCCTCACTCTGATCGGCCTAACCGCGCTGGTCTGCGGCGGCGTTGGCGTGGGCAATTCGATTCGTGGGTTGATCGACAGGAAACGGCGCACCCTCGCCATATTGAAGGCGCTTGGCGCGAGCGGCGGCGAGGCGGCGCAATTCGTGCTGATCCAGGCCATGCTGGTCGCCGCCGCAAGCGCGTTGCTTGGCGCGATCCTCGGCCTTTTCCTGCCGAAACTGCTCGTCGCGCTGCTCGGCTCGTCCCTGCCCTTCCCGATCGAGCCCCAGATTAATGTCATCGATGGTCTCTCCGGATTTGTCTTCGGCCTGCTGACGGCTTTCGCCTTCGCCGCCGCGCCGCTTGACCAGGCGCGCCTGCTGCCGGCTACGACCTTGCTGCGCGAAACGGCGATGAGCGAATCCCGCCCTTCTCGGCCAAGGGGGAAGGTCGTCGCGGTGCTCGCCGCCGCCGCGCTGTTCGCCTTTGCCCTCCTCACCAGCAGCGACCGGCTGCTGACCGCGCAATTCGGCCTGGCGGTGATCGCCAGCTTTGGCCTGCTCTACGCGGTCGCGCTCGCGATCATGGCGCTTGCCCGCCGCGCCCCGCATTCGCGCCTGCTCATCCTGCGACTGGCGATCGGCAATCTGCACCGGCCGGGCGCGCTGACGCCGTCCTTCCTGATTTCCCTCGGCCTGGGGATTACGCTGCTGACCGCGCTGATCGGCGTCGAGCGCAATCTGCGCGCCGAGATCGGCACATCCCTGCCGAAGGACTCGCCGAGCTTCTTTTTCCTCGACGTGCAAAGCGCGCAGGCTGACGAGTTCAGAGCCTTCATCCAGAAGGAGGCGGCCGGCGGAGAGCTGACGGTCGCGCCCATGTTGCGCGGAAGAATCGTCAAGGTGAACGGCGTGGCGTCCGAAGAGGTCAAGCCGACCGACAAGGCGCGCTGGGCGCTCGAAGGCGACCGTGGCGTGACCTTTTCCGCCGTCCTGCCGCAAGGCTCGAAAATCGTCGCGGGCGAGTGGTGGCCGGAGAATTATGCGGGCCCGCCGCTGGTTTCCATGGAGGCGGAGATCGCGCAGGGCCTTGGGCTGAAACTCGGCGATACCGTTTCGGTCAATGTGCTCGGCCGCACGCTGACCGCCAAAATCGCCAATCTGCGCAAGGTCAACTGGCGCACCTTCGGCATTAATTTCGTGCTGGTGTTCTCGCCCAACGCTTTCGCCGGCGCGCCCTTCACCCAGCTGATGACGCTGTCCCTGCCGCAAAAGCCCGACGCGCGCCAGGAGGCGTCCATCCTTTCCGATTCCGCGAAGCAATTTCCGGGGGTCGCCGCCATCTCGATGCGGGAAACCCTGGCGACCCTCGACGACCTCCTGCGCAAACTCTCCGTCGCCATTCAGAGCGCGGCCTCGCTGGCCTTCGTCGTCTCGGCGCTGGTTCTATCCGGGGCGCTGGCGGCGGGGCAGCGGGCGCGCATCTATGAAGCCGTCGTGCTCAAGGTGCTCGGCGCCACGCGGCCCAGGCTGCTGGCGGCGCTGACCGTGGAATTCGCCCTGCTCGGCGCCGCGACCGCCGTTTTCGGACTGCTGGCCGGGGGATTGGTCGCCTGGCTAGTGGCGGCCCAAGTGCTCGAAATGGACTTCACCTTCTTCCCGGCGCAGTCGGCGGCCCTGGCGCTCGGGGCGATCGCTTTCTCCATTTTCATCGGGTTGGCAGGCACTTGGCGCGTTCTTGGCGAGAAACCCGCGCGCCATCTGCGCGAAGAATGACAAAAATGTAATCCGCCGCCAGCCTTTGCGGGCCACTGAACGGCTTGTGCTTTAACCGCGCACAATCCATATTCGATAAGCCGAACCGCTGCGGATTGTCCGGGGCGTTCTTACGGCCTGTCCTTACCACGAGGCGACCATGTCCAACTTTGACCGCAACGCTGCTCCCTGGAGCCGGGGCTATACCCGGACGGGTGCCGATGTAGATCAAGGCCTCCGCGCTTTCATGCTCGGCGTTTACAACAATATGACGATCGGCCTGGCCCTGACGGGTCTGGTCGCGCTTGGCGCTTTCAAGCTCGCGGTGTCCGACGTCCCCACCGCGACCTTGATCGGTTCGCATATCTATCTCACCGATTTCGGCGCCGCGCTCTATCTGAGCCCGCTGCGCTGGCTGGTGATGTTCGCGCCCCTGGCCTTCGTTCTGTTCTTCTCCTTCAAGATCGAGACAATGGCGGCGTCCTCGGCGCGCACCCTGTTCTTCGCCTTCGCGGCGGTGATGGGCCTGTCGATCTCGTCGATCCTGCTGGTCTATACCGGCGCCTCGGTGTCCAGGGCCTTCTTCATCACCTCGGCGAGCTTCGGCGCCCTGAGCCTTTACGGCTACACGACCAAGCGCAGCCTGGCCGCGATGGGCTCCTTCCTGATCATGGGCCTGTTCGGCGTCATCATCGCCAGCATCGTCAATATGTTCGTGCACAGCACGGCCTTCCAGTTCGGCCTGTCCATCCTGACGGTGCTGATCTTCGCCGGCCTGACCGCCTGGGACACCCAGTCGATCAAGGAAATGTACCTGCAATCGGACGGCTACGAGGTCGCAACCAAGAAGTCGATCAACGGCGCGCTGCGGCTCTATCTCGACTTCATCAACATCTTCATGGCGTTGGTGCAGCTTACGGGCCAGCGCAACGACTGATTTTCCTCCCCCGTTTACGAAAAACCCCGCGAGAAATCGCGGGGTTTTTTGTCTCTCCGCCCTTGCGGGCTATCAGAACATACATCATCGATAGGTCCGCTCACCAGGGCGGCGCAGCTTGGAACTCCCGCCAGCCGATGCGGATTCTCACGCCAAGGCCAGTTGCCGCAGCACATAATGCAAAATGCCGCCGTTCCTGTAGTACTCAATCTCATCCGCCGTCTGGATGCGCGAGTTCACCGGCACGTTCTTCACCGTGCCGTCGGCATAAGTGATTTCCACTTCAAGTTTCTGGCGCGGCGACAGGTCGGTTAGCCCCTTGATCGACACGAGCTCGTCGCCCTTCAGATCGAGAGTCTTCCAGCTCGTTCCATCCTCGAAGGTCAGCGGCAGGATGCCCATGCCCACGAGGTTCGAGCGGTGGATGCGTTCAAAGCTCTGGGCGATGACGGCGCGGACGCCCAGCAGGTTCGTCCCCTTGGCGGCCCAATCCCTGGAGGAGCCATTGCCATATTCGATGCCGGCGAAAACCACGAGCGGCGTTTTGGTCTTCTGGTATTTCATCGCCGCGTCAAAGATCGGCATTGTCTCGCCGCCGGGAAAGAATTTGGTATTGCCGCCTTCCGGCGTATTGCCGTCGGCGTCGGCCAGCATGAAATTCTTGATGCGTATATTGGCGAAAGTGCCGCGCATCATCACTTCGTGATTGCCGCGACGCGTGCCGTACTGGTTGAAGTCTTCGGGCTTCACCTTGTTGGCGATCAGATATTTGCCGGCCGGCGAAGCCGCCTTGATCGAACCGGCCGGTGAAATGTGGTCGGTGGTGATCTTGTCGCCGAACAGCGCCAGCACGCGGGCGCCCTCGATGTCGGCGACGGGCTTGGGATCCATGGTCATGCCCTTGAAATAGGGCGGGTTCTGGACATAGGTCGACTTGTTGTTCCAGGCGTAGGTCTGGCTTTGCGGCGCCTTGACCTTGCGCCAGTTCACATCGCCCTTGAACACGTCGGCATATTTCGAATTGAATATCGCCTTGGTGACGTTCTTGCGAATGAATTCCTGGATTTCCTGCGAGCTCGGCCAGATGTCGCGCAGGAAGACGGGCTCGCCCTTCTTTGTGTGTCCCAGCGGTTCCCTGGTGAGGTCCTTCTGGACGGAGCCGGCGAGCGCATAGGCGACGACCAGCGGCGGCGAGGCCAGATAATTCGCCTGCACGTCAGGCGAGACGCGTCCCTCGAAATTGCGGTTGCCCGAGAGGACCGCCGCGGCGACGACGCCATTGGCGTTGATCGCCTTGGAGATTTTCTCCGGCAGCGGGCCGGAATTGCCGATGCAGGTGGTGCAGCCGAAGCCGACGAGGTTGAAGCCGAGCTTGTCGAGCGGTTTTTGCAGCCCGGCCTTGATGAGATATTCAGCGACGACTTGCGAGCCCGGCGCCAGCGAGGTTTTTACCCAGGGCGCGACTGTCAGGCCGGCGGCGACGGCGTTGCGCGCCAGCAGGCCCGCGCCGATCAGCACGCTCGGGTTGGAGGTGTTGGTGCAGGAGGTGATGGCGGCGATGACGACATCGCCCTGGCCGATGTCGAATTTTTCGCCTTCGACCTTATAGCGTTCGCCGATCTGGGCGATCTTCTTGTATTCGCTCTCCATCGCAGCCGTGAAGCCGGCGGCGACGGCATCAAGGGCGATGCGGCCTTCCGGGCGCTTCGGTCCCGCGAGCGAGGGGACGACCGTCGAGAGGTCGAGTTCGATCGTGTCGGTGAAGACCGGTTCGGGCGCGGTTCGGGTGCGGTAGAGGCCCTGCGCGCGGGCGTATTTCTCGACGAGGTCGACGCGGGCCTTCTTGCGGCCGGTCTTGTCGAGATAATGGATGGTTTCCCCGTCGATCGGGAAAAAGCCGCAGGTCGCGCCATATTCCGGACCCATGTTGGCGATGGTCGCGCGATCCGCCAGGGTCAGTGAATCAAGGCCCGGTCCGAAGAACTCGACGAATTTCCCGACCACGCCCTTTTTACGCAGCATCTGCGTGACCGTGAGCACCACGTCGGTCGCGGTGATGCCTTCCTTGATCTTGCCGGTGAACTTGAAGCCGACGACCTCGGGCAGCAGCATGGACTGGGGCTGGCCGAGCATGGCGGCTTCCGCCTCGATGCCGCCGACGCCCCAGCCGAGAACCGAGAGGCCATTGACCATGGTCGTATGCGAATCCGTGCCGACCAGCGTATCGGGATAGGCGACTTCGACATTGACGGCCTTGCCGCGCGCCGGCTGGTATTTTTCCTTCTTGGTCCAGACGGTCTGGGCGAGATATTCGAGATTGACCTGGTGGCAGATGCCGGTGCCCGGCGGCACAACCGAAAAATTGTCGAGGGCGTCCTGACCCCATTTGAGGAAAGTATAGCGTTCGCCGTTGCGCGCATATTCGAGGTCGACATTGGTCTTGAGCGCCGTCCTGCTGCCGTAGGCGTCGACGATCACCGAATGGTCGATGACGAGATCGACGGGCACCAGCGGATTGATCTTTTCAGGATCGCCGCCGAGCGCGGTGAGGCCGTCGCGCATGGCGGCGAGATCGACCACCGCGGGGACGCCGGTGAAATCCTGCATCAGCACGCGCGCGGGACGGAAGGCGATTTCCTTCTCGACCTTGCCTTTATTTTCAAGCCATTCGGCGACGCCGAGAATATCCTCCCTGGTGACGGAGCGGCCGTCCTCGTGGCGCAGCAGGTTTTCGAGCAGCACCTTCATCGAATAGGGCAATTGCGAAATGCCCTTGAGACCGTTCTTCTCGGCCGCCTTGAGCGAGAAATAATGATAGGACTTGGTCCCGACCTTGAGGGTCTTGCGGCATTTGAAGCTGTCGAGTGAAGCCATCGCTGGGACGTCCCGAAGTTGGCGAGAAAGGCGCGGAAAAGAGCTGATCACGAACTTATAGATAATTACGCCAACGCAGGCTACACAAACAAAGTTCAGACCGCCGGGCGTTTCAGCGGTCGAGCCGATGAAGAAACAGGATTTCGTTTTGCGCCAGCAGCCTGGGTTCCGCCTGTCCGCGCGTTCGCTTCGCGTCGAACGCGGCGGGCGCGCCATCATCAACGATGTCTCGTTCGAACTTGGCTCGGGCGAGGCCTTGCTGGCGCTGGGGCGCAATGGCGCGGGCAAATCAACTCTGCTTCGCGCGCTGGCGGGATTGCTGCCTCTTGCCGGCGGCGAGCTGACCTTCACCGGCGGCAATGCCGCGCCCTTGTGCGAACAAGCGCATTACGTCGGCCATGCCGACGGGTTGAAAACCGCGCTGACGGCGCTGGAAAATCTTGAATTCTGGGCGTCGATGCTGGGGGCGCGAAAGCTCGCCCCCCAGCAGGCTTTGGAGAAAGTCGGCCTGGCGCGGATCGGCGATTTTCCTGTCGGCTATCTCTCCGCCGGTCAGAAGCGCCGCGTCGCCCTGGCGCGGCTCTTTGTCGCCGCGCGTCCCGTGTGGATTCTCGATGAGCCCGCGACCGCGCTCGACGTTGGCTCGCAGGAGCGGTTCGCCCAAGCGATGGCTGAGCATCGCGCGGAGGGCGGCATGATTCTCGCGGCGACCCATGCGCCGCTTGGGCTTGTCGACGCCAGGGAATTGCGTCTCGACCGTGGGTTCGCATTAGCCGGAGCCGCCGCCTGATGTCGTTGCAACCGATTTCCCGGCCGCTCCTCTCGCTTTTTCTGCGCGAAACGCGCATCGCCCGCTCTGTTGGCGGCGGCGGCGCCATCGGCGTGGTGTTCTTTCTTATTCTGGTCAGCCTGACCCCTTTCGCCATCGGGCCTGACCTGAACCTCCTCTCGCGGATTGGCCCGGCCATCCTGTGGATCGCCGCGCTGCTCGCGACCCTGCTCGGCCTCGACCGTCTTTTTCAGGCCGACGCCGACGATGGCTCGCTCGACCTGTTCATGATGAGTTCGACGCCGCTCGAACTTGTCGTTCTCGTCAAATGCGCGGCGCATTGGGTGCTCACCGGCCTGCCGCTGGTCGCGGCGGCGCCGCTGCTTGGCCTGATGCTCGGCCTGGAGCCAGAGGCGCAGGCGGGTGTCGCGGCCTCCTTGCTGGCCGGAACCCCTGCGTTGACCTTGCTCGGCGCCATTGGGGCCGCATTGACGGCGGGCCTGCGGCGCGGCGGCTTGCTGATGGCGGTGCTGATCCTGCCGCTGACCACGCCGGTGCTGATTTTCGGCGTCTCCACAGCGGCGGCGGCGAGCGGCGGCACGGTGCCTTTCCACACGCCCTTGCTGATCCTTTGCGCCCTGTCCCTGGCGACCATCGCCGGCGCGCCTTTCGCCGCTGCGGCGGCGTTGAGGGCGAGGGAGGCGTGAATCGAGCAAGAGCACAAATCCGCGCGGCCATAGGTATCGACCAGGTCCTGCAAAACTGGCCTGTGAGTATATTCCGAATCTCCCGTGATCCTGGTCCGGGTGGCACCCTTACGCGGCAGGCGCATTTAGACGCTGGCCAGACTATTGGGATGTCGTGATGAAGCCGGATATAAAAGACGTTTTTGCCTCGGCAACGGCGATAGAAGACGCCGGCCCTTGTGACGCCCATCCTGTTGACATCGAGGTCGGCGGGCGGATTCGCACGCTGCGCTTGTTGCTGGGACTAAAACAGCATTCGCTCGCCGAGATGATCGGCGTCACGCACCCCGAACTGCAGAAATATGAGGCGGGCGCCAGCAGGCCAGAAGCGAGGCGTCTTCTCGGTATTTCCGGCGCTCTGAACGTTCCGGCGTCGTTTTTCTTCGGAAGCTTTCCCGCGCTGGCGGCGGAGTGATGGCCCCTCAAATCCCTCCAGGCCGGAAGGCGCAATGGTGACTGGCTCGTCCCATTCAGCACACTCGATATTCCTGCGAAACCTCGGATGGTCTGGTTTTTTCGAGGATCAGCTCAAGCTTGATGATTCGGCGTTGGAACCCTGCCGGATTGCCTCGGTCCACCGGACGCGCCTGAGCGCGATGTGTCCTGTCGGCTCAATCCAATTGACGCTCGCCGTCCACGAGAACACCGGCGATTTTGCTGTCGGCGACTGGGTGCTTGTCGATCCGCAAACGCATGCGCTGAAGCGTCGATTGAGCCGCAAGTCAGTGATGTCGCGCCATGCGGAAGGGGCGAAGACCCCGCAACTTGCCGCCGCCAATGTCGACACATTGTTCATCGTCACCTCCTGCAACGCAGATTTCAATCCCGCCCGGCTGGAGCGCTATCTGGCGCTGGCGAATCAGGCGAGGATCAATCCGGTGATTCTGCTGACCAAGGTTGACGCGACGGATGATGCGAAAGCCTATCGGCGCCAAGCCGCGGGTCTGCAACGCGACCTGGCCGTCGTGACGCTGTCGCCGCATTCGCTCGACGCCGCGACGGCGCTGGCCCCCTGGTGTGGACCTGGACAGACCGTGGCGCTGGTTGGCTCTTCGGGCGTTGGCAAATCGACTTTGGTCAATATTCTCGTGGGGACGCAGGCGGCGCCTCAGCAAACCCAGGAGGTTCGCGAAAGCGACGCGAAGGGGCGCCACACGACCACGTCGCGCTCGATTCACCGCATAGAGGGGGGAGGCTGGGTGGTCGACACGCCGGGAATGCGCACGCTCCAGATCAGCAATGCGGCCGAGGGCGTCAGCACCCTGTTCGCGGAAATCACCGAACTCACCCCGCATTGCAGGTTTCGCGATTGCACTCACGCCCATGAACCCGGCTGCGCCGTGCAGGCCGCCGTAGCCGAGGGAACATTGGCGCCTGAGCGACTTGCGCGATGGCGCAAGCTCGTTGATGAAAACAGCCACAACACGCCTGACAAAACCGCCCCGCACAATAACGGACGTGCGCCCAATCGCGGCAAAAGGCGTTGATTAGTCATCCACTTCCGATTTGCTCGGAACAAGGTTCCAGGCTGCGATGTGGGTCCTGCAGCGATCGCGTTTCGACAGCCGACTTGATGGCCGAGACGATTTCAGCGTCTCCATAGGGTTTGCGTAACACCGGCCACTGGTGAAACGCGGCCGGAACTGCGGACGCGTCGGAGCCGGTGGAAATGATGACGGCATGTCCGGAGCGGACGATCGACGCCGCGACATCGTCCGCCTTCTGCCCATAAAGATGCAAGTCGACGATCGCCACGTCAAAAGCCGCTGTTGTCGCGAGACTATGCGCCTCGGCCAGGGTTCCGGCCGTTCCGACGACCACGAACCCTTCGTCTTCGATGACTTCGCCAAGGCAGAGCGCCAGCATGGCCTCGTCTTCGATGATAATCACGCGGAGTCCGGCCAGTGCGCAGGCATCGCGTTCAGCCGATTTCAAGCAAATCACCCCTCGATTGTCAAACTTGGTCGCAAGGTCAAACGCAGCTTGTTTGAGTATTTTACATGCATCTGATTTGTCAGCGCGGCAATGGTAAAGGTGATAAGGATGGATAAAATCATAAATCATCGTGCGCCGTGGCAGGGACGACCTCATGCATTCCGGTTTTGTCAAATGGCGTATAACGGGTTTACCAATCATCCTCGCCGCAATATTGGCGGTTTTTGTCGTATTTTTTGTCATTCTAGGGTTTGCCAACGAAAACGCCCTGGGCTGGATCAGGCACACCTCTGAAGTGCGGGCCTCGCTGGCGGCTCTTTCGGCTGATTTGGTGGAGACGACGCACGACCGATTGATGTTTTTGCAAACAGGGCAAAAGCAATTCGTCGTCGCAAGAACTGCCGCGGCGCAAATCATGGTCGACCGGTTGCGTGCGACCACAGCGCTCATTCAAGACAATCCCGACCAGGTCAAGCGGCTTGGGGAGTTGAAGGACTTGATCGACCGGCAATTGGCCTCCGGCGCGGCTTTGATCGAAAAGCGAAGCCTTGGCGAAGGTCCGTTGGTCGAGAACAATCCAGTGCAAGCGCTGATCGACATTGAAACGACGCGCCAGAAAATTGCGGAGATCGAAGGGATCGAAAAAGCACTTTTCGATGCCCGCACGGCGGCCGAATCCCGCTATCTCCAGATGTTCTCGATATCTTTCGCCTTGATCGGCTTGCTGGTCGTCGTCCTGCTTCTCGTCTGGTGGCGGCAGACTCTGAACGCCATCAGGACGCTGGCCGAGACCAACGCCAAACTCGCCGCGAGCCTGGCCGACCGCGACAAGACCGAAGCGCAACTTCGCCACCTGCAAAAGATGGAGGCGATCGGCCAATTGACCGGAGGGCTGGCGCATGATTTCAATAATATGCTCGCCGTCATCATTTCCTCGCTGAACCTCGCGCAGAAAAGACTGGCGAAAGGAGCGGCCAACGTCGATCAGCTGCTGGAAGGGGCGCTCGAAGGCGCCCAACGCGCCGCAACGCTGACCAGCCGCCTGCTCGCCTTTTCCAGGCAGCAGCCTCTGGAGCCCAGGGCGCTCAATCTCAATCGCGTCGTCGGCGGCATGGCGGACATGATCGCCCGCACGATCGGCGAGGGGGTCAAGGTCGAGACCGTTCTTTCAGGTGGCTTGTGGACTGCCAACATCGACGTCAGCCAGATGGAGAACGCGCTTCTCAACCTGTGCGTCAATGCACGGGATGCGATGTCGAGCGAAGGCGCGCTGACCATCGAGACGAGCAATGCGCACCTCGACGAATCCTATGCCAGAAACAATCCCGATGTGCGGGCCGGCCAATATGTGCTGATCGCAGTGACCGATACCGGGGGCGGCATGACCAGCGAAGTCCTAGCCGCCGCCTTCGACCCGTTTTTCACGACCAAGGATGTCGGAAAAGGCTCCGGTCTCGGCTTGAGCCAGGTGTTCGGCTTCGTCAAGCAATCCGGCGGCCACGTCAAGATCTATTCGGAAATTGGGCACGGCACGACGATCAGGCTTTATCTTCCCCGGTTTTTCCAACTCGCATCGGACGGCAGCGCCGCGAGCCAGCAGCGACACAAAGAAACGCGCGAGATCCCGCGCGGTGATTGTCGCCAGATCATTCTGGTGGTGGAAGACGAGACCCAGGTGCGCGGGCTGACGGTCATGACCTTGCGGGAGCTGGGCTATACGGTCGTTCACGCGGAGGACGCCGCCACGGCCTTGCGGCAGATCGAAGCGCATCCCGAAATCGACCTGCTGTTTACCGATATCGTGATGCCCGGCATGAACGGCCGCAAGCTCGCCGACGAGGCCGTTCGACGCTGGCCGCAGTTGAAAGTCCTGTTTACGACGGGATTCACACGCAACGCCGTCGTTCATGGCGGCGTGCTCGACGCTGGCGTCAACTTCATCTCGAAGCCGTTCACCATCGAGCAATTGGCCGCCAAGGTCAGCGGCGTCTTCACGCAGCCGGCGATGTGAGCGCGGAGCAAGAGCAAACGGCCCGCCGGAAGCCGGCGAGCCGTCAATCCAAGTTTTCGCCTCAGGCTTCCACGGTTTCGGCGATTTCGACGAATTCCGGGATCTTGTCGAAATTCATGTAGCGGTAGACTTCCTCGGTCTTGCCGGCGAGGCCGCCGACCTCAGCCATATATTCGGCGAAGGTCGGGATCTTGCCCAGCAGCGCCGCGACCGAGGCGAGTTCGGCCGACGAGAGGTAGACGCGGGTGTCGATGCCCAGGCGATTGGGGAAGTTGCGGGTCGATGTGGATATGGCGGTCGAGCCCTTGCGGACCTGGGCCTGGTTGCCCATGCAGAGCGAGCATCCTGGCATTTCCATGCGGGCGCCTGATTTCCCCAGCGTGGCGTAATAGCCTTCCTCGGTCAGGATATGGGCGTCCATCTTGGTTGGCGGCGCGATCCACAAGCGCGTCGGAATGTCCGACTTGCCCGCCAAAATCTTTCCGGCAGCGCGGAAATGACCGATATTGGTCATGCACGAGCCGATGAAGACTTCGTCGATCTTGTCGCCGGCGACCTCCGATAGAACCTTGACGTCGTCGGGATCGTTCGGGCACGCCAGAATCGGCTCCTTGATGTCGGCCAGATCGATCTCGAACACGGCGGCGTATTCGGCGTCGGCGTCGGGCTGCAACAGGGTCGGGTTGGCGATCCAGGCCTGCATGGCGGCGATGCGGCGCTCAAGCGAGCGGCGATCCTGGTAGCCCCCGGCGATCATCCACTTCATCAGCGTGATGTTCGAGGTCATGTACTCGATGATCGGCTCCTTGTTCAGGCGCACCGTGCAGGCGGCGGCCGAACGTTCGGCGGAGGCGTCGGAGAGCTCGAAAGCCTGCTCCACTTTAAGGTTCGGCAGGCCCTCGATCTCGAGGATGCGGCCGTTGAAGACGTTCTTCTTGCCCTTTTTCTCGACCGTCAGCTCGCCCGCCTGGATCGCCGCCAGCGGAATGGCGTTGACGAGATCGCGCAGGGTGACTCCCGGCTGCATTTCGCCCTTGAAGCGGACGAGCACCGATTGCGGCATGTCCAGCGGCATGACGCCGGTCGCCGCCGCGAAGGCGACGAGGCCCGAGCCCGCGGGGAAGGAAATGCCAATGGGGAAGCGGGTGTGGCTGTCGCCGCCGGTGCCGACCGTGTCGGGCATCAGCAGGCGGTTGAGCCAGGAATGAATGACGCCGTCGCCCGGACGCAAGGATATGCCGCCACGGTTGGAGATGAAGGTCGGGAGTTCGTGATGGGTCTTGACGTCGACGAGCTTCGGATAGGCCGCGGTGTGGCAGAAGGACTGCATCACCAAGTCGGCGGAGAAGCCGAGGCAGGCGAGGTCCTTCAACTCGTCGCGGGTCATCGGTCCCGTGGTGTCCTGCGAGCCCACCGTGGTCATTTTCGGTTCGCAATAGGTTCCCGGGCGCATGCCCACGCTTTCGGGCAGTCCGCAGGCGCGTCCGACCATTTTCTGGGCGAGGGTGTAGCCCTTGCCGGTGTCGGCGGGGACGGAGGGCAGGCGGAACAGCGTCGAGACCGGGAGGCCCAGCGACTCGCGAGCCCTGGCGGTGAGGCCGCGGCCGATGATCAGCGGAATTCTGCCGCCGGCGCGCACTTCGTCGAAGATCACGTCCGACTTCAGCGTGAATTCGGAGATGACTTCGCCGTTCTTCAGGGCCTTGCCGTCATAGGGGCGCAGTTCCACGACATCGCCGGTTTCCATTTTGGTGACGTCGAGCTCGATCGGCAGGGCGCCGGCGTCTTCCATGGTGTTGTAGAAGATCGGCGCGATCTTGGTTCCAAGGCACACGCCGCCGAAGCGTTTGTTGGGGACATAGGGGATGTCCTGCCCTGTAAACCACAGGACCGAATTGGTGGCCGACTTGCGCGAGGATCCCGTGCCGACGACATCGCCGACATAGGCGACCGGCAGGCCCTTGGCGACCAGCGCCTCAAGCTGCTTGATCGGGCCGCGGACGCCGGGCTCGTCGGGGACGATGCCCGGCCGGGCGTTTTTCAGCATGGCCAGGGCGTGCAGGGGAATGTCGGGACGGGTCGAGGCGTCGGGGGCCGGCGAGAGATCGTCGGTGTTGGTTTCGCCATTGACCTTGAAAACGGCGACGGTCAGCGAAGCGGGAACTTCCGGACGGGAGGTGAACCATTCGGCGTCGGCCCAGGACTGGATGACGCCCTTGGCGTTGGCGCACCCCTTGTCGGACAGCTCCTTCACGTCATGGAAATAGTCGAACATCAGCAGGGTCTTCTTCAGACCCTCGGCCGCCACGGTTCCGACATCCGAATCAGACAGAAGGTCGATCAACGGCTTGATGTTGAAGCCGCCGAGCATGGTGGCGAGCAATTCGGTCGCCAGCTTGCGCGAGACGAGGGCGTTTGTCTCGACGCCCTTGGCGACGGCGTCGAGGAAGCCGGCTTTTAAGCGGGCGGCGTCGTCGACGCCTGCGGGAACGCGATAGGTCAGCAATTCCACGAGAAACGCCTCTTCGCCCGCAGGAGGATCGCGCAGCAGGGCGATCAGGCCCTCGGTCTGCTTGGCCGACAGCGGCAGCGGGGGAATTCCCAGCGCGGCGCGTTCGGCGGCATGGGCGCGATAGGCGGCAAGCATCGACATGGGCAGGCTCTTTCTCTGCGAACGGGTGGAAACGGGCGAGGCGGAAGGCTCGACTCGAGAAACTGAGGACGCATAAACGACAAGCGAACCCGGCGCGTCAATTATCGTTTTTGCTAAGCGGCTGTCCCGGGAAGCGCCGCTTTTGCAGCACGGCAAAACGACGAAGCCAGGCGCTCGGACAATTCGGGAATAGCCAAGCCCATATTTAATAAGCGATACTAGCCTGGAAACCGTGCCCAAAACTTGCGCTTCGCGGTCATTTCGTCGGCAACCAATTGCATTTGGCGGCGAGCCCGCCTAATCAAGCGGCGAAAGGCTGGAGTCGATGCTCAAATACGCCAATCCCACTCATTTCCTTGTCCTGGC
>Ga0182030_10011868_pt1 | contig 17532 bp, 11 predicted proteins | sample 812S3MmetaG_FD_121299 | JGI IMG/M metagenome (GOLD analysis project Ga0182030, IMG submission 121299) | Permafrost microbial communities from Stordalen Mire, Sweden - 812S3M metaG (Illumina Assembly) | ecosystem: Environmental > Terrestrial > Soil > Wetlands > Permafrost | place: Sweden...
CGAGGAACTGCCCAAGCTCATGCCCGAAGTGGACGCGTTCATGGGCATTGACCAAGTCGCGCAAGTCGGCGACATCGTGGACCAGGCGATTGCCAACCGGGCAGGAAAAGTTGGAAGTCAGAAGTCAGAAGTCAGAAGTCAGAAGCAAAAAGTCGTCGGGCGCTTGAATGAACTGGAGAAAAAGCGTGACGTTTCCGGCCACGAAAAAGAGGAATCCCTGCGCGGCACGGACAAATTCGGCAAAACCAAAACCGTCGTCGCGCCCCAATCCGCAATCCGCAATCCGCAATCCGCAATTTTGGATGTCACCGCGCGCCCAATCTTCATTCCCGATTTTGGCACGCCGCGCTTTCGCCTGACGCCGAAACATTTTGCCTACGTCAAAATCGCCGAAGGCTGCAATCATCCGTGCAGCTTCTGCATCATTCCCCGGATGCGTGGCTCGCATCGCAGCCGCACGCAAAGCGACATCGTCAAGGAAGCCAAGGCGCTCATCGCCGACGGCGTGAAGGAGATCAATTTGATTTCGCAGGACTCGACGTATTACGGACTGGATTTGCGCCCGAAACACAGCCGCGCGATTTCCTCGCCGGAGAAATTTTCCGCCGCGACCAAATCTTTGTCGGCAGACGCCACGACCATTTGCACGCTGCTGCGCGAATTAAACTCGTTGAAAGGCGATTTCTGGATTCGGTTGCTCTACACGCATCCGGCGCATTGGACGGACGAGCTCATCCAAACGATTGCCGAATGCAAGAAAGTCGCGCGCTATGTGGACATCCCGCTCCAGCACATCCACGCGAACATGCTTGAACGGATGCGGCGCGAGACCTCGCAGCAATACATCGTGGATTTGATCCGGAAAATCCGCGCCGGCATTCCCGGCATCGCGCTGCGGACGACGTTCATCGTCGGTTTTCCGGGCGAGACCGAGGCGAGTTTTGAGACGTTACTTGATTTCATCCGCGAGACGAAGTTCGAGCGGCTTGGCGTGTTCACCTATTCGCAGGAGGACGGCACGCTCGCAGGCAAGATGGCTGGCCAGATTTCCGACAAGGTGCGCCAGAAACGCCGCGAACTCGTGATGACCGCGCAGCACCAGATTGCCAAACAGGTTTCGGAATCGTTCGTGGGCCGCGTGATCAAGGTCATCGTCGAAGGTGAGGCGAATGCGAAACAATTGCAGGGCGCGAACGTCAGCTCCTGGGAACACGGCCTCATCCGCGAAAAGGAAATTTCAAATTTGAAATTGAAAATTGGAAATTATCGGGTCGCGCGTGGCGAGGCGGATGCGCCGGATATTGACGGACGCGTCTATGTGCGCGGAAAACTGCCGGTGGGAAAATTCGCCCAGGTCAAAGTCGTTGGACACACGGATTATGATTTGATTGCCGAGCCGGCTTCTTAATTAAATGCCAATGAAATCATCTGGTTTCTGGATAATTGAATACTTTGCCCGCCAAGGCCGTCAAAGTTTGTGACACGGTTCACCATTTCAAACAACGTTCATTTATGAAAAGCTTTTCTCCCAAACATTTTCCATGTGTCTTGGCGGTCGCATTGGCGCTGGCGGTCGGAAGCTGGCCGCAAAATTCCAACGCCCAGACGCCGCCCGCGCCGGCGGCAACGGATACTTCGGTGGTGCCCGCCACGCCGGTCGCGCCGCCGCCGAACATCGTTCCCGGCAGTCCGTATGCGGAAGTGGTGCGGCTCACGCAGGCGGGCGTGGACGAGAGCATTATTACGACTTACGTCCAAAATTCCACCAGCCTGTTCAATCTGGATTCGGACAAGATCATTTATCTCACCAACCTTGGCGCGCCAACCACCCTGGTGACGGCGATGATGCAGCGCGACCAGCAATTGCAACAACAGTTTGCCGCCAATCAAGCCGCGCAACAGGCGCAGCAGTCACCGCCGGCAGAAGCCGCCCCGGCTCCCGAAACCACTCCCTCGAGCACGACGGACGTGACACCGCCGCCCGCGCCGGATCAGCCGGTCACGGTGAATTATTTTTACGACAACCTGGCTCCTTACGGCAGTTGGGTGGTGGTTGGCGGTTACGGCCGTTGCTGGCGGCCGACCGTCTGCGTGTATAATTCCGGCTGGCAGCCGTATTGCGACAACGGGCATTGGGTCTATTCCGATTGCGGCTGGTATTGGGCTTCCAGTTACGCGTGGGGCGCGACGTTCCACTACGGCCGCTGGTTTCGTGATGCGAGTATTGGCTGGTGCTGGTATCCCGACACCGTCTGGGCACCGTCGTGGGTGACGTGGCGCTATTCCAATAATTATTGCGGCTGGGCGCCGTTGCCCCCGCACACGGCTTATCAGGCGGGCGTGGGCATTGTCTATAACGGCGGCAATGTGAGCGTGGGCTTCAATTTCGGCCTGGGCGTAAACTGCTTCACGTTCGTTCCGACGCAACATTTTTGCGATCCGCATCCGCGCCACTATTGCGTCGCGCCGGCGCAGGTGACGCAGGTTTACAACAACACGACCGTCATCAATAATTACAACCTCAACAACCGCACCATCGTCAACCACGGCATTGCGGTGGAAAACATCGCCAGCGCGAGCCATTCGACGATTCATCCGGTGCCGGTCCATCAAATCAACAGCGGCTATGCGAATGGCGGCCATAGCCAGCAGTTCAATCGTCCGGCCAATGTTTCGGGCGCAAACCATCAGGGCTATACCCGCGATTTTGGTTCGCCGTTGCGGACGCCGGGTTCGCCGCAAAGCTATTCTCATCAGCCAAATCAAAATGCGATGACATCCCAAGCTGTGCCGCCGCACGTCACCGGCGTTGCCAATCAGGTTCAGCCGCAGCACAACTATATCGCCCCAACGTCGCCGCAACCTTCAGCCCCGGCGACCAGCTACCATGCGCAGCCGGTGCCGGCACGGACTGAAACCGTGCCGGTCAACGGCTCCAGCCCGCAAACCACGGCGGCGCACCAGCAGCCAACGGGAACCCCGCGAAACATGACGCCACAAAATAATTATCATTCGACACCGCAACCATCGGCCCCGGCTTACACGCCCGCACCCGCGCAGTCGCAGCCAGGCGGTTATCAACATCAGCCGGGCGGCAGTCAGCAACCAGGCGGCAGCCGCTATGGGAACAATGGAAACCAAAACTGGCCGGGGCATTGATTTAAGCCAAAGCTTCCATTTTCCAAACGCCGCGCGGAAGTTTCCATGCGGCGTTTTTGCTTTTGCAGCTTCGCCGCCGCTGGCAAAGTCTCGGCGTGGGAATTTCCCTGCAGCAATTTGAACAGATGAAGAAACGCCTTGGCGGCCGGCCGTCGCGCGCGGCGGCGATTTCCGTGCCCGTCACGCGTCACGCGTCACGCGTCACGCAAACCATTCTCGGCGTGGATCCGTCGCTGCGCGGCACTGGCTACGGCGTCATCCGCTTTGAGAAATCCAGTCCGGTCGCGCTCGCGCACGGAACGATTTCCTGTCCGAAAGACTGGGAACGCTCGCGTTGCCTCGCCAAAATTTCCCAAACCCTCCGCGACATTTTGCGCCAACACCAGCCGGCGGTTTGTGTGGTCGAGGGACTTTTCTTCGCGCAAAATCTGAAGACGGCCATCATCATGGGTGAGGCGCGCGGCGCGGCGATGGCGACCATCGCGGAAGCCGGCCTCGATATTTATGAAATCGCCACGCGCAAGGTGAAGCAGGCGATTGTCGGCTACGGCGCGGCGCAAAAAATCGCCGTCGCCAAGATGGTGCAGCGGATGTTGAACCTCGCCGAACTGCCCGCGCCTGACGCGGCGGACGCGCTGGCGCTGGCGCTGGCGCATGCGCAGGAAAATTCGCGGAACGGATTAACGCAGCCGAAGAAAATTTAAGCCATGGAATTTCATTGCCCCAATTGTCATTCGCCAATTTACAGCCGGAAACTTAAAATTTGTGGCGTATGCGAGCGGCCTTTGCCTAAGGAACTTCTATTGACTGACGAACAAGCGGCCTTTTTGAAAAGCCAGTCTGATCAAGAAGAAAAACGGGCAAAAGAATTTAATCCCAATATTGTTCATGGTGCTGGCGATGGCAGTTCGGGCATGATTTAACATGATCACTTTTCTCCAAGGCAAACTCGTTGAATCGCTGCCCACGCAGGTCGTCGTGGACGTGAACGGCGTCGGCTATGAGGTGCTGATTCCGCTGTCGTCGTTTGATAAAATCCCCGCGCCCGGCCAGCCGGTGAAACTGCTCACGCAACTCATTGTCCGCGAAGACGCGCACATTCTTTACGGCTTCGCGACGGCGGTGGAGCGCGATTTGTTCCGGCTGCTCATCAATAACGTCAGCGGCATCGGCCCGAAAACGGCGCTGAACATTTTGAGCGGCATGAACGCCGTGGTGTTTCGCGGCGCGGTGGCGAATGGCGACGTGAAATCACTCTCGCAAATTTCCGGCGTCGGCAAAAAAACCGCCGAGCGCATCGTCGTGGAGCTGCGCGATAAAATCGGTGCCGCGGGCGCGCTGGAGGCAGCGAGCGCAAAACACGGACTTTCGCCGGACGACCAGAAAACCAACGACGCCACGCTCGCGCTCATGGCGCTCGGCTTCAAACAAATTGAGGCGCACGACGCCGTCCGCGCCGCGCAGGCGATGCTTGGGGCGCAGGCTTCGGTGGAGCAACTCGTCCGCGCGTGCTTGAAAAAAGGATCGTGATGCCAGACAACAAATCCCATACGCAGACGCCCGCCGCCAAAACCAAGCCCCGTAAATCCGGCGGGGTGGTGGTGGCGCATCAGGTCAAGTGGCATCAACGCGCCGCGGCGTGGCTGGTGTTCGCCGTGATTCGCACGGTTTCGGCCACGCTGCGCTACCGGCGGGATGATCGTTCCAACTTTATCCAGGTCGCAACGCCCGGCCCGGCAATTTATTGCGTGTGGCACAACCGGCTGGCGCTTTGCCTGCCGGCGTATTGGGACTATGTCAAAAAGCGCAATCAGACACCCGGTATGGCGGCCATGGTCAGCGCGAGCCGGGACGGGGGATTTCTCACCGGCATTCTGGAATGTTTCAACGTGCAGCCTGTGCGCGGTTCATCCAGCCGGCGCGGGCCGCAAGCGTTGCTCGAATTGACGACCTGGGCCGAACGCGGTTACGACCTCGCCATCACGCCGGACGGACCACGCGGGCCACGTTATATCGTGCAGGAAGGCGTGATGTCGCTCGCGCAGCTCACCGGTTTGCCGATTGTGCCGGTCTCCTATCATTTGAACTGGAAGATCCAGGTAAAAAGCTGGGATCGTTTTCAAATCCCGCTGCCCTTCTCGCGCTGCGAAGTGATTTATGAGAAGCCGATTTTCGTCCCGCGCACTACGACGGATGCCGAGCGCGAGCAATTACGGCTGCAACTGGAGACGAAATTGCGTGCCATTACGCGCGATTAGCCATGATCGCCCGCGTCAGTCTGGAAATCGCGCTGCGCAAGGAGTTTGATTATTCGATTCCGGCGGAGCTGGCCGGACAAATTGACGTCGGCAGCCGGGTGCAGGTGCCGTTCGGCCCGCGCAAAATTCTCGGCGTCGTCACCGCCGTCGCCGAGGAATCCGGACACGCGAATCTCAAGCCCATCCTCAAAGTCATCGGTGCACAAACGCTCGTCACGCCGAAGGTTCTCAAGCTCGCGCGGTGGATTGGCGAATATTACTGCTGCGCGCCGGAGATCGCCTTGAAATCCGTCTTGCCCGAAGCTGTGCGCAAGGAAGACGCCGGCTGGCGCGAAAGATTATTGGTGCGGGCGTTGCCGGTGAGCGGCGAGTTTCCGAAATTGCCGAAGCGCCAGCAGGACGTTTGGAACCTCGTCGAGGAGCGTCGGGAAATTTTGTTGTCGGAACTCGTCGAACTGGCCGAAACGACCGCCGCCACCGTGCGCAAGCTCGAAGACCGCAGCCTGGTTTCCATCACAAATGAGATTTCCGAGCGCGATCCGTATGCGCGCGAAACCATCCTGGCGTCGCAGCCGCTGGTGGTGAATCCGGCGCAAGCCACCGTGCTGGAAAAAATCAAGGCGGCGATGGATGCGGAAAATGATGCGTGCTCCGTGATGCGTGAAAAACCGGAGTTGGCTTCAAGCAACGCATCACGCATCACGCATCACGCACCGCGCACTTTTCTTCTCCACGGCGTCACCGGCTCCGGCAAGACGGAGATTTATTTGCAGGCCATTGCGCACGCGCTGGAGCAAGGGCAGGGCGCGATTGTGCTCGTGCCGGAAATTGCGCTGACACCGCAGACGGTGGAGCGGTTCAAGGCGCGGTTCAGTTCTGGGAAATTGCAAACGCTCGTCGCGGTGCTGCATTCGCACCTTTCCGCCGGCGAGCGGCACGACGAGTGGCACAAGATCCGGCAGGGCCGGGCGCGCATCGTCATCGGCGCGCGGTCGGCGATTTTTGCGCCGGTGGAACCGCTCGGCCTTATCATCGTGGATGAGGAACACGAGCATTCCTACAAGCAGGAGGAGGCACCGCGCTACCATGCGCGCGACGTGGCGGTGATGCGCGGCCAGATGGAAAATGCCGTGGTCGTGCTCGGCTCGGCCACGCCGTCGCTGGAAAGTTTTTACAACTGCAAAAAGGGGAAGTTCACGCTGCTGGAACTGCCCGAACGCGTGGATGACCAGAAAATGCCGCACGTCCGCGTCGTGGACATGCGGCAGACGGCGCGCGACGGCAAAGGCCCGCCGATTTTTTCGCCGCAGCTCAAGGAGGCCATCACGCAGCGGCTGGAGCGCAAGGAACAGACGATTTTGTTTTTGAACCGGCGCGGCTATTCGACATCGCTGCTGTGCCCGAAGTGCGGCTACGTGGCCGAGTGTCCGAATTGCAGCGTATCGCTGACGTATCATCGCATCGAACAAAAACTTTCCTGCCACATCTGCGGTCACAACGCACGCGTGCCGAACATCTGCCCGAACGAGCAGTGTAAAAACCCAGCCATCCGCTTCGCCGGCACCGGCACGCAGAAGGTCGAGGAGGTGCTCGCAAAATTATTTCCGAAGGCGCGCGTGAAGCGCATGGACGCCGACACGATGAAGCGGAAGGACGATTACCGCCATGTCCTCGGTGATTTTCGCACTGGCAAAATTGACATTCTCGTCGGCACGCAGATGATCGCGAAGGGACTGCATTTTCCGAACGTCACGCTCGTCGGCATCATTTACGCGGACTCCGCGCTGCACCAGCCGGATTTTCGCGCGGGCGAACGCACCTTCCAGTTGCTCACGCAGGTTGCCGGTCGCGCCGGCCGCGGCGATGTCGAGGGCGAGGTTTTCGTGCAGGCGTTCACGCCGTTTCATCCGGCCATCCAATACGCGCGGCGGCACGACTTCGTGGGGTTTTTTGATCAGGAATTGGAATTCCGCGAGCAGTTGAAATATCCTCCGTTCAGCCGCGTGGCGCTGCTTACGTTGAAAGGCCGCAACGAGGACAAGGTGAAATTCTCCGCCGACCATTTGAAACGCGAGCTGGAGAAAAAGCTGAAGTCGCTGAAAGATTTGATCATCGCCGGCCCCGCGCCGGCGCCGCTGCTGCGCGCTGAGAATTTTTTCCGTTACCAGATCATGCTGCGGACGCGCGCGATGAGCGCCCTGAGCCGCGAACTGGCAATCGTTGTCCAGTCGCTGACATTGCCTGATGACGTGACGCTCGCCGTGGACATAGACCCGGTGAGCTTGAGTTAGGCCGCCATTTCATCCGCGTTCGTTTCCATTCGTTTTTATCAGCGCGATGCGGCGTTCGTATTCCGCCTCGCTGACCTCGCGCGGGAAAGCTTTGCAGGTTTGCTGAAAGCCGGGGAAATTCCAGAGGTTCGGAAAATCGCGGCACTGCTGCGGCTTCACGGATTGCACGGCGCAATCGTCGCCTTCCAGAAAAATACAGCCGCCGTCCGGCTTTTCCTGCAAGGCCAGCCCGCCGCGATCCCAGCGCAGCCGGGTGAACTGCTGGATGAAATCGGCTTCGTTCATGCCTTTGAACGCCGCGAGCCGGGTGATTTCCGTCTCCGACAAACGCACCTGCCCCGGCCAGCGGCAGCAGGCCGTGCAGCGCTGGCATTCGTAAAAAATCGGCACGCACGAAGATTAACCAAGCCAGCGTGCCGGCCAACTAAATTTTCAACGGCCGGACGCGCTTATTTCCCTTCCACGCCTTTGAGATACGCAAAAATCAGTTCCGGAAGATCGTCGCTGTAACCACCTTCGAGCACGCTGAAAAATGGAATGTTCAACGCGCTCAACTCCCGGCCCAGCCAATGGAAATCCTCCGCCAGCAGCGCGCCTTTCACCAGCGGGTCATGCGCGTAGGCGTCAAACCCGGCGGACACGGCCACGAGGTCGGGCCGGAAATGTTTCAAGTCGTCGAGCGCATGCGTGAGCGTGGCCCGCCAGGTTGAGCGCGGCGCGTGCGGCGCGACGGGATAATTGAAACAGTTGCGCCCGCGATTTTGCGCGCCGGTGTCCGGATACTCCGGATGCTGATGCACGGAAAAAAACTCGACGCCGGGCCGGTTCAGCAGAATGTCCTCCGTGCCGTTGCCGTGATGCACATCGAAATCCAAAACCGCGATGCGCTGGGCACCGGTCGCGGCCGCTTCGAGCACGGCGATGGCGATGTTGTTCAAATAGCAAAAGCCCATGGATTGCTCGCGCGTGGCGTGATGGCCGGGCGGACGCATGAGGCTGAAGGCATTTTCGCCGTTGCGCGCGCATTGCAAGGCATTGAGCGCGGCACCGGCGGAAGCCCGCGCGAATGCGGAAATGTTTTCAAAGAACGGCGTGTCAGCGTCGAAGTCCTGCGGCACTTCCAAGCGCGCGAGCATTTCGGGCGTGTGGGCGCGGAGGATTTGTTCATCGGAAATATTTGCCGGAGCCAGCCATTCCACCGGCAATTCAGTTTGCTGGCGCAACCGTTCGGCGGTGGCCGTGATCCGGGCCGGCCGTTCCGGATGTTCGTGGCGCGAGTAGCCGGCGCATTTTTCGTCGGTGATGATTTTCATTGCGACGCCATGATGGTTAGCAAAAACTCGGGCGAGAACAAATGCAGAATCGCAAAAACTTCAAGCTGATGCCGAAAATATGACCGATGTCTTGCGCACGCGAATCGCCGCCGGTGCCGGCTTGCTCGCCGTGGCGCTCGGCGCATTTGGCGCGCATGGATTGAGAGACATCCTTGTGCAAAATGGAACCACGGCGATTTGGGAGAAGGCCGTGTTCTACCATTTCATCCACACCGTCATGCTGTTTGTGGTCGCGGAACGAAAGCCGTTTGCGGCCGGAGCTTGGTGGAGTTTTCTCGCCGGCATCGTGATTTTCTCCGGTTCACTTTATCTGCTGGCCGTCACGAACGTAAAATGGCTCGGCGCGGTCACGCCAATTGGGGGCGCAAGTTTCCTCGTCGGCTGGGGATGGTTATTTTGGTCGGCGGGGAAAAGTTCGATTGAAAAATAGTGGTGGGCCCGCCCGGATTTGAACCGGGGACCAAGCGATTATGAGTCGCCTGCTCTAACCGCTGAGCTACGGGCCCAACAAGCTTAAAATAAAGGGTTATATGACTTTTTAATGATGCTAAAATTTTGATTGTATCCCGCCTTTGTATCCCGTAGAATGTTGGTGCTTATGACAACATTATCCGCAGACACAGGACGGGATACAAAACCCGTAAAACCGAAGCATGACGCCAACCTCTCGCCGGATGGCAAGTGGCGTTCATTTCCAAAAGTTCCAAATTTGGTGCAATACGTCAGCACAGGCACTTATTTTGGGCGAGTAAAGATTGAGGGCAAGACATTTCGGGAAAGCCTTAACACAAATGTCTTCACCACCGCCAAACTGCTCTTGGGCGACTACATCAAGAAAAAACACAAACGCGCAGCGCATCCCGTCGCCGGAACATTCGGGGAAGCCCGTGCGCTTTACGAGGCTGAACTGGAAGCCGACCACACCTTGAAGGACACTAGCAAGCTTTATCGCCGCAAGTGTATCAAAGCGTTACTTCACTCATGGCCGGAACTCGATGTCCTGCCACCCATCAAAATCACCGAGACGAATTGCCGCGCATGGGCAGCCCGTTACGCGACTGAATACAGTCCGACAGTTTTCAATAATACATTAGGCACGCTGCGTTACATTTTGGAGCGTGCTGGAATCGGCCATGATGAAAACCCGGCGCGAAAAGTTAAACGGCTTGGCGTGAAACCAAAGGAACTGAAATTGCCGGAACGCGATCAATTTGATGCCATTCTTTCCACAGTCGGAACCAGTGGTGCGGGCAAAGCGCGCCACTGTGCGGACTTCATTCGATTTCTGGCATTTTCTGGTTGCCGCTTGAATGAAGCGCGGCAAGTGCACTGGCACGACGTGAATTATGAGAAAATGGAAATCCGTGTGCATAACAGCAAAAGTGCCAAGACCACCAGCAAGCCGGATTTTCGTTTTGTGCCGATAATTCCGCCGATGCTCGAAATGCTGACGCGATTGAAAGAACGCAACCCGAAGCCAGATGAATCCGTTTGTGTAGTCGGTGAGTGTGAGAAGTCTCTGACGCGCGCCTGCCGGTTGCTTGGCATCCATCGGATTACGCACCACGATTTGCGTCATTTGTTCGCCACGCGCTGCATTGAATCCGGCGTGGACATTCCAACTGTCAGCCGGTGGCTTGGACACAGCGACGGTGGCGCGCTGGCGATGAAAACCTATGGGCACTTGCGACGGGAACATTCCGCAGCAATGGCGCAGAAAGTGACTTTTTCTGAAAACAAGAAGACTTGAGCGAGCGAACAAAATGCTCCTGCAAAATTGTAAAAGCCACCTTTGATTAAATATATTCTCTAACCCTTGCGTGATAGTTTTTTCCTCGCTTTGGCAGGCCGTCCTTCTGGCAGCCTGCCTTCGCGCTTGAAACGCTCGGCTTCTCTTCGTTCAACCACCAAGTCCCGGCCAAGTTTTTTTGCTTTGAGCCGTTTGGCCAGAATAAACTGGCGGACTCGTGACTGCGAAACACCAAGCACCCGCGCGACCTCTGCTGTGGTCAGCGGATCAATAGCTGGAAACTACACAGCCCCGCCAGATTTTGGGAGCAAATTCCGCAGGGCATAAACCATAACGCACAAGTTATATTTATGTTGCAACGCGATTCGCTTTCCGATAAAAACCGCATAACAGAAACGGGCTATGGCGAATAAAACAAGAATTCTCATCGTCGAAGACCAAACATCGGTTGCGATGATGATGGTGTATTTGCTGGCGCACGCCGGATGTGAAACGGAAGTGGCAACGACCGGAGCAGAGGCTGTGCAGTTGGCCAAAGAAGGAAACGCCGATTTAATTACGCTCGATATTGATTTGCCAGAAACCAGCGGTTTCGAGATTTGCCGCCATTTGAAAAAACTCCCCCGCTGCTTCGATACGCCGATAATTTTCGTTACAGGCCGTCCCTATGATGAAGACCGGCAACGCGCCTTTGATCTTGGCGCGGTGGATTATATTGCCAAGCCGTTTGACGCGCAAAATTTTGCCAGTCGCATTCTTTCCTACGTCAAACCCGGAGAGATTTCAAATTGTTTCAACCAAACCTGACCCCATGAATCCTACACCCGGTCACAACCACCAAAAAGCTCGTTCCAGTCGCAGCGCAAAGCCGACTTCAATCGCGCCAGCGTCGGCAGGCTGGGCAGGTATTCCCCGGCCTCGATGCTTTGAACGTAACGCACGCTCAACCCGGTCTTTTCAGCGAGCTTTTCCTGGGTCAAACGCCGTTTCGTCCGCTGGGAAAAGATGTTCTTCCCAAACCGGACTCGCGGCGGACTCTTTTTGGGTTTGCGCGCAGGCATCGCCCCATCGTCGCGCAAAGGCCGCCGGGGGAACACGAGGCTTTACATCGTGCCATGTTTTTCGCAGTGTTCGGAAGCTGTTAAACGTAACCCGCTTGTCACTTGTGTTCAGATAAGCAAATGTTAATATCGCGGCGAAGCAGATATGGAAACCAGAAAAAACGTATGAAAGCCACCTTCAATTGGAGAGGTTCAGCCCGGAAGCTGAACGGTGTTTTAACCTGCGCCCTCGTCGTCGCGGGGTTTTTGTTTGGCATCAACGCGCAGGCGCAAATGCCCGGCAACGGCCCCACCAACATCGTGCTGGAATCCTGGTCATTCTATGACACAACCAACTGGCTGGACGATGACGGCTATGCGCCGGTTTCGTTCACCAACATCGCCTATTCCAATCTCGGCGATGGGCAAACGCTCGTCGTGGACACCAATGTTCCAGCGTGGCTGCAATACAATGTCGTTGAAAATGATGGAACGACGAACCTGACGGTTCAACAAGGTTCCGTAACCTTCTGGTTCGCGCCCTCATCCTGGTCGAGCACAAATACGGGCGGGGCCGGGCCGGGTGAATATGGCCGACTGCTGGAAGTCGGCAGTTACACGCCCGATTCCAGTTATGGACTCTGGAACATTTATGTGGATAGCGGCGGAAATAATTTGTATTTCTCGGCACAGACCAACGACTTGTCGAGCAATCTCACCACCTACGTTTCCGCCCCAATCTCTTGGACGACCAATTATTTCCATTCCGTCGCCCTGACGTATTGCGCCACAAACACGACGTTGTATCTTGACGGGACGAACGTATCCAGTGGCCCCGGCGTGACCGTCTATCCCGGCCCGAACGTGCTGACAAACGGCTTTTGCATCGGCAGCGACACCAACGGAATTTATCAGGCGCACGGGCTTTTCGATTTGGTGGCGACGTATAACTATCCGATGAATTCCAATGATGTCCTGCTGAACTACCAGACTCAAATGTGGTCGTTCAGGATCAATCCCAATAACATGGTAATGGAATCATCAATCGTTTCCGCGCCGTCCACCCCGTCCTACACCCCGCAATATGACGTAATCACCGGACAAGGAAACCTGCAATGGGTCGGCGCGGCGTCCAGTTGTTCAAACGGCACCAGCGCCTACAACGTGTGGATCACCAACGTGGTGGTCACGATGGTCGGCAGTGGCACCAACGCCACCATGAACTTGGAGTTCTCCATTGAAGGCGGTTCCAGCGGCGTTCCATTCGATGTCTTCGCCACTTCAGTTTTGTCCTTCGGAACGAACGGGATACCGTGGGCGTGGGAAGGGCAGGGGTATCAATGCAATACCTATCTGCTGACGAACCTGCCAAGCTCGACCTGCTTCCTGATTTTGGGAACGCCGCAGAACACGTCCGGCTACGGCCTGACCGACGCCTTTGAATTGCTGGTGGAAAAAGTCAATCCCGCTGGCGCACAAACGGACAGCTCTGGCGTGCCGTATGCGTGGTATGCCCAATTCGGCTTGGGCGCGCAGTCCGCCATGCAAGACCCGGATTTGGATGGATTGTTGAATTATCAGGAATATCTCTACGGCAGCAAACCGACCGTGCCGGAAGGCACGACCATCTGGGTCGGCACACCAAACGGAACCAGCAGCATCCCTTGAATCTACAATGAAAATGAAATCATGGTTAATGTTGGCGGGAGCCGCCTTTATTTTGCTGGCTCCGCGCCAGGTTGAAGCGGGTGCCTGCATCGCCGCGCGCTTTCACGACTGGCAGGATTTGGGCTGCAACCAGAATAATGCCGGGGCGGGCGGGATGCCAGCCGCCCAATGCCCGGACTGCGGCGGCATGCCGCGCTGGTGGGTGCATGAGCCGTATGAGAACTTGTGGATGTCGGACAAGCCGTTGAGCTACACGATGTCGTCCGGCAAGGAAATGGCCTTTGAATTTTATTACCGGCAACGCTATAAAATGCCGGATGCGGATGAGGTGCCACCCGGACGGAACGATCCCTACGCCGTCGCGCGCGGGGTGTATACATTCGGATCTAACGTCAGTGGCATGACCAATGCCTCATGGGGAAACAACTGGATGATGGCGATTACCTTTTGGGATCAAAGCTGGGAGACCAACTGGTCGCCGAGATCCGGCCCGCCAGTTCGTTATTATCCCCCCTCGTATAATGTTTTCAGCGATGGTTATCAGGCGTTGTTGTTCCAGCCGGACGGCGGGATGAATTATTTCACATCCGATTCCCTGCAAGACCCGGCCAGCCAGATGCGCTTGCAGCCTGTCTCCAGCTATCCGGTGATCACGAACAACCCGGCATCCGACGCCAATGGAATTTATTGGGGCGATCCCGGCATGGGGTTGAAAATAATTCATCCCGACGGCAGCCAGGATGTTTTCGGCCTGGCCCTTAGTTCGATCCCACCGTCAACGTCAACTGGCGGCAATGGAGCCAGCACATCCTCCGCTTTCCTGACGCAACGGATTGACCCGCAAGGCCGGGTGACGAGCGTTGGTTATGAATTTATAGGCTATACGAACTGCTGGCCGATTGAATCAGTCGGCAGGACGCCGGGAAATTACGATCCTTCCTATTATGGATTTCGCATCAAATATGTCGTGGACCCGGATGGCCGCACCAACACTTTTGTGTATGCGCCGATGGTTCATAACAACAATCCGCCGGCTTTCCCGGCGACCAGCCTGTGGCAACTGACCGAGATTGACGATCCCTACGGGCGGAAAGTGCAGTTGGGATACGATCCCTACAGCGGCATTTTGACCAACATCACGGATGCGGCGGGTTTAAGCAGTTCATTCCAATATGCCGCCAGTTGGACGAATTATCCCTACTCTTATTGGCCAAATTACGGCAATCTTCCGCCCACCAATGTCGCCTACATGAAGGTGAATAGCGGCTGGATTACGAATTTGTCCACGCCTTACGGGAACACCACTTTCAGCTATTATCAATTGGCTGATCCCGGTGGTGATACGAATAGTTTCCAGCAACGCGCGGTTTATGTCAGCGAGCCGGCGAACGCGCAACAGCTCTATTTATATCAGCATCAGAATCCCGGCCTTGTGCTGGGTAGCGAAACTTCGCCAACCGTTCCCGGACAGACTGATTTTGACAACGGTTCGACTGGCGGCACCCTGCACTACTCGCTGACTTATCGCAACACGTTCCATTGGGGGCGGCGGCAGTTCACGGCGCTGTCCGGCACGGTGCAGTCAGCCATATCAGGCAGTTTAAGCAATGCGCTCGCCGACTTGACCGCAGCCGATTACAACAAGGCGGAAGAAAAACACTGGCTGATGTCGAGTAACGACTCGTTGTCCATTACTGAAGGTTTGTCCAGCGAGCGCGATCCGTCGCCCGATCCGGCCGGATTAACCACCGGCTTGCGGACTTGGTATAACTATACCGGCAAGCCATCGCCGGAGTTGCTCGGCAGCAATCCCCAGGTCAGTTGCATCGCCCGCATCCTGCCCGACGGCACCAGCCAATACACCACCTACAACTATTATCCGTTTCCCTCCGGTGGAAATTATGTGGGGGTTTATCCTTATTCAGGGCTTGTATCCGACAACGAATCCACCTTTTCAAAACCGGACGGCTCCGTCGGCGTGTTGACCAGCTGGTTTAATTATGCGACCAACAACATAGACCTCATCGGCATCACAAATTCAGCCGGGCAGTATGTGAATTACGGTTACAGCACCAATCACGAAATCACCTCCGCCACCAACGCGCTGAATCAGGTGACAACCTTGAGCTGGGACAACACCCTCGGCACATATAACCTCCTCGGCGTCCAATTTCCAAGTGGGCGGAGCGTGGCACTAGCTTATTATCCACCGGCAAGAGGAATCTGGCATTTCACGAATGCCACCACCGGTTTGTTGAAACAAATCGTTATCGAACCAGAAGGGCGTGTGTTCAACATCATCCCGTCCGCAGGGTTGCCCGCAAACGTGACGGATGATCGCGGCTTGACGGTGAACAACACATGGGATGGGCTGAACCGCCTCACCGGCACGAGCTTTCCAGACAATACATCCATTTCCAACATCTATTACCGGCTCGATCTGGTTGCCACCAAGGATCGCCTTGCCAACTGGGCATATTATGGCTTTGATGGCTTGCAGCATCTCACGAGCGTCACCAACGCGAACAATGCCGTGACCAGTTACAGTTGGTGCGGCTGCGGTTCGCTTTATAGTGTCGTGGATGCACTCAACAACACCAACATTCTAAATTATGATAACCAGGGCAATCTGACTGGCGTATCATTCGCTGACAACAGCAGCGTGGGCTATCAATATGATCTTGCCGGACGGATGAATTACGCTTTTGACGGCGCGAGTCGAGGGGTACAAATCGGCTACAACAATCAGGGTTTGGCCACCACTGTCACCGGGGCAAACGGCTTGTTGAAACAGACGATATTTGATGCCGTGAACCGCCCCATCAGCATCACCGACGCCAATGGCGTGACCGCCACCAATCAGTTTGACCCCATCAACGAATTGCTCAAACGGACTTGGCTGGGTAGTGGTGGCACCCTCACCGCCACCGAAAGTTTCGGCTACAGCACTAACGGCTTGGTTGCCTACACCAACCGCGACCTGAAGGTGACGTTCTACGGCCGTGACGGCGCGGGGCGGCTGACGAATGTTATCAACGCCAATCTGGAGGTGACGCGCTACGCCCTCGATTCGCTCGACAACGTGACGGATTTGTGGGATGGCAACACCAATCATACCCGCTGGCAGTTTAATGAATACGGCTGGTTGACAAATAAGGTAGATGGGTTGAATCGGAATGCGTTTCGTTACGGCTACAATCCCAACGGCTGGCTCACGAACCGCTGGACGCCGGAGAAAGGCAATACCGGCTATTCGTATGATAACGTCGGAAACTTGAAGTCCATCGTCTATCCGCAGCAGACCATTTCTTACGCCTATAATGCGTTGAATCAATTGACCAACATGGTGGACGCCGTTGGCACGACTGCTTTCAGCTACACGCCCGCCGGACGGTTGCAAAGTGAAAACGGGCCGTGGGCGAGCGACACGGTGACTTATACTTACGTTCAGGGATTGCGGACGGCCTTAACCTTGTCGCAGACGACGAGCAACTGGTCGCAGAGCTATGGGTTTGATTCGGGCTGGCGGATGACCGGCATCACATCGCCCGCCGGAAACTTCGGATATAGTTACAACTTCCAACCGGCTTCCTCGCTCGTGACGGGAATCAGTCTTCCCAACGGTGCGAAGATTGTGAACAGCTACGATTCGCTGGCGCGGCTGACTGGCACGGCCTTGAATAATTATTGGGGACACACGCTCGATGGCTACACCTATACACCGGACGTGCTGGGCTTGCGGACGAACATCGTGCGAAATCTGGGGCTGACGAGTTCCACTGTGAACGTCGGTTTTGACAATATCGGGCAACTGACCTCATGGAGCGCCACAGAATCCGGCGGAACTCCACGGCTGAATGAGCAGCTTGGTTTCGGGTTTGACGCGGCGGACAACCTGCACACGCGCAACAACGGCAACTTGGCGCAGACCTTCACCACGGACGCGGCCAACCAGTTGAACAGCGTGACGCGCACTGGCACTTTTACCGAGAGCGGGGCGACTCCCGCCCCGGCCACCAGCGTAACGGTGAA
>Ga0182030_10011869_pt1 | contig 17532 bp, 15 predicted proteins | sample 812S3MmetaG_FD_121299 | JGI IMG/M metagenome (GOLD analysis project Ga0182030, IMG submission 121299) | Permafrost microbial communities from Stordalen Mire, Sweden - 812S3M metaG (Illumina Assembly) | ecosystem: Environmental > Terrestrial > Soil > Wetlands > Permafrost | place: Sweden...
CAGAAGCAAAGAGAACCTCGACCAAGCCATCACCGAAGCCCTCTCTCTCATCACTGCCGACAATGCTCAAGCATGGTTCAGACACTCCATGCAAACATTACAGGAACTATGAAAATGCTCTAACCCACCCAGGGCCGCTCCGATGCCCGCGCCGGTGGCGATGATTCCGGCATCCTTCACCTCCGTCTTCTCCGCGCCGGGAACGCTATCAGTTGAGCCGGGAATCGGCAAGCTGTAGCCGGAGGGGAAGATCAGGACGTTGAAATAAATGACCAGTTCTCCGCGCCCATTGATCCGGCCTGCGCGCCGCGAGCGCCTGGACCACTCCCTGCACATAGGTTCCGGCTGGAACCACCACGCGGCCATTCGAGACCACCGGGAACGAGGTTTCGGCATAGACCGGATCGTTCTCCCGCGCGTTTCTGGTGGAGATGGCGTGCTTGAGAGTCACCGCGATCCGCGTCCCCGCCGCCAGTGCGTACGCCTCGGCGTCAGGTGAAGATGCCGGAATGGAATGCACACCGGCACGGGAAGCGGAGTTGTTTTCGGATCAATCGGTGCTGGAGCCCGGGCAAGGTCTGGGGTACATTCACTTCAACAGCGGGAGCCTGCTGAGCCGCGGCAAAAATTGAAAGCAGTGCCAGAAATGCGCGCATCGTGACCACCTCAAGAACTGCTTATCCGATACTTCTGGTACTGGCTAAGGACCACAATGTTTTGTACCGTCAGCTCCGCGCTTTCGCAACCTCGGCTCTGGGTTGCGCCGAACTGAGCAAACCGTCGCAACGGCGTCGATTTCTCCGTCCGGGAGGCGATGTGGCACTATCAAAGATTGCAAGCCAAGACTGCACGCAAGGAGAGCCATGTCCAACATCATCGTCGAAGTCAGCAGCGCAATCGGAACGATTACGCTGAACCGACCCAAGGTCAACGCACTGAGCCAGGCGCTGATCGAGGAGATCACCTCGGCGCTGGCTTCAATGAACGAACTGAACCTGCGCCTGGTCATTCTCCGTGCCAAGCGCGGCGCCAAAGTCTTTTCCGCCGGACACGACATCAGCGAATTGCCCACCTGCGGCCGCGACCCGCTCACCTATAGCGACCCTCTTCCCCAACTGGTGCGCGCCATCCAACGCCATCCCTGCCCGGTCATCGCCATGGTCGAAGGCTCGGTCTGGGGCGGCGCCTGCGAAATCGTCATGAGTTGCGACCTGATCGTTGCCGGCGAGGACACCACCCTGGCCATTACTCCGGCCAAGCTCGGCGTTCCCTATAACCTCGCCGGCATTCTGAATTTCATGAAAGTTTCCGACATGCACTTCATCAAGGAGATGATGTTTACCGCACAGCCGATCGCGGCCAAGCGCCTGATGGAGTGCGGGGTTATCAATCACGTCGTTCCCCGCGAAGAGCTGGAAAGCTTCACTCTCAAGCTCGCAACCCCCATCGTGGAAACCTCGCCGCTGGTGCACCGCATCCTAAAGGAACAGTTGCGGGTGCTGGCTGCGGCCCATAGCATTACGCCGGAGGCCTACGAGCGCATCCAGTCACTGCGCCGAGAGGTGTACGACAGCGAAGATTACCAGGAAGGCATCCGTGCATTCCTGGAGAAGCGTAAACCGGATTTCCAAGGCAAGTAGCACGGCTTGGCCCTGCCGGCGTGACGGTCTGTGCCTAGTGGGCATCCCTGCGCAAAGCTTTTGCATCAGTACGGGTATAACCGTAATCACAAATGAACTGGAGATCTCGATTCGATGGGCCTATCGGACGCAGAGAACGATTTGCCAGGGCCGGAGGAAGCCACGGACAGTAGGACAAAGCAACAATCAGCTCTTGCGGAATTGAGCCAGCTTGCGCTTCAGAGTGGTGAGTTGGTGGGTTTGCTCGAAAACTCCATGGGGCTCGTCGCCGAAATTCTGCAGCTTCGTTTCTGCGAGGTACTGGAGTTCCAGCCCTCGACGAATGAGTTTCTCTTGGCGGCCGGGCTTGGCTGGAAGGCGGGAAGCGTCGGGGTGACCACCATTCCAGTGACTCGCGACTTCCAGGCCGGATACACCTTCCTGACCCAGCGCCGAGTCGTAGTCGAGGACTATTGCGCGGATACGCCTTTCACTCCCTCGCCTCTGCTGGAAAAGCACAAAATTCGCAGCGGCATGACCGTGCACATCCCCGGACCTCAGAGACCTTTTGGAGTGCTGGGCGCCTACAGCTCGGCAATTCGTTCCTTCACTCCGGACGACATCAGCTTCCTGCGGTCCGTCGCCAACATCATCGCGATTGCCATGCAGCGCAAGCACGACGAGGAAGCAGTGCGGCATAGTGAAGCTTATTTTCGCGGTCTTTTGGAGTCCGCGCCCGACGGCATGGCGATTGTGGATAGCCAAGGCCGCATTCTCTTCGTCAACAAGGAAAGTGAGCGGCTCTTTGGCTACGAGCGCGCTGAACTGGTCGGCAAGAGAATTGAAACCCTCGTCCCCGAGCGCTATCGCCAGTTTCATTCCGGACACCGCGATGACTTCTTCGAAGGCCCCCGGGTTCGTCCGATGGGAGTGGGGATGGAGCTATTCGGCCTGCGCAAGGATGGTTCGGAATTTCCAGTGGAGATCAGTCTGAGCCCGATGAAGACGCCGGAAGGCATGGTGGTCACCGCGGCCATCCGCGATGTCTCGGAGCGGAAGAAGGCCGAGGCGGAAATCAAGAAGTTGAACGCACAGCTGGAGGAAGCTCTGCGCCGCTCCGAACGGCTGGCCGCAACCGGACGCCTTTCCGCCAGCCTGGCGCACGAGATCAATAACCCATTGTCGTCGCTGACCGACATTCTCTACGTGCTCGGCTCGCAGGAGGCACTGAGCGACGACTGCAAAGCGATGCTCCATTCGGCGAAAAAGGAAGTGGACCGGCTCGCCACGATTGCCAAAGAGACCCTGGCTCCGCATCGCACCTCCGGCGAACGGGAGAAGATCAAGGCCACCGATTTGGTAGAGGCCTCACTGGAATCCTTCCATCGCCAGATGGAGCAGGCACACGTTCATATTGAGCGCCACTACAACACCGACGCCATGGTCGACGTTACTCCCGGAGAACTGCGCCAGGTCTTCACCAACCTCATCTCCAACGCAATCGACGCCATGCCCCAGGGCGGCTCTCTGGAACTGGAAGCCTTCACCGACGGCCAGGAGGTGAAACTGATTTTTTCCGACACCGGCACCGGCATCGCACCGGAAAAGCTGGAAGAGATCTTCGAGCCCTTCGTTACCACCAAGGGCGAAAAGGGACTGGGAATAGGCCTCTGGATCTCGCGCAATATCGTGGAGAAACTGGGCGGCACGATTCACGTACGCAGCACCACCGCAGAAGCCGGCCACGGCACCCACTTCACGATTTGTCTTCCCGCAGCCGTGCCGGCGCGAAGCACGAATCCGAGCATTCGCCTAGTTTCCTAAGGGCGTTGCATACGGGCGTTGCGGCAAGCCCAGCGCGCTCCAGGCCCCAACCCAGCACACAGGAAAAGAGCGCGGGCATGCAGCCCGCGCTCTTTTTGTCTCCCGGCTTCTGTCCTACGCTTTGCTGCCGTCCTCTTCTGGGGCATCGGTCGAGGTATCGGGCGATTCAGCCGCGGCTTCGGAATCCTTCTTGCTCTTCAGGCGAACCACGATCACCTTGGCAAAGCCCTCGTCGAACTTTGGCGGCCGCAGCTTTTGCGCCATGCGCAGCATCACTTCGTCAGGAACGTTGCGAAGACGTTTGCGGTTGCGTTCCATGCAAACCTCGGTGGGCACGTCGAAGAACACGGCATGAGCCTCATAGCCAAAGTCCTGCGCCATCTTGATCCAGCTATGGCGCTCCTTGGGCGAGAGGTTGGTGGCGTCGATGAAATTCATCGGGCGGCCCGCGATCAGACGCGCGCGTAACAGCGAACGCAGCGACGAAAACACCAGGTCTTGAAAGCGCTGTTCGGTGGCGTCATCGAATAGCAGTCCGCGCACCAGATCGCTGGAAAGAGGAATGATGTTGTGACGCTTGAACCATGAGCTCTTGCCCGAGCCGGGAAGGCCAATCGCCAGAACCACCGCGCCCTTCTTGCCCTTGGGTGAAGCGGCGGCTTTGTGCGGCTCGGCCCCTGCGGCCTCCAGCTCCGGCACATCTGCCCCTGGTTCGTCGATTTCGGCCCCTTCGCCGGTGGCATGGCCGGGAGCGATCGGAAGCCCCGGAATGGCGGAGGACTGTGCCGCCTTCTGCTGCTGGTCGGTGCGATTGCGCCCACGTCCACCGCGGCTTCTGCGCCGCGAGCGCTCGCGGCGGCCCGCAAGACTGCCCCCGGCGGCGCTCTCCGCTTCGCCATCAAACGGATCTTTTTCGGGCTGGGCCTCGTACACCGGCTGCGGTGAGCTCTCGGCTGCGGCATCCACGCGTTCTTCGCTGGGCTCTGACCATGAGGTTGCCCGGTCGAGAAATGTCGGTTGCAGCGGGGCTGGCCCCTGCTGTGTTTCGTCGGACTGCTGCGGATTTTTGTTCTTCTGATTGCGACGTTTCACGCGATCACGCATCCATCTGCGCATAAGGGACTTATACCACGTCCCGCGAATTCGGGCGAGTCCTGCTGGTTAAATTTAACAGAGGGCTTCCGTTATTGGTTTGCTTCCCCGGATTCAAATCACCCGCGCAAACTTCCCCGCAATCTTCCTGGCGCCACAGTTTGCTCCGGAGGGGAGGGGGTGCTAGCATTTCTTTCGGTTATAAAGAGCGCGGCCGTAGCTGCGCCATCCACACAGCGTCTCTGCTGCTGCTACTGCCTGGAGGCAAGAATGGCAATTAAAGTTGGGATTAATGGCTTTGGCCGTATTGGCCGCAACGTCTTCCGCGCATCTTTGAATGACGCGAACATCGATATCGTCGCCGTAAACGATCTGACCAGCCCGAAGACCCTGGCCCACCTTCTCAAGTACGACTCCATCCTCGGCAACCTTAAGTCTGACATTCAAGCCGACGGCGAGTTTATCGTAGTCGATGGCAAGAAGGTGAAAGTCTTTGCCCAGAAAGACCCCGCTCTATTGGACTGGGCGGCGTTGGGGGTTCAGGTTGTAGTGGAATCGACGGGCCGCTTCACCGACGCCGGGGATGCCAAGAAGCATCTGCGCGGTACGGTGAAAAAGGTCATCATCTCGGCTCCAGCGAAGAACGAGGACATCACCATCGTTCTTGGCGTTAACCATGAGAAGTACGATCCGGCCAAGCACCACATCGTCTCGAACGCATCCTGCACCACCAACTGCCTGGCGCCCGTGGCTAAGGTTCTGCAGGACAGCTTTGGCATCGTCGCCGGTTCCATGACCACCATTCACAGCTACACCAACGATCAGGTGATCTTGGACTTCCCGCACTCGGATCTGCGCCGCGCCCGCGCTGCCGCGCTGTCGATGATTCCGACCTCGACCGGCGCCGCCAAGGCGATTTACCTTGCGATCCCTGAACTGAAGGGCAAGTTGGACGGCTTCGCCGTGCGCGTCCCGACCCCCAATGTCTCGGCCGTGGATCTGGTCGCCCAGGTGGGCCGCAACGTAACCGTCGAAGAGGTCAATGCCGCCCTCAAGGCCGCCAGCCAGAAGGGTCCGCTCAAGGGATACTTGGCCTACACCGAAGAGGAACTGGTCTCCTCCGACTTCAAGGGCGATCCGGCCTCCTCGACGCTGGACGCAAAGCTGACCCGCGTCATCGGCGGCAATCTGGTAAAGACCTTCGCCTGGTATGACAACGAATGGGGTTATAGCTGCCGCGTGAAAGATCTGATCACTTTCTTTGGTGAAAAGGGACTGTAGGAAACTTGGCAACGGGTCGTAGGCAATTGCCTGTGGCCCGTTGCTATTCGCAACCACTTGCGACACAAACCGTTGGCAGTAACGAATCACTCAGATAGGCACGCCATGGCCAAGCTTTCGATCCGCGACCTGCAATTAAACAATCACAGAGTCTTGATGCGCGTGGATTTTAACGTTCCCCTCGATAACGGTCGCGTTACGGATGACACGCGCATCCGGGAGACGCTGCCCACCATTGAGTACGCGCTGCGCCACGGCGCCAAGCTGATCCTTGCTTCGCACCTGGGCCGCCCCAAGGGAAAGCCCGATCCGGCATACAGTCTGAAGCCGGTGGCCGAGCGCCTGCGCATCCTGCTGGACGGGTGCATGGGCCGCGGTCAGAACGTCGGCTTCTCGCCGGACTGTGTTGGCCTGCAAGCAACGGAAATGGCCAACCAGTTGGAGCGCGGACAGACCCTGCTGCTGGAAAATGTCCGATATCACGCCGAGGAAGAGAAGAACGATCCGGTCTTTTCCAAGCAACTGGCGAGCCTGGCCGAGCTCTACGTCAACGACGCCTTCGGCTCGGCTCACCGCGCCCACGCCAGCACCGAGGGTGTCACCCACTTCATCTCCAAGAACGCTGCCGGCCTACTGATGGAGCGCGAGCTCCAGTATCTGAGCAAGGCAACTGAGAACCCGGCCAAGCCTTTCTTGGCGATTCTGGGCGGTGCCAAGGTCAGCGATAAGATCGGCGTCATTCGCAATCTGCTGCCCAAGGTGGACGCACTCATCATCGGCGGCGGCATGGCCTACACCTTCCTCAAGGCCCAAGGCCATGAGGTCGGCAAGTCTCTGCTCGAGGCCGACAAGGTTGAACTGGCGGCCGAACTGATCGCCGAGGCCAAGACCAAACACGTTCGCCTGCTGCTTCCGGTCGATCACGTCGTGGCCGATAAGTTCGACCAAGCCGCGGTGGCTACCGTCATCCCCGAAGGCCAGCCGATCCCCGCCGATAAGATGGCGCTCGACATCGGGCCGGCGACCATTGAACTCTTCTCCGAGGAGATTTCCAGGGCGCGCACCATCGTCTGGAACGGCCCCATGGGAGTGTTTGAGTTCGATCAGTTCAGCAAGGGCACCACCAAGATTGCTGAAGCCGTGGCCGACAATCCGGGAGCGACCTCGATTGTGGGCGGCGGCGACAGCGTGGCGGCCGTACACAAAGCTGGCGTAGCCGATAAAATCACTCACATCTCCACCGGCGGCGGCGCCTCGCTGGAATTTCTCGAAGGCAAGAAGCTACCCGGCGTAGAAGCGCTGACCAACAAATAGATCGTGAAAAACATCGTTCGGCTGGACCTCGGAGGAGTTGCGCAGATCTTCTTCGAGGCCGGCGACATCACGGAGCAGGCCACCGACGCCATCGTTAACGCCGCAAATTCCAGCCTGATGGGCGGAGGCGGAGTCGATGGAGCGATCCATCGCGCCGGTGGTCCGGCCATCCTCGAAGAGTGCCGCAAAATCGTCGCCCGCCACGGCCACCTGCCTCCTGGTGAAGCCGTCCAAACCACCGGCGGAAGGTTGTCGGCCGCTTTTGTGATTCACACCGTCGGTCCCATCTGGCGCGACGGGATGCAGGGCGAGAGCGGCATCCTGGCCAACGCCTACCGCAACTCTCTGCGCCTGGCCGACCGCCTAGGCTTGCACTCGCTGGCCTTTCCTGCGATCTCCACCGGGGTCTACGGATACCCGGCCGAGGCTGCGGCAGCCGTAGCGGTCTGTACCGTCATCGATGAGTTGGGCAACGCGCGCAGCGTGCACCAGGCGCGCTTCGTGTTATACAGTCCTGAGATGTTGTCCGTTTTTTTGCAGGCTGCGAAAGATGAACAGCGGCGGCGCAACGCCACCGGCTGGAGCTTCGTGACCATGCCCTCCAATCCTTCAACCAATACATGAGGAAATATGAGCCGCCAGAAGATCATTGCAGCTAATTGGAAGATGTACAAAACCCCGGAGCAGGCGCGTCAGTTCATGGAAGAGTTCGTGCCCCTGGTGGCCGGACACAGCCGCGACAAGATCGTAATCTGCCCGCCCTTTGTCGATATCGCCACCGTGGTCGAAAGCGCCGACGGCACAAACATCGAAGTGGGCGCACAGAATATCTACTGGGAAAAAGAAGGTGCATTCACCGGCGAGATCAGCGGCGAAATGCTGCTGGGAGCCCGCTGCAAGTGGGTCATCATCGGCCACTCCGAACGCCGCCAGTACTTTGCCGAAAGCGATGACACGGTCAACCGCCGCCTGAAAGCTGCCCTCGAAGCCGGACTCGCCCCTATCGTCTGCGTCGGCGAGGTTCAGGAAGAACGCGAAGCCGGAGTCACCGGCGACGTGCTGCGCCGCCAGTGCTCGCGCGCCTTCAGCGGCATCTCCGCCCGCAAGGCCGCCAAGTTGGCCATTGCCTACGAGCCGGTCTGGGCCATCGGCACCGGACTGACCGCAACCCCAGAGATGGCCGTGGAGGCCCACCAACTCATCCGCCAGGAGGCCACTAATGTCTTCGGCGACGAATTTGCGCGCCAGCTTCGCATCCTTTACGGCGGCAGCGTCAAGCCGGAAAACGCCCATCAACTGCTCTCGCAGGAGGAAATCGACGGAGCGCTGGTCGGCGGCGCCAGCCTCAAGGCGGACGCCTTCGCCAAAATCGTAAAGTGGTAAGCGTGGGTCTGGAATTCTGGCCGCAGCGGGCTCTTACCCGGAATTCCGCAGCCGGAATTCCACAGTAATGTGCAATCCCCGGCCGGCCAAGGCTTCCCAACCGCGCTGAGTTTGTTATACTCGATTTGCCTCTGTATACGTTCTTTGGAAGCTGTTGAGTCGTTGCCGCCCGAGCGGAATGTAAGTTCCATGCCCGGCGTGCGTAGCGATGGCCGTGCGGAAGTGGTGGAATTGGCAGACACACCATCTTGAGGGGGTGGCGCCGAGAGGCATGCGGGTTCAAGTCCCGCCTTCCGCACCATACGTCCTTCCTTTGGCTGACAAGCCGTTGAGTTGTACGTTCCAAAGCGTCCCCAGCAGGTAAAGTTTAGAAATGTCCGGTGTGTGTACCCGCCGGGAAGGATAAGCATGATTGTCGTTCTGGTCACCATCGTTCACGTTTTTGTGTGCCTGTTCCTGATCGCGGTCGTTCTGCTGCAGAGCGGCGCCAGCGCCGACCTCGCAGGTGCCTTCGGCGGAGGACTGGGCAGCCAGACGGCCTTCGGACCGCGTGCGGGAGCCAACCTCCTCACCAAGCTCACCACCTGGTGCGCGATCATCTTCATGCTCACCTCGTTCACCCTTGCCATCGTATCGACCCGCCACGGCGGCAGCACCGGCTCCGTGCTTGGCAACACCAAGTCGGCTCCCGTCAAGACCGTCCCGGCAAAGTAATTTTCAGTCCTGAAAAATCCCCGCCAAGGCGGGGATTTTTCTTTGCTCTCGCACTTCCCTACTTCTGCAAAAAGCTTCCGGGTGGCCCACATCCGCCTTCTGTGGGCGAATGTGGGGTCGTTTGACTCTTGATTTTGCAGTTGTCGCTGTTCCTGCCCTTCCCTACTTCCGCAGAAACGGATTCTCCTCGCGCTCCTCGCCAATCGTAGTCAGCGGTCCGTGCCCCGGAACCACGATCACGTCGTCGGGCAGCGCAAGCACCTGGTTGTGCAGCGAGCGCAGAATCTTCTCATAACTTCCACCCGGCAGATCGGTGCGCCCAATCGATCCCGCAAACAGCGTGTCGCCCGCAAACAGCGTCTTTTCCGGAGCGAAGTACAGGCAAAGCGAGCCCTCGGTATGCCCGGGCGTCAGCAGTATCTCCCCACTCAGCGAGCCCGCCGTTACCTTGTCTCCACTCTTCGGACTGCCGTCGATCTCCACCTTGCCGGGGTCTCGCATCCCCAGCCATTGCGCCTGCACCGGCAGCATGGCCACCAGCGCCGCGTCATTTTCATTCAGCAGAATCGGTGCGCCGGTTGCTTTCTTCAGCTCCATCGCCCCGCCAACATGGTCCATGTGCGCATGCGTCACCACGATCTGCTTCACCTTTAACCCATGCCGCGCCACGATGGCCAGAATCTCGGAGACATCCGCCCCCGGATCGATCACCATCGCCTCATGTGACACTGGATCGCCCACAATGGAGCAATTGCACTGCAGCGGCCCAACCGCAAGAATCTCGTGAATCATACGGTGATGATAGACGCAGGGAGGAAAGGTTTCAAAGTTTCTCAGGTTCGTGACGAGTCAGTTCCCGGGTAGCCGACCACCCGGGAACGATCCTGTTGTGAACGCTTGAGGGGACGTTCACGGCACTGCGAATGGCCCAGTCCCTCGAATGGCCGTCTGCGTTTTAGCAGATTCGGTCAATCGAGGGGACAAGCGCAACCAGACTTGCTAGTCCCTGTGGCCATGGTTGTTGTTGTGAACTCCGTTATTTTTTCCAATCGCGATGGTCGCCATCTGGGTGATGCTCGTCATGATGGTTTCCGTCCCTATGGGCGCGGTCATGTCCCCAGTCGCTGTGTCCACCGTAAGCGTGGTCATAGTGTCTGTATCCGCGAGCGTCTCTCTGATAGCGATAACCATTGTCGTAGTAGTAGCCTTCATGGTAGCCACTTTGAAACGCAACTACCGGCACTCCGATTTGGACTCCGACGCCTACCTGGGCCTCGGCTTTAGGCGGCGACGCCAAGCCGACGGCAATAACCAGACCGAATACAGCCAATACCATTTTCTTCAACATACTTTGAACCTCCATCACTACTTTGTGTTAGCCAATCACAGGCGGTATTCCTACTCCCTGAGAAACCGATGCTAACAGCCCCATTCAACCGTGTATGGTCAAACTAGCTCATGCTCCCGTCCTGCAGATAATTGATTTTGTGACGAGGTGAATCGCGTTGTGCAGACACAATGTTTCCGTTAAAGCAAGTGCTGGCGTTATTGAGAATGGCCGCGAACGAATTTCAAATGTCTGCATCCAACGCCCGCAGCACCCGCCCCATCCCTTCACGGAAATCCTCCTCCGGCGCGATCAAACTGGCGACCAGATACCCCGTGCCGGGAAAGTCGAAGAAGTGTCCGGGATGGATGAGCACACCCTCCTGCTCCAGCAGCGCGATGGCCACATCCTCATCCGAGCGCGTCGCCGGAGTGCGCAGCACGGCGTACCATCCGGCGTCGAACTCCAGTCGCGTCGTCATCTTCGCCTTTGCAAGCTGCTCGTCCAGTTCGCGCAGGTTGCGCCCCACGCGCTCGCGCAACTGCCGCTGAATTCCCTCGCGCGTCTCGAGCAACTCGGCAACCGCCCACTGCACCGGAGCGTTGGGCGACAGATACGTGTCGGCGATGACTTCGAGGCGGTCCAGCGCCGTCCGCACCAGCTCCGGCGGGCCGCTGGCGGCAATCCAGGCCACCTTGATTTGCGGCAGCGCGCAGATTTTCGAAAGTCCGCTCAAGGTAAACGTCAGCGCACCATCGTTGTCCGCAAAGCTTAGCGGCTGCTCGTCAGCTATTCCGTAGTCGAGAAAGACCTCGTCGGCCACCAGAGCCAGCTCGTGCTCGCCGCAGAGCGCGTTCAGCCGCTCCAGCTCCCAGCTCCGCGTGAAGTGCCCGGTGGGGTTGTTGGGATGCACCACCATGATCGCCCGCGAGCGCGGCGTAATCGCCCGCCGCAGCGACTCGAACTCGATCTGCCAGCCGTGGTCATACACCAGTTCGTACGGCACCAGCTTCACGTCCTGAATGTCGGCCAGGAACTCAAAGAGCGGATAGCTCGGTTGCGGCACCAGCACCTCATCGCCCGGGTCGCACAGCAGCCGGAAGCAGTATGTGTAAGCCTCGCTGGTGCTGACGGTGAGAATGATCCGCTCGGCCGAAAGCGCAACTCCGCGCTCCGCATAGTAAGCCGCCACCGCCTCGCGCGCCGGCAGAATTCCCTTGCACGCAGGCTCATACTCCAGCGCCCGTGGATGCTGCAGCGCGCGCAGAATACGTTCGCGCTCATAGTGCAGTCCCACGGTGGTCGGGTTTCCAGCCGTCAGGTCCAGCAGCGCACGCCCGCCGCGCACTGCGCAATCCCGTGCCCGTTCCACGGCGAGCGCGTAACGGTTGGCGGAAAGATTCCACTCTGTTCTGCGTGCAAACATGTTCTCTCACGTTATCGCGCAACCAGTTATCGCGCAATCCGGCGACTGGTGCCCCACATCTGCCGCAGTTAGCAGATGTGGGTTCTTGGACGTCACATCGCAGTCACCACATTGCGGATTGACCGCACCGGGCAGGAAATGTAGGCTGGGCGTGAACGTTCCTCAGCAACGAATCCTCAGGACGACGAATTCATTGAACGCTCTTCGCCAGTTCTTCCAGATCGAAGCCCGCGGCAGCAGCTTCCGTCGCGAGATCCTCGCCGGCCTCACCACCTTCACCACCATGTCCTACATCATCGTGGTCAACCCGGCGATCCTGAAGACCGCAGGCATCCCCGCAGGCCCCTCGATGACGGCGACGATCCTGGCGTCCGTGTGCGGCTGCCTACTGATGGGCCTCTACGCCAACCGTCCCTTCGCCATCGCGCCCTACATGGGCGAAAACGCATTCATCGCCTTCACCGTCTGCCTCGGCCTCGGCATTCGCTGGCAGACCGCATTGGGCGCGATCTTTCTCGCCGGTCTCGCCTTCATTCTGCTCACTGTCTTGCGCCTGCGCCAGTGGCTGGTCGAGTCCATCCCCACCTCGCTGCGCTACAGCTTCGCCGTCGGCATCGGACTCTTTCTCACCTTCATTGGATTGAACCAGACCGGCATCGTCGAGCTCGGCGTACCCGGTGCGCCGGTCAAGGCGGGCTTGCTCACCTCGGCTCCGGTGCTGGTGGCCGTCTTCGGATTCCTGCTCATCGGCGCGCTGGTGATCCGCAAGGTTCCCGGTGCGATTCTGATTGGTATCGTCACCACCGCGCTCCTGGCCTTCGCAACCCGCGTCGCGCCCTGGCCCACCGCGCTCTTCGGAGCCCCCGCCAGCATCGCGCCCATCTTTGCCCAAATCGACCTGCGCGCAGCGCTCTCGCCCAAAGCCCTGCCCATCGTGCTCACCATCTTCATCATGGCCTTTGTGGACACCATGGGCACGCTCATCGGACTCTCTGCCCGCGCCGGATTTCTCGACGAGCACGGCAACCTGCCGCAGATCGAGCGTCCCATGATGGCCGACGCTCTCGCGACCGTGCTCGCGCCTCTGTTCGGCACCACCACCTCGGGCGCCTTCGTCGAGTCCGCCACTGGCATCGAAGCCGGTGGACGCACCGGACTGACCGCTGTGGTCGTCGCCATCGGATTCGCGCTATCGGCCTTCACCGCGCCCTTCGTCTCCGCCATCCCGGCGCAGGCATACGGCCCCGCGCTCATCATCGTGGGCCTGTTCATGCTCGCGCCTATCGCGCGCATCGACTTCACCGATTACACCGAGTCGATCCCCGCCTTCGCCGTCGTCTCGCTGATGTGCTTCACCTACAACATCGCCGTCGGCATCACCGCCGGATTCCTGCTCTACCCATTCTGCAAATTGGTGCAAGGCAAAGTTCGCGAGATTGGCGCGGGCCTGTGGGTGCTGGCAGCGCTATCGCTGCTGTTCTTTATCTTTTATCCGTACCGCTAAGCATTGCGATCCGCCGCATCCTATGGGTGTACGCTCAACCGGAGGCCATGGGCCAAGAATCAAGACAGGAAGGGTCGTGACACGTGCGTGGCTTTGTTCTCGGTATCTTCACAACCATCGTGATACTTGTGGTTAGCGTCTGCCTCTTCGTGCGTAGCGGAGGCGTCTCGCTCGCAACTAACGCACCCCCTTTTCCGCTGGAGGAAACGGTTGCCAAGATGGCGCTGCGCGCAAGCATTGGAAGTGCTGCGGATCAGAAAAATCCGCTGCCGTTCGATGACAGCAATATGCTGGCGGGTGTGAATACATACAAAGACCACTGCGCGCTTTGCCACGGCGCTCCGGAACGGTCGCCCACGGCGATATCGAAAGGAATGTTCCCCCCGCCGCCTCAGCTCTTCGTACCGGCAGACATGGTGACCGATGATGCGGAAGGCGTGACCTATTGGAAGGTGACGCACGGCATTCGTCTCTCCGGCATGCCAAGCTTCGCGGCCACGTTATCGGATACCCAACGCTGGCAGGTAACGATGTTAGTAGCGCACGCCGACAAACTTCCCCGCGGGGCGCAGGCGGCGTTCGGCCGCTAGGCCAAGCAGAGCGGGCGAGATGCGTTGCTTACTCCGTCTCTTCCAGCGCCTCGCTCAGTTCAGCCCACTCGCCCTCCAGAGCCTCCAGACTACGCCGCTTCTCCTCCAGCAGCGCTGACACGCGCTGCGTCTCCTCGGCGCTCACGTAGTTGCTCAGCGACTGCTCGGACTCGGCAATCACCGCCTCGGTCTGGCTCACCTCGGACTCCACCTTCGCCAACCGATCGGCCATCTGCTTGCGCCTCATCGGATTCACGCGCCGCCTTGGTTCCGATACCGCTTCGGCAACCGGCTCCTGCGCTGCGGCCGCGAAAGAAACTGATGCCGAAGCGGCGCGCATCGAGGCGCGCATCGAGTCTTCCAGCGCCTGCGCGCCGTTCTGCTTGCGCCACAGATAGTCCTCGTAGTTCCCTGCATAGATATTTACCGCGCCGTCGGCCACCTCGAAGACGCGCGTCGCCAGCCGGTCAATGAAATAGCGGTCGTGCGAGACGAAGACGCAGGTGCCGGTAAACTTCTGCAGCGACTCCAGCAGCACATCCTTGGCTCGCAGATCGAGGTGATTCGTCGGCTCATCCAGCAGCAGAAAGTTCGAAGGGTGCAGCAACATCCGCGCCAGCGCGTAGCGATTGCGTTCGCCGCCGCTGAGCACGCCAATCTTCTTAAACACATCATCGGCACTGAACAGAAAGCTGCCCAGCAAACTCCGCAACTCGGTCTGCGAGCGCGGAGCAACCATGTTCAGGTCATCCAACATCCGCGCCTCGGTGTCCAACTCCTTGTACTGATCCTGCGCGAAGTAATCGACGTCAACATTGTGGCCCAGCGCGTACTCGCCGCCGGTCGCCGCCTCGGCCTGCGCCAGCATCTTGATCATCGTCGATTTTCCCGCGCCGTTCACGCCCACCAGCGCAATGCGCTCGCCGCGCTCGATGACGAAGTTCACATTGCGCAGCACCTGCTTCTCGCCATAACTCTTGCTGACGTTCTTGAACTCCGCGACAATACGGCCGCTGGGCTTGGGCTGCGGAAAGGTGAAGTGAATCGTCTTCTCATCCTCGGGCACTTCGATGCGCTCGATCTTCTCCAGTTCCTTGATGCGGCTCTGCACCTGCTTGGCCTTGGTGGCCTGCGCGCGGAAGCGGTTGATAAAAGCCTCCAACTGCTCGATGCGCTCACGCTGATTGCGGTAGGCCGACGCCAGCGAATCGCGCCGCTGCTGCTTGTCCAGCAGATACTTGTCGTAGTTCCCGCTGTAGAAGTGCACCCCTTTGTTCCATATCTCCACGATCTTCTTCACCGTCACGTCGAGGAAGTAGCGGTCGTGCGAGATGAGAACGTAGGCGTACGGATAGTTGTTCAGATAATCTTCAAGCCAGTTGCGCGTCTCAAGATCGAGGTGGTTCGTGGGCTCGTCGAGCAGCAGCATGTTCGGTTTTTCCAGCAGCAGCTTGGCCAGCGAAATCCGCATCTGCCAGCCGCCGCTGAACTCTTCGGTCTGCCGCAGCCAATCTTCTTTGCCGAATCCCAGGCCGGTCAGCACGGTGCCAACCTGTGATTCCAGGGTGTAACCGTCGCGGTGCAGAAACTCGCTCTGCACACGATGGAAGCGGTCGCTCACCTGTTCGTATTCGACGCTTGCCGGATCAATCTCGCTCATCCGCCGCGTCAGCTCTTCCAGCTCGCGCTCCATGGCGTGCACGTCGTCAAAGACCGAGAGGCATTCGGCGAACACCGAGCGTCCGCTCAGGTTCAGTCCGTCCTGCGGCAGATAGCCCGCGCTCACGCCTTTGCCGCGACTGATGTTGCCGTAGTCGAGCGATTCGATCTCGGCCAGCACCTTGAGCAGGGTGGATTTCCCCGTGCCGTTGGCCCCCACCAGTCCGATGCGGTCCTGGGGAGTGATCAACCAGTTCAAGTTTTCAAAAAGTAGTTTGTGGCCGTAGCGTTTACCGGCGTCTGTAAGCTGAATCATTCAGAAGTGAACCGCACTGTGAGTTATCTTTCTTATTCTCTCACGGATGGTCGGATTGTTCGTTCGCTTGTTGCGCCAGCCGTAACCGCAACTCGAGTGCGTTTTCCACCTTGGCTTCCTCAGCACGCCCTTCACCGAAAAGGCACCGTGAAAGCATAAGGTGATAGCCTGCGCCGTTGTAGTTTAGGCTGAGCGCGGCTCGGGCGTAGCCCTCGGCCTCCACAAAATTCTGCGCTTTGATATCCATTGACGCCATTTGATACGCAGCAGCGGCGCGCAATCGTGTGGGAGCTCCGGCTCGGACCGCCTGCCCCGGCGCAGGCTCGGTCAACTGCATTACCTTCAGATACGCTGCCCGCGCTACATCCAATTGCTTTCCGCCGTAAAGAATGCCCGCACGCGCCAGCCAGAGGTTCGGAGAATTCGGCCGATAGCGCAGCCCTTCGTCCAGAATGCTGAGAGCCTTGGGAGTATCTCCATCCTGGTTGTAGAACTCGGCTAGCTGCAGTTGCCCCTTCGGCTCCGAAGGAGAAATCTCATGCACCCTGGTCCACAGCGTTCTGTCGCAATCCCAGTAACCCAACTCGTGCCAAGTCAGCCCCGACCAGAGAGCCACAACGCACGTTGCCACCGCCAGACGCGCCTGCACCGGAAGTTTTCCCAGATGCAACACCGCCCACGCAACCAGCGCACAAAACGCATACGAGGGAAGGTATAGGTAACGGTCATGCTGCAGCACCATGGGAGCGACAATCACCGCCGGCGCCAGCGTGAGCACAAACCAGAACATCAGAAAGGCAGCCGCCTTCGAGTGCCAGCGGCTCCATAGCCACACGGCTGCCGCCAGCAACAAGAGTATGCCGGCTCCGGGTAGTACGAAGCCAAACAGAGTTGGGCGCTCCAGAATCTTGACCGCATACTCCACGCTCAATCCCCAGGGCAATACCAGGTGCCGGATGTACCACCAGATTGCATAGGGCGCCGTCCAAACATTGGCGAGCGTAAACGTTGGATGAATATATTCTGCGCTCGCGCCGGCTGGCTTAATCACCCGATGCCGGATCGCCATATACACCATCCACACCACTCCATACGGCGCCAACGTGCGCACTATTCGCGAAATCCGTCCGGCTCCCGGCGTATTCAACCAGAGATAAACCGCGATCAGCATGGGTATGAACACCATCGTCTCTTTGGTGAACATCGCGCACGCAAATAGAAGCACCGAAACCGCCCGCCAGCCCTCGGCCGCACTCTCGCGCCACTTCAAAAACGCGATCAGCGAGGCGAAGAAAAACACCGCGCCCAGTCCATCCACACAGCTAGAGCCAATCCAGGCAACGCTCTCCACCTTGGAGGAATGCAGCCCGAACAATACCGCCGTCAGCATCGCCAGCCGCTCGTCGCCGAACAACCGGCGTCCGAACACATACGCAAGCACCATCACCCCCAGGTGCAGCAAAATCGCGCTCAGGTGCAGCCA